>OLRV01000641.1_pt1 | contig 33857 bp, 47 predicted proteins | sample 1672421 | NCBI WGS metagenome assembly OLRV01 (sample SAMEA3136684, study PRJEB25190) | human gut metagenome | biome: human gut; feature: human-associated habitat; material: faeces | place: Austria | collected 2013
CGCCCGCCGCCGATGGACGCGCCGACGACCTCGAGCTTACGGCCCGACGCACCGGTCAGCCGCAGCACCGCCGTGTTGGGGTGCGCACCGCGCAGGTTTGTGGTGCCGATCTTAAAGTGCAGCCCGGCCTCCTTGGCAATGGAAAAGCTGTGCGGGATGCGGTCATCGTCCGGCTGCATGCCCAGCAGCCCGGCGACAAGCGCCCGGTCCGTGCCGTGGCCGCGCCCCGTGGCGGCAAAGCTGCCGTAAAGCAGGATCTCGGCCTCGGCAGGCTGCTCCCCCAGGAGCCGCCGCGCCGTGCTGCCGATGCGCACCGCACCCGCCGTGTGGCTGCTGGACGGCCCCGTCATGACCGGGCCTAGCACATCAAATAACCGCATAACGGACACCTCACTTATAAAATGGTATAGAATGAGTATAGCGGATTTGCCGCGGGATTGCAAGGCACGGGCAGAAAAGGAAGAAAATGTTAAGAATAACAACACTTCCCTGGCAAATTTTTACGTTTATCGGGGAAAGTGTTTGAAAAATGCGGAGAGAGGTTGGAGACAAACCGTTTCCGGGATGGCACGGAAACGGTAGTACGATACGAAGATTGTGTGTAGGCACCGACGTAGGCACCCGTTGCGTTTTCTGGTGCTTTAGGGCTTTTTTTTACGAATATTTACGAGCAGAAAAGGGTGGAAAATATAAAAAGAATCAGCCGATATTCAACGTGTTAGCGTTAAATATCGGCTGATTTGGCGGAGTAAGAGAGATTTGAATTTGTTACAATGTGCGCTATGGTGTGGAAGATTGATTGTTTACGAAAATTATACGAACTAATGCGGTTTATGCGGTGAAGTGCACGTTGAGGATCCGTGTGGCTTCATCGACTGCGCTGGCCTTGGCCTCGGCGTACCAGCGCTGGGTTGTCAGGATGTCTGCGTGGCCCATCAGCTCCTTGGCGACCTGCGGGCTGATGCCGCACTGTACCAGCGTGCTGGCGAACTCATGCCGGAGCTGGTGCGCGGTGAAGTCCGGCTCCATGATCGTCTTGTACAGGGGCGCACCGTCCTTCGATTTCTTGCCGGTTTTGTAGCGCTTGCCGCTGTCGTGGGCGTGGCCGATGCCGATGCAGTATTGCAGCCAGGCGTTTTGGTATCGGCTCTTCGTCATGGGCTTTTTGCCGTCAAAGATGAAATCATCATCGTCCAGATCGTCCAGTCGGCTGCCGAGCGCATCCTGCAGGGGCTTGAGGATCGGCACGGTGCGGTAGGCGCTGTCGGTTTTCGGCTCCTCAAGCTCGGGGTAGTTGTTATGCCAGACCACGGCCTTGCACACGCGGATCGCGCCGTCAGCGAGGTCCTTCTTCTGCAGCGCCATCACCTCGCCCAGACGCAGGCCGGCGTACATCATGATGGCCGGGCAGAGACCGAAGCCCTCGGGGTGGGTCTTAACATCGGCGATCTCCTGCTCTGTGGGGGCGCGGCGCTTGGTCTGGGGCAGGCCCTGCGGCAGCTTGAGCAATGTGCAGGGGTTCGCATCGCCGTGCATCTCGGCGCACCAATACTGCCAGATCAGGGAGAGCACCGACTTTTGCCCGGCAATGCTTTTGTAGGCGTAGCCCTGCGCAGCCATGTGCATCAGCTCGCGGTTGATGTCGGTGCTGGTGATCTCGCGCATGCCCTGCCCCTCAAACCAGCCCTTGGCGAGCTCCACCTTGTGGCGGTAGCCCCGGCGGGAGCCATACTTGATGCACGGCTCCTTGGCGCGCCAGAACGCCTCTGCGACCTCGCAGAAGGGGTCTCCCCTGTCCCGGCGGGTGCTGGCCTCTATGAGGGCCGCGTCGAGCTTGGCCTGCACCTCCTTTGCGGTGCGGCCATAGAAGTGGCGGGTCTTGCCATCAATGACGCGGCAGCGCTCGATCAGGCCGTCCGCGCGTTTTTTCGTTTTTGCCATGTAAAAACCTCCTTACGATACACTTTGACAAGCGTGGCCGGAGGTGATACAATACAGATGCTTGGTCGGTATTGTGTCCACTTCGGACACGCTGAGCTTGAACGCCTGCGGTGTTGGTAGCACCGTGGGCGTTTTTTTATAAAAACATACGTAAAATACGTGGCTTTCTATTGACAAATACGTAAAATACGTATATAATATATACAGAACGGAGGGAAACCAAGATGCCGATGACGCCCAGAGAAATCGTGAAGCTGCTGGAAGCCAATGGCTTTGAATATGTCAGCTCCAACGGTTCGCACCGCAAGTACAGGAACCCGGTCACAGGCAAAACAACCATTGTTCCCTTCCATGCGAAAGACCTTAAACCGGGAACCGAGAAAAACATTTTAAAACTGGCGGGGATCAAAAAGTGATCCCCGCCCCCAAGGGGGGCTATTTTATGCGTTTCGTTTTTTATCCCGCTGTATTTCATCCCGAGGAAGTCGGCTATTCGGTTACCGTGCCCGATGTAGAAGGCTGCTTTACGCAGGGCGATGACATGAACGAGGCCGTAGCTATGACGCAGGAGGCCATCGGCCTGATGCTGGAGGATTGCAAGGTCTACCCGAAGCCCAGCAGCCCTGCCGACATCCGCACGGAGCCCGGCGATTTTGTAACGATGGTTCCCTTTGATGAGGCCGCCTACAAAAAGCAGCAGAAGCCTGTCAAAAAGACGCTGAGCATCCCGGCATGGCTGAACGAGGCCGCGGAAGAAGCGCACGTGAATTTTTCCGGTGTGCTGCAGGATGCGTTGAAAGCAAAACTGAATATCGGTTGACGATCCCCTGCCCTGCCGGCCTGCCCGGCGGGGCTTTTTTTATTTGCTTTTTCTTGTTTCGGCCAAGTGCAACAGAAGTTGGCCGGTGACGTAGGCATCGGCACCGGCACGATGCTGGTCGGGAACTACGATACCATAGTAAGTGCATAAAGTCCCGAGCTTGTGATTCTCTACATCCCAATCGCTATCGATATTTTCTGTATAGGTCTGGAGCTCTGCATCCCATTTTCGCTGCGGCTTTTTAAGCATCCGCTTGGCCTGCTCATACGTGCAATAGTATTTGCGCTTTATATGGTCAATGCGGCTTCCTGCGGCTAGGATGAATCCCAAGTCAAAATCAAGATTATGGCCGACCACAGCGCTGGCACCAACAAAGCGGTCAAACGCGGGCATGATCTGCTCAATAGTGGGACAATCGGCAACCATATCATCTGTGATATGGTTAATGGCGGAAACATCTGCGGGGATGGCTTTTCCGGGGTTCACCAGCGTTTCAAAGATTTCCGTAGCCTTGCCGTTTTTAAAGCGTACGGCTGCAAGTTCAACAATTTTGTCACGGCTTTTGTTCAAGCCCGTTGTCTCAGTATCAATGACAACAAATTCATCCAGGTTACTGCGGGATGTCAGGCTTGTATGCTTACATTCAAGTGCTTCACTGCCGTCATCAGGGGCGGCAGGAAGCTGTTCAACTGCTGCGCGGGGTATCGCGGCAAACGCAGCGGATGCTTGCTCTACCTGCTTACGGCGCTGCTCGGCGTATTCTTGTTGACGCAATTTCATATCGGAGCGCGCTTTTTCTGCAGCAGCCTGCTTCTTTGCACTTTCTTCGGCCTGAGCCTTTTGGCCCTTTAGTTCTTTCTCTTTGCTGCGCATTGCGGATGAAAAAAACAGCAGGAAGACACCAAACAGGAAGAGAAAGACCCCGGCAAAGAAGCTCAGCGTAAATAATGCGATAGATATACCGATTAAAGCAACCCCTAAGATAGAAAAAACAATCCCATAAAAATGGCAGTCACTTACGGTCAACTTTTGCTTACTCATATCCGATACCTTTTTACAGTTTGCGGCAAAGGCCAACGGCCTTGCCTTCGATGGTGATGGTGTTCATATCCTCGCCGATGCGCAGGATAGTCGGGAATGTGGGGTTTTCGGCGCGGAGCTCGATGTGGTCATCGAACAGAAACACGCGCTTGAGGGTGGCCTCGCCATCGATTAGGACGGCAGCGACCTCGCCGTTCTCGACCATTGGCTGGCTGTGAATGGCTACGACATCGCCGTCCTTGATTTTTGGCTCCATGCTGTCGCCCTGGCACAGCAGCGTAAAGTCGGCATGCCAATCGCTGGGGACTTCATCGTAGGCCTCGACATTCTCCTCCGCGAGGATGGGTGTGCCGCAGGCGATCTGCCCCACACGCGGGATGCGGTCCCGCTTCGGCAGTGGCTGGAACCCGGCGGGGATGGGTGCGACGCGTTCGACCTTCCCGACCAGATAATCGATACTTGTATCATAAAACTTGGCTAATTTGATTAGGACCTCCGAACTCGGTTCTCGAGTACCTTTTTCGTAATTGACATACGTTGTGTACGGCATACTCAGCGCCTGGGCAGCCTCTTTCATATTTATGCCTTTTTCGGTACGCAACGCTTGCAGTCTATTCATGACGTTGCCTCCTTCCCTTATAACTATGATACACATTTTGAGTAAATAGTCAATTGAAAATACCCGAAATGGGCAATATGCACAAATAGTGAATACCCATTTCGGGCACTTTTTTACTTTACAATTACTCAAAATGAGTATATTATTATATACAGATACCCAATACGGGTATTGCACAAGAAAAGTCTTATAGGGGGTGAATTTGATGCCTTATCCAAATATCAATGCTGAACGTAGCAGAAAAGGCATGACGATAGCAGACCTCGCGAATGCGCTGGGGGTAACAAGGAAAACGATTTATAATTGGATGGCGCATGGAAGCATCCCGCAGAGTGCGCTTGAAAAAATGGCGACGCTATTCGATTGCTCGATAGATTATCTACTCAAACAATAGCAACGTGTCCACCTTGGACACGCCCACAAGGAGGTAAGTATGGCACGCGAAAAACAAGGCTACCGGGATGCGCTGGAGCGCATCCGGCATGAGGCTGCGGGCGAGCTGGTGACAGTGCCCGAGGCCGCACACATCGTTTACGGCACAGACCCCTACGCCGCGCGCAAGGTCTGCCGCAATTTTGAGGGCTGGATCGGGGCCGGGCGCGACAAGCGCATCCCGGCCACCGCGCTGGCGAGGCAAATTTGCTGATGACAACGGATGATCTGGCCTGGGTGCAATCCAGGCTTAGGAACTGCACCAACGCCCGCCGCCAGCTGAGAATCTGCGCCGAATGTCTGAGCGTGGCCGAGGACACCCTGCTGGAGCGCCTGGGCTATGCCAGCCTTGACACATTCCGCGCGGCGCACCCTCAAAACAAGCAACCCGTCGGCCCGCCTGTTGAGCGCATCTGCAACCCTGTGCCGCCGGAGATGATGCTGGAAAGCATCCTGTACTACTACGGCGGCGCGCGGATCAGCAGCGTGTGCAGGATGATGGGCTACACTCAGACCGTGACGCCGGAGGCAATCCGACATAGAGTGTGCAGCTGGAGAAAGAAACACCCGGCGCTTGCCGCCGGTATGCCGCACAAACGGCCAAAACCGAAAAAGGAGACCAAGCTCATGAAAATGACCTATGATGAGGCGGGGCTGCCCGCCTACGCCTACGCCCGCAGCCGCTACACTAACAACATCGTCCGCATCGTGCGCGGGGAGCGCGCCCTGTTCGGTGTGGTGGAGCAAGAGGCAGTGGACACACTGAACGAGGCTGCGGGCGTCAGCCGCGCCCAGGCTGCTGCTATGTACGGCGGGGCCGTGTGCGGCTGGGACAGCCCGATGGCCGACCCCAACAACTACAATGAGGCCGGTGTCTACATCGGCCCGGAAATGGAGGATAAACATGGAGAAGAATGAGACCCCCAAAAACCTCGCCCTGCTGACAGCTGACGAGGTCACGCTCAGCATCCTGGAGGTGGACGCCGAGGGCGTGCGCATCAAGCTGTGGCCGGATGTCAACGCCGTGCGCGCCCATCTGGAGGAGTGCTGTGAGCGTATGCCCGGCGGGCTGGCGGGCTACAGTGTGCGGCACTACGTTTGCGGGCGGTATCTGTACTGCGCCGTGGCCCTGGCCGACATCACAAAGGACGCCCCCTGCCCCACCACCTACCGCGTGAGCAGCGACGCGCCCACCAACGAGGCAGACGGCAGCTTTTTGGCCGCTGCTGCCGCCTGGAGCATCGGCGCGGGCGTGCTGAATCTGCCGCCGCTGCGCATCCCGGCCAGCAAGGTCCACATCGTCCCCCAGGGCAAGCCCGGCACCAACATCATTGAGCGCTACGTTCTGGACGATGCCCTCACCCTGGACGACATCACCTACAACGGTGACGGCAGCGTGGCATCGCTGAGGGTGCGCAAGCGTGATGGGAGCGTGATCACATGGCAAGCCAGCTGATCGCCCATGTGGCCGCCTGGTACATCCCAACGGGCCAGCCCTTAGTCAACGACATGGACGGGCTGACGATTGACGGTGCGTATCGCCTGGAGGCCCAGCGGATGCACACCGAACTGGAGCGCCGCGCGCGGGGGCAGCCCCTATGCGTGGAGATCGACATCCGCCCGGTGAAGAACAAGCGCACACTGGATCAGAACCGCCTCATGTGGGCGCTGCTGAACAGGCTGGCGCTGGCGTTGAGCGGCGACACGCCCGGCGGGGTGACTGCCGAACAGTGTTATCTTGACCTGCTGGCCGAGTTCGGCGCAGAGGTCGAGACCTGGCGCGTGCCGGTCAAGGCCCTGCCCGCCCTGCGCAACACATACCGCGTTGTGCAGATGGTGGAGCTGCTGGACGATGGCTATTGTATGGCCCGGCTTGGCATGGGCAGCAGCAACTTTGACCGGCAGCAGATGCACGACTTCATCGAACGAATCTTTGACCGGCTGGCCGAGGCCGGTGTTGACGATGCCGAAACCACCGAGCAGTACCGAGACTGGAGGCGTGCCGATGAATTGCGTTAAGTGCAACAGCAGCCAGGTGCGCGTCATCGACACCCGCGCCAAGGGGACCCGGCGGATATACCGCCGCCGCGTCTGCATGATGTGCGGCTGCCGCTGGACGACGGTGGAGCTGCCTGTTGGTGATGTGCGCCAGGCGGTGGACGCCGTCAACGGACTGGAGGAGCGCCGTGGCAAAAAGCATACTGCAAAGCGATAAAGAGTGCTACCTGTGCCGCAAACGCTACAATCTGCGCACCACGCGCGGCCTGGAGGAGCATCACATCCTGTTTGGACGCGGGCGGCGCGAACTGTCCGAACAGTACGGCCTCAAGGTCTGGCTGTGCCACAACCATCACAATGAGCCGCACCTGGGCGTCCATTTTGACCCCGCCGCCCGGCGGGAGTTGGAACAGGCGGCACAATTTGCTTTTGATGATCTCCACGGCCCCGGCAGCTTCGCCGAGGTGTTTGGGGAAGAAATTTAGTTTTTAGGAGGATGCAAACGATGAATGTATGGTATAAGCCCAGGCTGCAAAGCGTCGATAACATTATTAAGACGCAAGTTCTGGGCGGAGAAGTAAGCCCCAAACAGATTGATGCCGTCCATGAAGAGGCGCTGGATGTCGTCCTCGCGGCGCTGAACGGTGAGGCGGGACTATCTGGCCCGGATATCCCTTTTTTGTGCGCGGCTCTGCATTTCTGGCGCGATGAACTGATCGATAGGATGCGCAGAGAACACCCTGACGACCTTGAGGCCGAGAAGGCCGCTTATATCATGATGAAGCGGCATTATCAGGGCGAGGGCGTAAAAGTTGGAGGTGATGAGTGATGCCCCAGATCGTAAACAAAAAGAGCGTGCTGGAGATGGCGATGGGCGCGATTGCTGAAATCACCGATTACGAGGTTGAGCGGGTCGTGGCGAACATCATGGACCCCAACACCGCGGCAACCGCCAAGCGCAAGATCACCATCACGCTGACCTTTGCACCGGATGACTACCGCCAGCAGATCGGCATGGACGCGCAGGCAAAGACCACCCTCGCGCCGATCCAGCCGGTGCGCACGTCCCTGTGCATTACCAAGGCGCGGGACGGCTCCCTGCTGCTGGCCGAGATGACGCCGCAGGTCCCCGGACAGGTGGACATGGACGGAGACGAAGCCCCCGTACCGGCTATGGCCCGCGTAGGCCGTGCCGGGTATTAACAGACAGAAAGGACAAGACAATGGAAAACAGCTTTTTGAAAGACGCTATTGACCGCATTGTGGAGCTGGCGACCCCCTTCACCCTGGAAACGCGCAGCGGGCATCAGTTCTGCTCCACCTACCTGCGCGAGGTCAAGCCGGAGGTTGAACTCCCGGCACGGTACTCGGTGGACACGCTGGAGGCGCTTGTCAAGCTGATCCGCACCGAGGGCGTCGCCCAGGCACCGCTGCTGTATGTGCGTGTGGACAGCGCCCGGCGGGTCATGGTGGATACTACATACACGCATAAAGAATACGCAGAGTTCAGCCGCCTGCCGCTGTATGAGGCTGTGAGCGATGTGCCGAGCATTTCCGTCAACGAGAGCATCAGTCAGGAGAGGGCCATTGTGGAGCTGCAAAGCCTGTATGCTATCACCGAGGACCGTGACTATTTGCTGTCCCTGCTGAGCCGCATTGACGTCAATCAGGGCGTGTCCAGTGTGGACAACGGGATCAGTCAGGAGGTCAGCGTCAAGACCGGCGCGGTGCTGAAGGAGCAGCAGACGGTGCAGCCCATCGTCCACCTGCAGCCCTACCGCACCTTCCTTGAGGTCGAGCAGCCCGCCAGCGACTTTCTGCTGCGCCTTGACAAAGAGGGCCGCCCGGCGCTGTTCGAGGCCGACGGCGGTGCGTGGAAGCTGGAGGCCAAGCGCAACATCGCCGCCTATCTGGGCGAGAAGCTGGCCGATCTGGTGGAGCGCGGCAGTGTGGTGGTGATGATCTGATGCTTAATATCTGTGCATTGCAGGGCCGCCTGGCCCGGGACCCGGAGCTGCGGCAGACGACCACCGGTAAGCAAGTGGCGACGTTCACCCTGGCTGTGGATCGCGGGCGCAGGGACGCCAACGGCAAGAGCGTGGCGGACTGGATTCCCGTCATTGCATGGGAGCGCGCTGCCGAGTTCGCCTATAAATGGCTCACTAAGGGCCAGATGGTAGCGGTGGACGGGCGGCTGCAGAGCCGCACCTACACGGCCAGGGACGGCACCAGCCGCACCGTGCTGGAGGTTGTGGCCAACAACATCAACTTCTGCGGCAGCAAGGCCGACAACGCAGGGGCTCTTTCAGCTCCCACTGAGGGGCCCAGAGTGGGCGCGCCCGCACCGGAGTACAGCCGCGGGCCGGGTGACGACTTCGCAATGATCGAGGATGAGGGCGACCTCCCCTTTTAAACGTTGAAAAATTGAAAAATGACCTTGCAGGGATGCGCCGAAAAGAGCGCGGCGCACCCCTGTGTTAAGGTCAGCCATTTTTAGGAGCGAAACAGATGGAAACACCAACTTTTTACACCATGCTCCCCGCCGCTGTGCGGTATGACAAAAATCTGAAACCCGCCGAAAAGCTGCTTTTTGCAGAAATTTCAGCGTTGACGAACGTGACCGGCTACTGCTACGCCAGCAATGCCTATTTTCAAGAGCTATTCAACGCCAGCACCCGGACGGTGCAAGGGTGGTTGAAGCACTTGCAGGATTGCGGCTACATTGCGATCATCCAAGTGGGCGGCGGTGCCGGTGAGCAGCGCGCCGAACGCCGGATCAGCCCGCTGGCCGGTATGGCGATAGCACCGCCGACCCCCGCAAAAATCTGCGCCACCCCCGCAGAAAATTGCGGGGGGACCCCCGCAAAAAAATGCGCAGACCCCCCGCAAAAAAATGCGGGTAGATTATTACAAGATAATATTAATACAAGAGAGATTAACGCGGGCGCGCGGGCGCGCGAGAACGGGGACGTTTTGAGCATCCTCTTGAATGGATTCCCGGACGGATGCGGGGAGCGGCTGCGCCAGGCGCTGAAAGATTTTGCCGCTGCCCGCGCGGCGGGCAAGCATCCGCTGACGGCCAGGGCCGCCAAGCTCGTATGCTCTACCCTGCAACGCCTAGCCGATGAGGCTGGCGTCCGTGACCGCTACGGCTACATGGCCGCTGTGCTGGAGCAGAGTATTCTGCGCGGCTGGGAGGGGCTTTTCCCCTTGAAGGATGATTTTGTGGATAAAGCCCCGGCCCAGCGCCCCGCCAACACGGCAGACCGCCCGCGTGAGATCGGGCCGGACACCGACATCACTGATTTTTTGTGAGGCTGAACGATGCAACAAGCAAACCTGACCCGCCAGCAGACAACGCAACGCGCGTTTCTTGGCGCGGCGCTGATGAACCCGGACGGCGCGCGGAATTACGTCACAAGAATGGTCCCGGCTATGTTTGAGGATGGCGTCTGTCACGACATTTTCGCGGCGATCCAGCAGTTGATCTACAGCGGCAGCCCAGTGGACGTCATCACGGTCATTAACACAGCGGCCAACGGACGCCCGGCGGATGATGTGAAAGTGGCCGTCATGCAGATGGCCGAGACCTGCCCCAGCGTCTCTAACATCGGCAGCTATGCCGCACAGATACTTGAGGATCACCGCTACAGATTGCTGAGCGGCGATCTGATGAAGTGCCTGGCTAAAGATGCGATGGACAGTGACGGCATCTGCCGCCAGCTGCGCCGCACCCTGGCGATGCAGGACGCAATCCTCAGCACCCAGACCGACAGCACGGCCAGAGACTTCGACGCGGTGCTTGATTCCGCCCTGGCCCGCTTGGATGAGCCGGACGACAGCCTAAAACTGGGCTGGCCCGAATTGGACAGGTACGGCGTTTTTGGTCGGCAGCGTGTGTGCGTTGTGGCCGGGCGGCCTGGGTGCGGCAAAACGGACTTTTCGCTCAACCTGGCGTCACGCCTGTCCAAAAAATACAAGGTCTACTACTTGACCTTGGAGGAGACCGCTGAGGCGCTGATGGACAGGATCCTGTCCAAGGTTGCGCGCATCGACTCCGGCAAACTCACCAACAAGAGCCTGGCCCCGCGTGAGCGGGAGATCATCAACAATGCCGCCGCCCGGCTGCGCCAGCATCACAACATGATGCTGGACGCCGACAGCAACCTGACGATTGATGGGTTGGAGGCCAAGCTCATGCAGTACAAGCCGGACATCGCGTTCATCGACCACATCGGCCTGCTGAGCCCCACCGACCCGCACCAGACCGAGTACCAGCGCATCAGCGAGATCACCCGGCGGCTGAAGGTGGCCGCCATGAAGATGGGCATCGTGGTTGTGGAGCTGTGCCAGATCAACCGCTCCGGCGTAAAAGGCAACGAGGGCCGATTCTGTAACCTGGAGGACCTGCGCGGTTCCGGCACGATTGAGCAGGACGCCAACAGCGCTATTTTTGTAGAGAACCGCAAGCCCGAGGACAGCAAGGAGCTGCGCGGCGAGGACGCCTATCAGGATACCGCCGTTATGTACGCCAAGAATCGCGAGGGGCCGACGGGCGTTGTGTCAATGCGATGGCAGCCCCAATACCATCAATGGCAGCCCGCCCCTAAAGAGGGTTTTGAAGAAATCGACCAGATGAACTGGCCGCAATAACACCCGCCGCCCCGGCGGGACAGGAGGATTACTATGATCAGCATTGCAATTATCAACTTGAAAGGCGGCGTCGGGAAATCCGTCACCGCCTGCAACCTTGCAGCCGAGCTGGCCGCCAAGAGCAAGAGCGTTCTGGTGGTCGATCTGGACAAACAGGGCAATACAAGCAAGTTCTTTGGCGTGGCCGACTACGACAGGCCCTGCGTGTCGTCTGTTCTGCTGGGCATGGCCATGGTGAGGGACGCCATTGTGGAGACGGCGATCCCGGCGGTTGCCCTTCTCCCCTGCGACATGCGAATGCTCAAGGCAAACCGCGAGATGATTCAGGATACCGGCCCGCGGCAGTTCTACCTACGGAACCGTCTGGAGCCGGTGGAGGGCAAATACGACTACTGCCTGATGGACTGCCCGCCGGATCTGGACATGGGCAGCATCAACGCGCTGACGGCTGCGGACTGGGTGATCATCCCGGTAGACTGCGATGAGTGGGCTTGCGATGGCATGCGGGAGATCATCGACCAGATTGAGCAGGTGCAGATGTACTACAACCCGCACCTCAAGGTGATGGGCGCGCTGATGACAAAGTACCGCCGCACACGGTACGCGGGCGAGGTCGTTCACCAGCTGAACGAGGCGGGCATTGAGATGCTGCACACCGTTATCCGGTACACGGTCAAGGTCAGCGAGGCCAAGAGCGCGCACGAGCCGCTGCGGGTGTACAAGCCGGACTGCTCGGCAGCGCTGGACTACGGATGCCTGGCAGATGAGGTCGATGAGGCTGTGTCCAATGTGGACACAAAGGAGGGCTGAGCGATGAGCAAGGGATTTTCTATCAACGACATTCTCGGCAGCACAAAAGCCAACGCCCCGGCGGGGCAGAAAATGCAGGTCGTCATGCTGCCGGCGGCAGACATTGAGCCGAACCCGGAAAATAGCATCTACGAGATCGGGGATGTGTCGATGCTCAAAGCCGACATTGCCGAGCGCGGCCTGCGCAGCCCGCTGGAGGTTCTGCCCGCCCGGGCCGGGAAGTATATGCTGCTGGCCGGCCACCGGCGCTGGACAGCTTGCCGGGCCCTGACTGCCGAGGGCGTGGCCGGGTTTGAGGTCCTGCCCTGCGTTATCCGCCAGAGTCAGGGCGAGGATGACGACTTGATCGCGCTGATAACCTCCAACGCCACGGCGCGCGAGCTGACGGACGGTGAGCGGCTGCGCCAGTACCGGGCACTCAAGCAGGCACTCGAACGCAAAAAGGCGGCGGGTGCGCTCGATGGCCGCATCCGTGATGAGATGAGCCGCATCACCGGCGATGGCACCGGCACGCTGGGGCGGCTGAATGCCATCGTCAACAACTGCGTGCCGGAGGTTCTGGCGATGGTGGAGCGCGGCGAGATCACCATGACGCGGGCCTACGAGTGCAGCAAGCTTTACAAGGTGCAGCAGGTCGAATACGCCAAAATCAAGTACGCCAGTATGCCGCCTATCACCGATATGGCCCGGCGGGCGGCCATCAAGTATCTGGTCGAGTGCGGCCTGGCCGACCAGTTTAAGAAGCTCGATTACGTTCGCAAGAGCGAATGGAACTACGCTGACCGCGGGCTGGATGCCGGAAAGCTGGAGCCGGTGACGCTGGATCTGACTGAGGGCGAGACGGATGCGCTGCTGCGCATTGAGCCTGCCGGTTATTACAGCTTTCGCGTGAGGATGCTGGACTCGGCGGATACAAACGAGGTTATTGCCGAAAGCTCACTCACTACACGAGATTTATTCGATGCCGCCAAGCGCCTGTACATCAACAAGGACGATCTGGCGGCGTACAAGGCCGAGGTGAAGGGCAAGCGTGATCAGGAGCGTGCCCGGCAGGAGGAGGCCGGAAAGTGGCAGGCGCTGGCCCGGCAGGAGCTGGAGGCGTTCGACAACTGGCCGCTTGTGGCGTGGCTGAAGGACCTGGGCCTGACGATCCGTGAGCGGAAGATGGCAGACGGCGGGCGGCTCATCATTGCCGTGGATGATCTAGCGCGCTTTTCCGGCCATGTGGACGGCTTCCAATACCGCGAGTGCTTCGCGGTGCGCCTCGGGCCGAACGGCGAGCGCGCAGGCCGGGACGGAGATGTCAATGCGCTTGACTGGTACAAGCGCTGGTACAGCACCGGCGCGGGCATTGAGAGCTACATTGCCGAGGACATCCAGCGGGCCACGCGGGAGGCGAAAAAGAAATGAGCAGCGGATTTTGCGGGATTCCCGGCATGAGCCAGCCGCGCCTTGACAGGTGCGAGGGGTGCGCCCACAATAAGGGGCTGTTTAACCTGGATTGTGAGTTGTACTGCTACGGCGTCGAAAAGACGGACGGCGCGGGCATTGTACTGGAATGTGATGACTTTGAACCATCTCCGGGAGGTGATGCCCAATGACTTATGATGAGTGCATCGTGTGGCTGAACCGCTACCGCGATGCCCGGCGGGTGGAGCCGCGATTGCGGGAACGGCTCCGGGAAGAAAACAGCCGCGCCGACTACGCCCGCGCCCTGCGCCCACCCGGCGGGGCCGGTGAGATTGACAGTGCGCTGCTGAGCATCAACACCCGGCGCGAGAAGCTGGCCGCCCAGCTGACGGACGGCGAGGCCGCCAGGGTGGAGATTGAGAGCGCCATTGCTCAGCTGGAGGATGCCCTGGAGCGCGAGGTCCTACAGATGCGCTACATCGACGGGCGCACCAACCGCCAGATCGCGGCGCGCATGAGGATCACTGAGCGCTATGTGCGCAAGCTCCACCGGCGGGCAATTTTCAAAATTATAAAATTAGTTCCGCCCAGTTCCGCCCCAGTGTGTTAAGCTGAGGGTGTCGAGCAGGTAGGGGCTTGATGCTCGGCGGTTTGCTCGTTTGCATAATTCTCCTAAGCGGATAGTCGCCCCACATCGGGGCGGCTATTTTTTTATAACTGGGTTGCAAGGTTGCAGGGTTACGGGTACGCCCGGCGGTTCGATTCCGCCAGCCTGGCCATAGTTAATCTCCTATTTCATAGCTGGCAGCCGGGAAAGACCGGCAACATACCGCACAGCCGCCCGCCCAGTTCCCCGGCGGGATGGACCTTGACAGGTGCAAGACCTGTGTGCGGGTACGCAGTGCCGTTGATGTGGTGAAACTCAGCGGATGACGGACGGCAATAGACCGTCATGCCCGGCGGGCGGGAGAGCCTCACCTACACCGAGACAAAAGAAACTCCGTCTCGCACCGCTGGGCATCTATGATAATTTTACGCCCCGGCGGGTGGAGGTGCAGCGCGTGTCCAGTGTGGACACGCAAACAGTATGCGGGAGTTTGCCAAAGCGTTTTACAAGAGCAAAGCGTGGCAGCGCTGCCGCGATGGGTACGCCGCCAGCGTGGGCGGATTGTGTGAGGATTGTCTGGCTAAGGGGCTGTATCGCCCCGGTGAGATAGTCCACCACATGATAGAGTTGACGCCGGACAACATCAACGATCCGGCGGTCTCGCTGTCATGGTCCAACCTGAGGCTGCTGTGCCGTGACTGTCACGCAAAGCGCCACGGCGCGCGGCGTAGATACCGTGTGGACCCGGCGGGGCGAGTGACGTCGAGGTGGTGACCTCCCCCCCGGTCAAAAAAACGAGCGGAGGTGTGGTAGACCGGGCCCCAAAGTTCGGAAAAACACTGAAAAGAGTGTAAAGGGGGTGTTGTTGTGGGGAGAAAAGCAAAAACTACGCTGATTCAAGAGGAGTACAACAGGATTATGGCGCACTACGCCGACCTGCCTAAAAATCAGATGGCGATTGTGGAGCCGCTGATCCAGAACGCGGCATTTATGAAAATCACACTCGATGATCTGCAAAAATCCATCAACGCCGACGGGTGCAGCGAGGAGTACATGAACGGCGCGAACCAGTACGGCAAAAAAGCCAGCGCCGATCTGCAAGCCTACAACAGCCTCATCAAGAACTACAACACCGTGACCGAGCGCCTGGGCAAGCTGCTGCCCCCGGAAAAGCGTGAGAGCAGACTGGAGCAGCTGGCCCGTGAATAATTACATCTACGAGTATTACCAGAAAATCACGGACGGCACCATCATCGTGGGCCGCTGGATCAAGGTCTGGTACAAGTATGTTGTGGACGGTCTGGAAAAAGGGCTGTTTCACTTTGACCCCAAAAAAGCGCAGAAAGCGATCCGTTTTGTGGAAAATTTCTGCCGACACCATGAGGGCGCGCTGGCTCCCCAACTGATTGTGCTGGAGCTTTGGCAAAAGGCGCTTTTGTCGGTACTGTTCGGCGTAATGGACGACACCGATCACCGCCAATTTCGTGAGGTCGTCGTCATCATCGCCCGCAAAAACGGCAAGACGCTGCTGGCCGCTGCCATTGCCGCCTATTGCAGTTTTTTGGATGGCGAGTACGGCGGGCCGCGCCTAAGCTGGAGCAAGCGGGGCTGTGCTACGATGCCTATTATCAGATGCTCAGCAAAGACTCCGAACTGAGCCAGCTGAGCAAGAAACGGCGCACAGACATCTACATTGCGAACAGCAACACGAGCGCCAAGCCGCTGGCGTTTTCCGCCAAAAAGTCGGACGGCCTCAATGTCAGCCTGTGCGTGGCCGATGAGGTCGCCAGCTGGCCCGGTGATGCTGGGCTGAAATTCTACGAGGTCATCAAGTCGAGTTTTGGCGCGCGCACACAGCCCATGCTGCTGGCGATCAGCACGGCGGGCTATGTGAACGAGGGCATCTATGATGAACTGATAAAGCGTGCCACCCGCTTTTTGCTGGGTGATTCCAAAGAGACGCGCCTTGCGCCGTTTCTCTACATGATCGATGACCCGGCCAAGTGGAACGATATCAACGAGCTTGCGAAAGCCAACCCTAACCTGGGCGTGAGTATCAGTGTCAGCTACCTGCTGGAGGAGATCGCCATTGCCGAGGGTAGCTTGTCTAAGCGGGCCGAGTTTTTAACAAAATACTGCAACATCAAGCAAAACTCCAGCCTTGCCTGGTTGTCCGCCGATGTTGTGGAGCGCGCCTGCGGCACGCACATCGACCCGGCTGACTTCAAGAACTGCTACTGCGTGGGCGGCATCGACTTGAGCCGCACAACCGATTTGACCGCCTGCGTGGCGATCATTGAGAAAAACGGCAAGCTGAATGTGCTGGCGCATTTCTTCCTCCCCGCCGAGAAGCTGCAAGAGGCCACCGAGCGGGACGGACTGCCTTATGCGGCGTATGTACAGCGCGGCATCCTCACGCTGAGCGGTGATAATTTTGTTGACTATCACGATTGCTACAACTGGTTCAGGACACTGATAGAGCAGTATAAAATTTATCCTTTGCAGGTCGGCTATGACCGATACACGGCCCAGTATCTTGTGCAGGATATGAAGCAATACGGATTCCACATGGACGATGTATTCCAGGGGTTCAACCTGACGCCGGTGATCCGAGAGGTTGAGGGGCTGCTGAAAGACGGCACCATCAACATCGGGGACAACGACCTGTTAAAAGTGCATCTGCTGAACACGGCGCTGAAAGTCGAAAACGACAGCGGCAGATGCAAACTTGTGAAAATGAGCGCCGCCGACCACATTGATGGCTGCGCCGCGCTCATGGATGGGATGACGGTGCGGCAGAAATGGTGCGCCGAAATCGGCGGCCAGTTAAAGAACGCGGGGTGATGAGCATGGGACTGTTTCAATCAATTTTCGGTAAGATAGCCGCCAAGAGCCTCGCGTCTGGATTCTGGACGACACTGGACGGCTACACGCCCAGCTTTTTGACCTGGGGCGGCGAGTTGTATGAGAGCGAGATCGTGCGCGCCGCGATCCACGCCACGGCCACCCACGCCAGCAAGCTGAGCGTCACCGTGCAGGGACCGGCAAACCCGAAATTGCAGACCCGCCTGCGCCAGGGGCCGAATGAGTGGCAGACCTGGGGGCAATTCCTGTACAGGCTTTGCACGATCTTGGAGGTGCAAAACACCGCCTTTATTGTGCCGGTCATCAATGAGTTTGGTGAGACCGTTGGCATGTTCCCCGTGCTGCCGTCCAGCTGTGAAATCGTGCAGTATGGGGCCGCGCCCTGGCTGCGCTACACATTCCGCAGCGGCCAGACCGCCGCCATTGAAATGGCGCGGTGCGGCATTATGACAAAATTCCAGTACAAGAGCGATATTTTCGGCGAGAACAACCACGCGCTGACGCCCACGATGGATCTGGTAAACCTGCAAAACCAAGGCATTGCCGAGGCCGTCAAAAACGGCGCGACCTTCCGCTTTGCAGCCAAGATGAACAACTTCTCCAGCGATGAGGATTTGAAAAAAGAGCGTAAGCGATTCAGCCGGGAAAACCTGCAAGGCGAGGGCGGCGGCATTCTGCTGTTCCCCAACACCTACACGGACATCAAGCAGCTGGAGGCTAAGCCCTATGTTGTGGCAGCCGATGAGATGGAGCGCATCAACACCAATGTGTTCAACTACTTCGGCACCAACGAGGATGTGCTGCAAAACCGCGCCTACGGCGACGCCTGGAGCGCGTTCTATGAGGGTAAAATCGAGCCGTTTTCCATCCAGTTCAGCGAGGTCGCCACAAAAATGCTGTTTACTGAGCGCGAACGCGCGGGCGGCACGCTGCTGATGGCGACAGCCAACCGGCTGCAATACATGAGCAACACCGAAAAACTGAACGTATCGGCCCAGATGGCAGACCGCGGCATTATGAACCGCGATGAAATCCGCGAAATTTGGAACTTGCCACCCCTGCCGAACGGGCAGGGGCAAGCGTACACGATACGCGGCGAGTATTACCTGCTGGGCAGCGATGGCAGCGTGACAAAGAAAGGAGACGACCTAACCAGTGGAAAGTAATGAGAAATTGTTGAAAAAGTTGAACAATGGCCGGGAATACCGCGCCATGCGGCTGGAGGTCCGAACCGCTGACCCCGCCGCGCCGGACTCCAAGCAGGAAGTGGAGGGCTACGCCTGTACGTTCAACCAGCCCTATTTGCTGTATGAGTACAGGGGCGACAGCGGCACCTCCTACCGCATCATGGAGCAGATCGACCCGCACGCTTTTGATGACTGCGACATGGATGATGTCATCATGCAGTACGACCATGAGGGCCGCGTCTTTGCCCGAACCAAAAACGGCACGTTGGCCCTGGCCGCTGACAGCGCCGGTCTGAAAGTGACTGCAGATCTGGGCGGCACCGAGATTGGGCGGCAGCTGTTTGCCGAAATCAAGGGCGGCTACACCGATAAGATGTCGTTTGGCTTTACCGTGGCCGAGGATAAGCGTGAGACCACCCGCGATTTGGAAAACAACACCGTGACCGTGAACCGCACGATCACCAAGATCAAGAAACTGTACGATGTGAGCGCCGTGAGCCTACCGGCCAACGATGCTACATCGATCAGTGCCCGAAAATTCCTTGACGGAGAGATCGAGAGAATTAAAGCGGAGAGACTGCAAAGGGCGGATACCGCAACAAAAATCAAACTGAAACTTTTGGGAGTGTGAACCATGAAAAAGAAAACCAGTGAAATGACCATTGCGGAGCTGCGCGCCCGCGCCGCCGAAATCCGCACCGAGGTCAACGCCGAGGGTGCCGACCTGGATGCCTTGGAGGCCGAGGCCGATGAGATCGGCCAGCGCATCGCGCAGTATGAGACCGAGCAGCGCCGCCTCGGCATTGCCGCCAAGGTTGCGGACGGTGCCGGTGCGCCCCAGGACAACCCCACCGCCCACACCGATGCCCAGACCCGCGCCCAGCAGTTCAAAGAGAACCGCCGCGCCGTCCTGGGCGTGGAGGAGACCCGCGCCGTCCTGGTGAGCGGCGGTAAGCTGGCAACCCCCACCGAGGTCAACACCGAAATTCAGGACCGCGTTGGTGTCGGCGTATCCAGCATCATCGATATGGTGTGGGTCGATGACTGCTCCGGTATGTCCACCGACCGCATCCCCTACGTCAAGCAGGATGCCGACGCTGCCGCCGATCAGACCGAGGGTGCTGCTGCCACCACCAAAGAGGCCACCTACGACTACATCGACATCACGCCCAAGTCGGAGGCGGTTCTGAGCCAGATCAGCAAGCAGGCCAAGAAGCAGACCCCCGTGAACTACTTCGCCAAGTGCCGCGCTCAGGCCCTGCTCAGCTTGCGCAAGAAAGCATCCGTTATTGTGACCGATGCGCTTAAAGCCAGCAAGCTCGTGAACACCATCGACGCCACGCTGGACAGCACTAAGAAAGGCGCCATCAACGAGAAAACCCTGCGCAATCTGACGCTGAACTACGGCGGCGATGAGGCCGTTGAGGGCGAGGCAGTCCTGTTCCTGAACAAGAAGGATCTGATTGCCTTTGGCGATGTGCGCGGCACCAACGAGAAAAAGGCTGTCTACGAGATCACCCCGGATTCTGCCAACCCCAACACCGGCATCATCAAGGAGGGCGGCCTGAGCGTGCGCTACTGCCTCAACAAGAACCTGACCGCCTGTGCCGGTACGGCCCAGACCGCCAAGGCACAGCCCACCATGTTCTACGGTGTGCCGCGCTGCCTCAAGCTGGATCTGTTCAGTGACTACGAGATCGCCGTCTCCGATGACTTCGCTTTTGACAAGCTGCTGTCCACTATCCGCGGCGACGTGGAGATGGGCGCGGATGTGGTCGTTCCCGGCGGCTTCGTTGCGCTGACGATTGCTGCCAACGCTTGATAGGAGGCTGTGACCCATGGCTGACAACGACCTGCTGTCCAAAGTGACGGTAGCGCTGCGCCGGTCTGATATGCCGGAGGAGCTGACGCAGGAAGTGAGCGACCTGGTGGATGCGGCCCTGGCTGACCTGAAACAGGCCGGTGTGTCCAACCTGGACACGCAGGACCCGCTGATCCGCCGTGCCGTCATCACCTACTGCCGCGCCAACTTCTGGCCAACCGGAGACTACGATAAGCTGAAAGCCTCCTACGATGAGCAGAAGGCGCAGCTGCGAATGACGACCAACTACACAGACTGGCCCGACGCATGAGCGCTGTGCTGTGATGCACCGCCGGAGTGCCTTGCGCCCTCCGGCGGCATTTTTGTTAGGAGCAACTATGTACTGGACAGAAGAAATCACCCTGATGCAAGACGAACCCGAAAAGAAGCAGGGCGTGCTGGTCCATTCCTACACCGCTGTGCGTAAGGTCTACGGAGAGCGCAAGTCTGTAGGGTGGCGGGAATTTTTTGCGGCAGAAGCGGCAGGCACCACACTGAGCGCCGTTTTTGTGCTGCACGCTGACGAGTACAACGGAGAGCGCGTGCTGTTGTGGAAGGGCAGCCTGTACAGTGTGCAGCGTGCCTATGAGACCGGAAGCACGGTCGAGCTGACCGTCAGTGACCTGCCCCAGACAAAAGGAGACCCGCCGTGAGGATGAATCTGGTGTGGAGTGATGAACTTACAGAGCAGCTGGCGAGGATGGCAGACCTGGACGCGATTGCTCCGGAAATGCTGACCGCCGCGGCCCCGATTGCAACGGACGCACTGAAACAACGTGTCCGGCAGCACCGCAGCAGCCGCGCAGACAAACACCTGGAGGACAGCGTGCGTGCTGGCAAACCAAAAAAGCGCAAGAAGGGCGGCTACGGCCTGGAGGTGAGCTTCAGCGGGTACGATACAGGCCACGGTTCAAGCCCGAAATATAAGGACAAAACCGCCCAGATGCAGAAGGCGGTATCACTGGAATACGGCTCTGCCAAGCAGGCTGCGCAGCCATTTTTGGACCAGGCTGCCAGCAGCTGTGAAAATGCCGTCAGTGCGGCCATGCAGGATGTGCTGCGCAGAAAGGGAAAACTATGACCGGAATCGACGCGGCCCTGGCCGCATTGGAGACCGTGTGCAGCAGCGTGTCCTTTGTGAAAAACGAGGACGACCCACTGCCGGACAGCTATGTGGTGCTGAGTGTGCTGGATGATACGCCGGAAATCTACGCCGGTGACCGGGACGAGCAGCAGCATCTAAAGCTGCGTGCTGCCTGGTATGCCAGGGAACTGCCCCAGGTGCGTGCGCGGTGTATGCGCAACGCCCTGAGAAAAGCCGGTTTTATCATTGGCTCTACTGAGTACGGCTATGATAACGAGACAAAACATCATATTGCATACGTTGAGGCGGAGACCGACGACGGCTGCGATTGGAACGAAAGCGAGGAATAAATTATGGCATATATCGGACTGCCTTACTACGGCTACTGCCCTATCACGGTAACGACCAACGATGACGGCACCGAGACGGAAAGCCTGGGCACTGGTAAAATCACCCGCGCAGTCATCAGCTATGCGGGCGAGAATGACAGCGACAGCAGCGAGCTGTGGGCCGGTGACCGCCGCGAACAGCGTGACAGCGGCTCGCCGTCGGCCAAGCTGACCATTGACCGCAGCTTCCTGAGTCTGGAAGATGAGGCCGAGCTTGGCGGCCACCACTACGACGCCAGCACCAAGACCCTGGAACGCAAGGAGACCGACACGCCCGCCATTGTGCGCGTTGCCTCCCTTGGCAAGCTGAAAACCCCGGAACGAAAGCTGGTCTACCGCCTGATCGGGTATTACCGCGCCAGCTTTGACCCGGTGAGCGACACCCTGAACACGGCCACCAAGAGTGTGTCCTACGGTACCACAAAACTCAACGGCGCTGCCGAGTGCAACTGCGACGGCGACTTTGAGAAAAAGCAGGAATTTGATGACTACGCCAAGGCGCTGGCCGGGCTGAAAGCCTTCCTGAACATCAAGGAGTGATACCATGGCAGAAATTGTATTGCGCGGGCGCAGATACCCTGCCCTGTTCGATTTGCAGAACGTGAAGGAACTTCAGGAGCACTTTGGTGACCTGAAGGTCGTAGCCGAGAAGCTGAACGACCCCGAGGAAGCCGCCTACATCATCTGGCTGCTGGTGCGCGAGGGCGTGGAGCTGGATAACGAGGAACACCACCGGGACAATGAAGCGCCCAGTCTGGCTGTGGTCAAAAAGCTGATTTCCTTTGCCGATTTGCAGGGCGGCTTGGTTGCCAGCGTGGAAGATGCCTTTATGGAGTTTTACGGAAAAAACGGGTCAGGCCGTCAGGCGCTGCAGGCGGTGAAGACGATGCTGAGCGAATCTGGGTTGACGATGTCCCCGAGCGGCACCTTGACGGCGACCGAATCATAAATTTCCCCAGGCTGCAATACATCGCGGTGGGGCTGCTTGGGTATACGCGGCGAGAGACGCGATTTTTGAGTCTCAACGAGTTGCTTGAGCAATTTACAGAATACTGCGCCATGAATGGTATTGAACTGCCACAGGAAAGGGGGCTTGCAGATGTCGATGCCTAAAGCAGGTGTCAGCCTGGTCGTGGAAAATGACCAGCAATTCAAGGCGGCACTGAGCGAAGTAAACGCGGGCTTGAAGGTGAATAAGCAGCAGATGCAGCTTGTGACCGAACAGACCCGCGAAATGGACGACCGGCAGGCCGCCTTAAAGCAGCGGTACGAATCCGTGCAGCAGACGCTGCAGAGCTACCGGGATAAAGTGCAGGTGCTGCAGCAGGCCTACGAAAACAGCGCTCGGCGTGAGGGTGAGTCCAGTAAAACGACCATGCAGTGGCGAGCAAGCCTGATCAGTGCCCAGACAGAGGTTGCCAAGCAGGAAAACCTCCTGAAGGGACTGAGCGACCAGCAGGAGCGAACCAACAAGACCACCGCCAGTCTGGCGGATGTGGTCAACGGCCTAGCCAATGCGCTGGGAATCAGTCTGCCGCCCGGCTTGCAGACTGCAGTTGACAAGCTGGACGGCTTCTCTGCCAGCGGTGCAGCTGCCGTCACGGTGGTCGGCGGCCTGGCGGGAGCGCTGGCAAGCTCCACGATGGACATGAGCAAGACAGCAGATGATCTGCTGACGCTGTCTACGCAGACGAGCCTGACCACAGACCAGCTGCAGGAGTTTGAGTACGCCAGTGAGCTTGTAGATGTCAGCACGGACACGCTGCGCGGCAGTCTGGTGAAGCTGACCAACAATATGCAGACGGCGGCAACCGGGACAGGCTCTGCAGCCGAGGCGTTTAAAAAACTGCATGTAAAAGTGTCGGACAGCAGCGGGAAGCTCAAGGACAACTATGAGGTGTTTTTGAAAACCATTGACGCCTTGGGTAAGGTGAAAAATGAGACCGAGCGCGATGCGCTGGCGATGGATATCTTTGGCAGGTCGGCAACGGACCTGAACCCACTGATCGAGGCCGGCAGCGGCAGACTGAAAGAGCTTGCGGAGCAGGCACACGAGGTTGGCTACGTTGTCGATAATGAAACGCTGCAGAGCTTTGGTGAGCTGGATGATGCAATGCAGAAGTTGGACAAGCAGGGCGACGCCGTGAAGCGCAGCTTTGCGGAGGCGCTGCTGCCCATCATTACAGCGTTTGCCGAGGCCCTGAACGCTATCCCAACGCCAGTGCTGACGGCAGTTATCTCTATTACCAGCATCGCCACAGTAGTGCTGCTCGTGGTGAAGGCCATTAAAGAATTGCAGGGGCCGGTTGGAACCGTGAAAAGCATGATCGGCGGCGTTATGAGCTTTATGGATCCGCTGTATATAAAAATCATGCTGATCGTTGCCGGCATTACTGCGCTGGTGGCTGTGGTCGCTGTCCTGATCGGCAAAGGAAACGAAATCAACAGTGCCATGAGCGGCATATCCTCGGCTACAACAGGGACAATGCGCGCAGCCAACAGCAAGGTGCCGCAGTATGCCACCGGTACACGCAACGCGCGCGGCGGTATGGCACTGGTGGGCGAAAACGGCCCGGAGCTTGTGAACCTGCGCGGCGGAGAACGCATCTACACAAACGGTCAGACACGCAGCCTGCTGGGCGGCGACAGCATCAGCATCGGGCAGATCACCATTGATGCCAAGAATGTCAAGGAATTCAACGATATAGTGAATATCGCCAGGAATGAAGCCGTGAGTATGCGCCAGGGGGTGACGACGTGAAAACACATAGCTGGACTACCAGAAAGTATGCGACCAATTCTACAAACCCCAATGCCAGCTACCAGGCATTCCGCTGTTCCTGGCTATTCAGCACCGGGATGGGAAACACGAACCGTTACATTGGCTCCATGCAGGTGCGCGTTCCGGCATATGGAAATGGCAGCCATGAAGTCAAGCTGGCAGGCTATGCGCTGGGTAACAGTGAAGGTTCGAGCTATTATTCCGACACAAGCAGTGTGTGCGAGCAAAGCAATTTTCCCTACGGCGATTGCTGGTTTGCATTTGATTCGTTCAGCCAGACACGAAAAAAGAACGTCCTTGCATACGGCGTCTATGTTAATGCAGAAAAGGGATACAGCGATATCGGTGCCAGCCGTGGGGACGCACGAATCGAATGTGTCAGCTACCAGGGCGTTATCACACCGACAGGCCAGACACTAACCAGCGGCACCGTCGCACGGTACACAAAGTATCGACTGCAGTGGACTACAGACGCCGAGGATGATTTTGAGCGCAGGAACTCGACCTGCAAAATCATCATCACCGATCAGGACGGCGGAAACAGCCAGACCTATTCACTTAGCAATGGTGCGACATCCTTCGACCTGGATACCACCGCATGGTCAAGCGGCAGCGGTATTCGATGGCGCGTGCAGGTGGGGGCATACGGATCCGGAACGGTGGCGGAAAGCGCCACCTATTCCCTGTCGCTGGCAGACCCCAGCGCCAAGGTCGACGACCTGCGCCCCACCAGCAAGACATACTATGGCTTTGACGCAGTATTCAGCTGGGCATTCACCGGCAGCATTGCCAGCGGCGCGATCAGCGGTGCATTGCAGCAGGGATCCGCTGTTTTGCAGTACCGGACTGACAACATGGCTGACCCGGCAGATTTTGCAAGCGTCAGCGATGGCACAACCCATGTGAGTGTGAATTGCGGCACATTGCCCATAGGGAGCTACCAGTGGCGCGTTGTCGCCAAGAGCAGCGTGGGAACCACACACACTTCCAGCTGGGTGCAATGCACCAATGTCGAGGTGCCCGTCTCTGTAAAGGGAACAACGCCTGCGGCGGGTGCGTCCGCGCCCAGGGCGGTTACAAACCGCTTTAGCTGGGTGTTCAGCGTTGACAGCGATGACAGACCCGGAGATGTGACGCAGAAGAACGCGACACTGCACTTTAAGGCGAACAATGAGAGCGACTGGCATGAGGTTGCTGTGGCCGGTTCGCAGCAGTATACAGACGTGCCCGCAAACACCTTTGCCGAAGGCGCTACAACATTGGACTGGTATGTTGTGGCGATTGCGAATACAGGCACAAAGGTAACCAGCGACACGATCAACGTGTCCACACTGGACACGCTCAGCACGCCTGTGGCGGTGAGCCCCGCGGGCGAGTACATGGATGATGCTGTGCAGGGCATCACATTTGTGTGGAAGCATGCCAATGTCACCGGCACGGCGCAGACAGGCTGGGAACTGAGTTATTCGGCAGATAGCGGTGCGTCCTACACAGTGCTGGCCAGTGCGAATAATGCGGACAATAGCTATCAAGCGGACGCAGGCACGTTTAGCAGCGGCGTTATCTACTGGCGCGTGCGCACGAAGAATACGGACGGAGCGTTCGGCAGCTATTCCGGCGCGGCCATCTTTGCAATCCGCCGCGCCCCGGTGGCCCCGGTCATCTCCTACTATGACAACAAGCCGCTGGCAAAAATGCGGTGGCAGGCCAAAGAGCAGGACGGTTATGAAGTTGCGGTGGACGGCATCAGCCTGGGTGTACGATACGGCACCGGGAAGGAATGGCAGTCTGACGCCGTACTGACGGACGGAAAGCACACCTTACAGGTGCGTATCTACAACACCTATGGGGATGTATCGCCCTGGAGCAGCTGCGAAATCAATGTCCAGAATCAGCCCGGTGCGGCATTGGCTGTATATGCCGAGGAACGCTGGGGGGAGGTCCTGCTATGCTGGGGCGCCGACAATGGCTATATCCTGCGGGATGGCAAGCTGATTACCAAAGCAGAAGGCGGTACTTATACAGACCGCACCAGCGCAGCGGCACATCAGTACATTGTGCGCGTGTTCGATGCGGAGGGCTACTACACAGACAGCGCCCCGGTGCTGGCTGCGCCTAGTGTCCCCTACGCGGCCATTGGGCTGCGGGACGGCACGGACTGGCTGGCGATGAAATACGCCACCAGTTACCAGAATTACAGCAAGGCCGTCAGCCTGGGCGGCAGTTATCAGCAGTATTGGGGCAAGGAACGCCCCGTCTGGCACGATGCGGGGAATCGTGTGGTAACGCACACGATTTCCCACGCCTGCAAGCGAGAGGAAGAGCTGCTGGTGCTGCGCAGCCTAGCCGGTCAGGAAGTAATCTATAAGGACCGAGACGGGCACCTTGCCATAGGTGTGTTCAAGGACTTGCAGGAAAGCCGGGAGCACGGCTGCACGGCGCTGAGCTTCAGCATCACGGAGACACAGCAGGAGGCGGTGAAGTATGACCCGGTATGAGTTTGTCGCGATGCGCAGCGGTGCGCCCTACAAAGTGCTGAAAGTCCCTGCGGACACCACGCCGCAGATTCGATTTACCGGCAACGCCGAGGTGAAAAGCACCATCACCCTGACAATAGAGCCTGACGCGGATGTGAACTGGTTGACCGATATGCTCAGTGTTGTTCGGGTCGATAATGCAGATCGAGTTCCGCTGGGGCTATTCAACATTACCACCTGCCCCCGCAGTTTGGATGAAAACGGCAGTGAGACGCAGGAGCTGACCGGGTATGACCAGGGCTACTCGCTGCGCAACCTGAGCGTACTGGAACGCAGCCTGACGATTCGGGCCGGGACCCGGTACACCACGGCCATCCGGGAACAGCTGCTGGCGGCAGGTATCAACGTTGTCAGTATCATTGATACCAATGAGGTGCTTATGACGGATCACGCGTGGGAGACCGGCACGACCCGCTATGCGGTGGTGTCTGCCCTGCTGGCGGAGATCAATTACCGGGATATCTATTTCGACGGCAGCGGCGTGGCGGTTGCTGAACCGTGGGCACCGGCGTCCATCAATACCCGGACGCACCGCTATGGCGCGGCTGAGACGACCCTGCTGCGTATCCCCATGAGCGTACAGGCGGATACCTTTGATGCCGCCAATGTGTTTGTGGATATCGTGTCCAGTGCAGACCTTGACGCCGAACTGCGGGCCGTGGCCGAGAACGTCAACCCCACCAGTCCGCTGAGCATTATGCGGCGCGGGCGGCGCATTGTGAGCGTGGAGACCGTGGAAGGCATTGCATCGCAGACTGCCCTGGAGACCCATGTAAAAAACAGGATGCTGCTCAGCATGATGGGCGCTGCAAGTTATACGTTTACCACCTGCGGCGACGTGGAGCAGCCTCACAGGCTGAATGACAGCATCCTGATGATGCGGGATGGGATAGGGTTGCTGGAAGAACAGGAATGGGCGCTGGACTGCGTTCCCGGCGGGCAGATGACCCACACAGCAAAGAAGGTGTATTACAACATTGATTGAGAATTATCAGCAGCGCAAAGCACTGGAAGTGACCACGAAAAGCGGTAATATTGCCACGGTGAGCGCGGTTTACAGTGACGGCATTGCGCTGATCCTGCCCGGGGACACGGCTGCGTCAGATAAACACTACCCTTTTAATGCGGCGGTTCAGTTTGTGGCCGGTCAGCGGGTCCATATCGCCAGAGAATCCGGCACGATCATTGTGGAATACCCCATCGGGGGGACCGTGCAGAGCCAGAGCCTGGGAGGGTGATTCATGAGCAAGGTTACGATTTATTCGCCGCCGTCGGCAGCGCAAGTCAAAAACTGTACGGCAGACTTTGACCTGCGCCGTGCGCCGGTGCCGATACATTTAGTGCAGTTCGATAAAACAATACCGATTCTGGCTGTGGCACTGTATAAAGGCGGCACGGCCTACAAGCTGCCCGAGGATGCTGAGGCCAATGTGCGCATGGGCAAGCGCAACAACCTGTACGTTTACAACCCGGTGTTGGGGTGCAATGAGGGGCGCACCCTTGTATATGTGGCTGTCACGCCGCAGATGACCACCCAGGACGGCGTGTTCTACCCGATACTGGAAGTTCTGGCAGGTGGCGGTGTGGCGGGAACCTCTCCCCTGCAGCTGATTATCCAGCGCAATCCTGTACAAGAGGGGGACTTGGAGGATACCAGCGAAGCCCAAACGCTGGCAGACCTTGTGAGCCAGGCAGCTGCCAGCGCGAATGCTGCGGCTGATAGTGCCAGAATTGTGCAGGAAAATAAGGACGCCATTCAGAACGCGAATGAGAACATCGAGGCCATCAAGGCAGCCCCTGCCAACGCCAAGGCTGCTGCGGACAGTGCCAAGGAGGCCCGCAGCTGGGCCGTGGGCGATACAGCATCCCGCCCCGGCGAGGGCATGGACAACGCCAAATACTACGCCGCGCTGGCCCAGCAGGTCAGCCAGGGTGCGGTTGGGTGGTACCCCAATTACGAGGCGCTGTACGCGGCCCACGATACCGGCTACGACGGCAACTGGGCAATTGTGGGCGATACTAATACCATCTGGGTGTGGGACAGCGACACGGGTGTCTGGAAGGACACTGGTGAAAGCAGTAAGTTTGCGAATTATTACGATAAGACCCAAATTGACGCAAATTTCTACGGCAAGACCCAAATCGACGCAAATTTCTACGATAAAACGCAAATCGACGAAAATTTCTACGACAAGACCCAAATCGATGAAAATTTCTACGACAAGACCCAAATCAACGCAAAACTGCCCAAGCCGGTGACGGTTACGGTGGCAGCCAGCGCCTGGACTACCGGTGATTACACGGTGTCCTGGGACGACGGCAGCACGACCAGCTACACCACCTGCGCTTCAGTGACTGTTGCCGGTGTGACGGCGGACAGCCGGATTGCCGTAAGTGACCGAACCCGAGTTACGGACGAGGTGCGGATGGTAGCCGCGCTGGAACCCGGCGCGGGGGTGGTTAAGTTTTATACGAACAGTGCGCCGACGAGCGCGGCGGTGTTTGTTTTGGAGGTGAGCCAATGAGTGGAGCAGCGAATGGTCGTGCGTCAAGCGGCGCATCGCATAAGGAGGTATTGTGCAATATGACGAATAAACGATATTTTGCAGGGGGGCACTCTAAGCCCCGGATTGCCGAAAGGCGGTGTGGAACATGATCGTGCAAAATATGGCCGCTCTATGCCCGTACAGGATCGGCGATTACTTGCAGACAGAGAACCCCACGAACCCTGCCCTCAGCTGGCCCGGCACAAGCTGGGTGCAGGTGCAGGACCGCATGCTGATGGGGGCCAGCGATACCTACCCCGTGGGCAGCGAGGGCGGCGAAGCACAGCATACGCTCACTGTGTCAGAGATTCCGTCCCATCAGCATCAGCTCCACGGATGGGCAATCCAAATCGCATCCGGCTCATTAACGCAATATGCACCAACTCACCCCTACGACAAGTACGACAACACAGAACTTACGACCCGTCCAGCGGGTGGAGGTAAGCCCCACAACAACCTGCCCCCTTACCGTTCGGTGCATATCTGGCGTCGGACAGCTTGATCCCCGAGATGGGGTGCGTGGCATGATCTGCGCAAACCCCGACAGTCAGGTATCGGCGGCGATGCAGACCATTATGGAGCTTCCGATTCTCATGGCGTTCGCCCTGCTTTCTGCATCGATTAAGGAGTTGATATTATGAGATTATCCGACGGCGAGGTGCTGCTGCACTGCCCGGCTTTGCAGGATGACGTTAATAAAATTTATAGTCTCTGCAAGGAACTTGGTCTTGTGGAGAAGAATCTCTATAAAACCGAGGAGGTGGAATAAGGTGCACGTTATTAAACTTGATGGCTACAATGCCACCACAGAGAATGGTGAAAAGCTGGAACTCGGTACATTTGACAGCTTTGGAGAGGAAAAACTTCAAATTGTTAAAGCGCCGGACTGGGCAAATTTAAGCGTAATAGCGACATTCAATCCCCCTAACAGGAAGCCTGTTCAAGCTGTTGTTGATTCCGTTACTGGCGTTATTAAAGTTCCAAAGGAAGCTACGGCTGGCTGGTACGGCGTTGGAACGATTGTGTTTATAGGCTTTGCAGACGGCGTACAGCGCATTTCTTCAGATGTTGAATACATTGTAAGGAGACACTCAAATGCAAGCGGTACAGAGCCGGCAGAGCCTACGCCGAGTGTCGTGGAACAGATTCTCACGGAAGCACAGAACGCAAATGTAAGCTCTGCTGAAGCCAAGAAAACCGCCACTGACGCAAAAGACATTGCTCAAAGCGTTAGAACTGATGCTGATAACGGCAAGTTTAACGGTGCAAAGGGTGACACCGGTGCTAAGGGTGATACCGGTGCAGCCGGTAAAGACGGCCTGACACCCCACATTGGTGAAAACGGCAACTGGTGGATTGGGGATACCGACACCGGCATATCGGCCAAGGGTGCAAAAGGCGACACCGGTGCTAAGGGCGACCCGGGCGCAGATGCAAAGGTTGATGACAGCAGCATCGGGGACGCGCCGTGGAGCAGCAAGAACATCGTAGACATGCTCTGCCCACCGCTGGAAGAAAGCGGCAACCCTGTTGTGTGCTACCCTGTGGCGGGCTATCCGCTGGGCGTGAAAGCAAAGTGGGAGCCGGTGCAAGAAGGCAGCGGAACACCCAGCCCCGAAAACATTCGTCCCATCAAGGGCAGGGACAGCGTGACGGTCGAACGGTACGGGGAGAATCTGCTGAATCCAAAAGAGAACAACTATGCCACTTATACACCGTATGGCTTAACGATAAATTACATTGGGGATAACAAGGTTCATTTAAAAGGAACTTACAACCTTGAAGGTGGAGGTGGTAGCTTCGTCATCCTTAGCACCAATCAAAAACTTCTTGCAGGAAGAAATCTGAAAATCACCGGATTTACAATAGAGGGAACGAAGCAAACTTACAGGCTTTACGGACTACGGACAAAAGATGAAACTGCTATTGCTATGCAGGCAGAGTTTGCAAAAGGCGATGTTATTGATATGACTGTTGCGATTGTCGTATCGAAGGACAATCCCACCACCTACACACCATACATCGGAAGCACCAACACACTGACCCTGCCTGAAACCGTTTATGGCGGTGAGGTGGACGCGGTGACTGGAGATGGAAACAATAACACAAAGGTTATCACGATGGACGGCAACGAACTGAAATTCAGTCAATCCAGCATCTATTTTAACCTCCCGATGCATTCTGCACCGGGGATTTTAGCACGTGGAATTATTTGTTGCAGTCACTTTGACAGCAAGCGTTTTGGCGTGAATACAAATTACGAGTTTTGTTTTATGTTAGCGTCTGATATAGCTGATCTGTTTGCCAACGTTGACGACCTGAATGCCTACCTTGCCGCCCAGTACGCCGCAGGAACACCTGTGCAAGTCTGCTACAAGCTGGCAGAGCCTGTGCCCTTTACCGCCACTGGCGGGGCGGCGTTGCCCGCACTTGCAGGAGCAAACACCGTACTGACTGACGCCGACAGCGCGACCGTTACTGGACGCGCAGACCCAATTAAACGGATCACCGATTTGGAAGACGCGGTTGCATCTCAAACCTGAAAGGAGAAATAAAATGGCGATTAAAAGTAAAGCACGGCACGACTTAACCCTGCGCAGCATCAAGCGGGAAATTGGCGCGGGGCGGGACGTTGCGTTCTGGTTGGACAAGGCGTACACGCACTACGACAATAGCCTGCTGACCGAAGAGGACATTGCCGAGGTGGAGACGCTGGCGCAGGCGTATTATGATGCGCTGGACGGCGCACCTGACGAGGAAGGATGAGAACCTTGAAAAATACTGTAACGAAGGATCAAAATCTGCTGTATGAGGAGAGGTTAAAATGAGACTTTCAAACGGTGAAGTGCTGCTGCGCTGGCCTTTGGCACAGCACATCATCACGCAGGGCTGGTACTACAACGACGGCAGCTTGCATCAAGCCATCGACCTGCGCACCCAGATTGACAACATGTATATCCGCCCGGTCTATGCCGCCGAGGACGGCACCGTGGATCAGACCCAGGACTGGGACGGACACACGCGGACGGGTATGCAGAGCTATGGCAACATGGTGCGTATCAGACACGCCGACTACAAAAGCAAGACCTTGCAGACACGGTACGCCCACCTGTCCAGCTATTGCGTCAAGTACGGCCAGAGGGTCAAAGAGGGCGAGATCATCGGCTACAGCGGCACTACCGGCAATGTGTTTGGGGCGCACCTGCATTTTGAGGTCATCCTGGGCGGCAAGCGCACCAACCCGCTGGTGTGGCTGGACAACGACTTCACCACGGCAAGCGGGCAGGTGTTTACATACCGCCCCGGCGAGCACGCTGTACAGCAGCCGGAGCAGGCCGCCAGCGGCGCGCAGACGGCCCAGAACGGCACCGGCAAGCTGCAGGTCATCACGGTAGGGCCTGTCTCGCAGGGCGATGCAGACGCCGTCTTTGCCGTGTGCCAGAGCCGCGGCCTGACGGATGCTGGGCTGTACAAGAGCGAATGGGTCTGAGGTGGTGCCAATGGAGCAGATTATAATCGCGCTCATCACGGCCGGGCTGGGCCTGGTGGGCGTGATGGTAACGAACTACTTCAACAACAAGAGCCTGAGCGACAAGGTCACACACCAGCTGGAGGTTGCGCAGGCCGTAACGGACACCAAGATCGAGGAGCTGACACGCGAGGTGCGGACGCAGAACAACTTTGCGCAGCGCATACCGGTGATGGAAGAAAAAATTGCTGTCGCGAACCATCGCATTGACGATCTGGAGCGGCACGAGGAGAAGGAGAGGAAAATCTGATGCAGGACTTCTTGAAGAATCTGGCGGCGCTCATCAAGGTGAAAACCATCGTCACCCTTGTGGTTGTTGCAGTTTTCGCAATTCTTGCGCTGCGGGGCGGCCTGCAGCCGGACACGGTGATGACGATCGTCACCATGGTAGTGGCGTTCTACTTCGGCACGCAGACCGAAGGGAAAAGCAACGGCAAATAAGTAAGCGGCAGGCTGCTCAATGTGGGCAGCCTGCCGCTTTTTTATGGTGATTTTTGGGGCGGATTACTACGAACTTTTTACGAACTTTTGGCCGATTACGAACCATTTACGAAACATTATCAGACAGTATTTAACAGTATCTAGCACTATCTGATAAATGAAAAACCGCGATACACCAACCTTTGCAGGTTGTATCGCGGTTTTTACATTGGCGGAGTAAGAGAGATTTGAACTCTCGCGGCGGTTTCCCACCCTACGCCCTTAGCAGGGGCGCCTCTTCGACCTCTTGAGTATTACTCCACAAG
>OLRV01000643.1_pt1 | contig 33745 bp, 42 predicted proteins | sample 1672421 | NCBI WGS metagenome assembly OLRV01 (sample SAMEA3136684, study PRJEB25190) | human gut metagenome | biome: human gut; feature: human-associated habitat; material: faeces | place: Austria | collected 2013
CCGGATCGCCCTTCTCTCCCTGCGGTCCTTGCGGGCCAGTCGCTCCCGGTTCGCCGTCTTTACCCGGATCGCCCTTCTCTCCCTGCGGTCCTTGCGGGCCAGTCGCTCCCGGTTCGCCATCCTTGCCCGGATCGCCCTTCTCTCCCTGCGGTCCTTGCGGGCCAGTCGCTCCCGGTTCGCCATCCTTGCCCGGATCGCCCTTCTCTCCCTGCGGTCCTTGCGGGCCAGTTGCCCCCGGTTCGCCATCCTTGCCCGGATCGCCTTTCTCTCCCTGCGGACCTTGTGGGCCAGTCGCTCCCGGTCTTCCGTTAAGTTCGCCCTTATCAAGCATTTCTTTTAAGCCGAACACGAAATTTTGCGCTTTATTCAGCGCTTTCCTTGTATTCTCAAGTTCTGCTTGTGCCTGCTCAATCCAGTTTTTTACTGGATCGGGGACGCTCCCTTTTTCATATGAGAGTGATGGTTTGATCGACGTTTTAGCAATAGCAGATTTCAAAACCTTTTCGCCATCTGACACCGTGATTTGTATGCTTCCTGATCCTGCGTGTGCTCCTATTTCATCATCCGCTATTACCCATTCGAGTATCATCCCGTTAAGTGTGGATGATGCGGGATAATCTTTTCGGTTCGGTTGTCGCACGACAAGACTCGCGGTTGCATCAGGATACTCACTCAAAACCGACGATACATCGATCGAAAGTTTCGTCACTCCATTTTCTCCGACGCGCCCAATATCAATGATCGACCGTCCAAATTCTTCGATTGTCGTTTCGACCTCTCGCATTTAGTCTCCTTCTCTCCTACAGCTTTGATATCGCCGCCCTAAGTTCTTTAATCGCGTCAGCTTTCGGACCGGCGTCTGAAAGCTCACACCACGAAAACGCTGAAATCTTGGTTTCTCCCGCAAAATCGTTGACTTTCTTTCGGATTGCTTCAATTTTTCTTCGTATTTCAAGAATGTGTGAATTGAAATGTCGGAGGGATGTTGTCCCCGCTTCAACCGTTTCGCTCCACCCCGCATCCTGCATACCATAAGCGGCGAGAATCGAATCTACATCCGCGCGCGGTTCTGCGATATGCGCCGCTCTTGTTGGCGTCGTTCCCGCTTCGATCGTCGTGTCTGTATACTTGGTTTTGACCAGAGAAACAGAAACATCTGTCTCCGCATTTGCGCCGGTTGAGTCCATCAGAATAAACGCATGCGATCCGGACGCCGTAAGCGGATACGCGATAGAGAACGCCTCAGTCTTTCCGGATGCAAGCGTCGTTCTTTCTCCGCTCGGCGATTGATAATAAAGCGTCTGAGCAAGTCCGTTATCCTTGGCGGCGCACTGGACAAACGCCCAAATTCTTCCGGCTTTGACCGCCTGCGTATGCGGAGAGAGCAGCTTCGGCGCGACGACCGGCGTATTTCGGTAAAACGTCGCCGATGTTGCATAGTTGGAATATGTCCCGCCTGTCGTATAGGCTCGAACTCTTACGACAAACGCCGCTGTCAGCGGTGCAGCGTCAAACACCGGGGATATATCGAATCTTGTCGCCGTCGTTGTATACTCCGGACTCCATGTCGCGCCGCCGTCTATACTGATGCTTCCCGAATATCCGGCGAGGTTGCCGTCAGGAGCCGTTGACGCTTTCCACGACACGATCGGCGCGGTTTGATAATATCCGGCAGACGGAGACACGATTTCCGGCATCGTCGGAGATTGCAGCCTGTAAACCGAATTACTTTCGCGATATCCGGAATATAGCCCGTCTCCGTCTTTCGTCCTGATCCTGTATCGGCGATATGTACCATCTGCCATGTTCGGCGTGTCCGTTGCCGATCCGCTTGCCGCTGTGGATTGAATCGTTTTGAGAAAAGAATAACCCGTCCACGTCGAGCCGTTGCTCGACGTTGCAACCTCGATTTCGTATCCGGCAATATTGCCCTCCGGATCGGAAGCGCCGCTCCATTGAAGCGTGATATTTCCGCCGCCAAAGCTCGCCGGTGATGCAGAAAACGCCGTCGGCGCTTGCGGCGGAACTTTACGATAAAACGTTCTTGACGTTGACCATCCGGAGGAAATCCCCTTGTTTGTGTAAGCCCTGACGCGGAACAAAACGCGAGATGATGCGCCGATCGAGTTGAACCAGCTTGAAATATTAACGCTTGTCGCCGTCGTCGTGGTTTCTGCGCCCCATGATGCGCCGCCGTCCGTGCTGATTTGATAGGAATAACTCTGAATTGGATCGACGCACGATACCGCGCCCCACGAAATCGCCGAAAGGCTCGTATATCCGCCAGCAGCAGGAGAAAGCGATCCCGGCGCGCTTGGCGTATATGCGTGATAGCACGCACTGCTTTCTGTTGCTGTTTCTGAATTGATTAGTTCGCCAAACGTCCAAATTCTGAATTTGCGATAATTTCCGGTTCCCGGCAAAGCAACCGATATCGAGCCATACGTCGCCGACGTTTCAAGCGTGTAATAGTGGTTCCAATCCGCCCACGATACGCCGTCCGAGCTGTCCGCGTATTCGACATAATAGCTCGTAATCGCGTTATAACTTCCGGCTTTTGCGCCGCTCCATGAAAGCGTCGTTGCATCGCCCGCAACATTTGACGCAATAGATACCGCGCTCGGCGCTGTGCATCGTGTCGCGGCTGATTCATATTCAAACGTCAACGTTCCCGATCCAGCAACGCCGCGAATGGAATAATCCGAATCTTGCAGCACATAGATCGCCGATATGGTTTTGTTAGCGATCTCATATTGATATGCTGTCGGAATATCAAACCAGTCAATCGAAACGTTTGCGCCGCTCGTGCCGCTTCCGGATAGATAAACGCTCGTTGAGCAGATGTTATATTCTGCGCCGTCCGAGGTCTCAATCTGAATCACAATGTCGCGCGTTGCGCCGGATCGTGTGCCGTTGGTCAACCCGGAAACATTAAACTTTGCGCGAGTCGCTTTGTTTCCTCGTCCGAAATCCGGAGATGAGCTGACATTGTATTTAATCGAATCGCCGTATTCCTGCGTCGTATAGCTATTTTGGCGCGAAAATGACATCGAGGTTTGACTCATTTGCTGTCACCTCGAATCAGACATAGAAAGAGCCGACATAAGGCGCGACACGCTCGATCGACTCAATGGAAAGCCCGTTCACGTTGATTCTGTAAAGGGCTTCTTGGCGTTTATTTCCGCCGCTTGCGAGGTTGTCTTGAGTCAGCACCGGATCGCTCGCCGCGCTCGCCGACGCCGCCGGAACACCCTTAACCACCCTGAAAATATGCGCGTCCGCCGTGCTGCCGCCGCCACGTGAAAACTCAGCGACGAGCAAATCTTTTCGATACATGTTTTGCGTTCCGCTCTCTACTGTCAAATCTTCATAAGAGCCGCCCGGAACGCAAACAATGTATCCTTGATTGACAAACGTTCCGGACGCAAGCCGGACTGTATTGTTATCAACCAACGAACACGCGAGCATCTCGTCGCCCTCCGTAATTCCGGATCGTCCGAAAATCGCCCGGTATAGCTGCGCGTCATCTTCGGCATAAATATGAGGTGCCGCGTCCGGCGGCGTGTAAATAGTAATTGCTTTTTGAGCCATCTTTACCCCACCTTCGTTTCCAGCTTTTCGCCCGACGCCGTGATCGTAAGAATCACGTTTGAAATCGCCTTGGTTGTGACAAGGCCTGTCACGCGATCGCGCCCGGAGACGAGATCGCCGAGTTCGAGAGACACGCCCATTTCCGACGTGTCCATCTCGATTGAGCGCATCGGGGCAAGTGCTTCGAGCTGCTTCTTTGCGCTTTTTATGAGTTCTTCTCGGCTTTCAGCGTTCGGATAATCGAACGTTGTCACGCGATCCGCGAGACCGAGATTGCCCGGACTCGTCTCTGTGATTGTCCCGTTTTCCAGCCTGTATAAGTGCACGACTTCGCGTTCGGTCAGCTCACCGCGTCCGAGTGCGATGATGTGATTATAGGTCGATACGCCGCCGAGCTTCGTCGTCATGTGTACGCCGTAATCCTGCGACAAATCAACGAGCGAGGAATAATCCAAAACCTTCCGAGGAAACACGCGCACTTTCTTCTGAATGTTATCGTAGATACACGAAATTTCAAGGCGAGCGTCAGAGAAGGACGATACGATCGCATCCAGCAGCGTTTGAAACCGGAACTCGCCAGAAACAACCGCGTCTTTGATTTCTTCTCCGCCCACGTCGAAAAAGTCGCCGAAACGGTCTCCGATCAGCGTTTGGAGCGCTTTGTTCGGTTCTGTATTGTTGATCGCCAAATAGGCTGCGCCCGTCGGCGGTTCGACGATTTTTCGGCAGAGCAGACCGCGCCACGTCGCGCCGGATATGGTGACTTGCCCCTGCTTGCTTGCATGCTTGATTTCATCCACCTGACCGCCAAACTCCGAAAATGGGATATAGACAAAAGCCCCGTCCGTTATTCCCGACTCCAAATAATCATCTTCATCCATCGTAAGAACAAATTGATTTCGATCCAGCTTCGGCGTTTGAGAAATCTCGGCATCAAACTTCTTGAAATCCCGTATGAATCCGATTTCATGCCGATCGGCGTCGGCGTGGATAATATCCATGAAGCCCTCCTCAAATCCATTTCGGTTCACTTCGTTGTTGCAAGAGTTCAATATCAAAGCCAAATTCACCGGAGAACTGAACCGTAACATCGCCCGGAGAAATCTTTTTGAATGGATCGCTCGTTTTGATGCGATAATCAAAGAGATTCGTTGTCGTGCCCGTCGAATCTACTCGATAGATTTTGCGTTCAATCTGATCGAGAACAATTCGTTCGCCCTCCTCCGCGTTGGCTTCGACGCCGTAAACATTCCCGCCAATGTAAATTTTGGGTTCTGCGCAAGGTCCGTAAATCGTGACGATCGCCGGAGTGTCCGCGAAATGGTCGTTGAAAAGAACCTCATTTGCATATCCCGTTCCGTATTGATACGGGTATCGCCCCGCGTATTTTTTTCCGTATGACGAAACCGCTCTCGTTCCAGCTCGAAACCGCTGCACTTTCTCCGTGATCCAGAACGGAAACGGAGAAAGAACCTTGAGTTTCTTCTCCATGAAATGAAAACCACCCGCCCATTCTTCGATCTCCGAGGATGTGCCGAGATAGCATTTCAAATATTGACCATCCAGCCAGAGTTTACCGGGTTTATTAGCGGAGATATCCGTTTCGCAGACCGAAAGCAATTCGTTTAGAGCTGAAAGACATTCTTGCCGCGTCTTTCCTCTGATTACGATGGAGATCAGTTTTACTGCCGCGCCTCGTGTGAATTTTGAAATCTTCGCGCCGAACTGCATCGGATATTCCGAGGCCGTATAACTCCATTCAAATTCCCGGAGTGAAAGCGCGTCCTTGATCCGGATCGCGCCTCGGTCAAGCCTGACCGTCTTTCCGACTGAATTTTCAAAATAGATTTCGCTCATGCCATCACCTCGCGGATGATTCGAGCAAACTCGCGCTCGCCAATATTGATCGAAATATTCATCGCCGCCAACAACTGAGCAATCATCGACGCGAGGCGCTCGATCGTCTCGTCAGAGAGAGAAATTTGACCGGAATTTTTCGACGAACCGGAAAGCGGCGTTACAACCGTTCGTCCGCCGACTTGCGCGACCAGCTCAGGGCCAGCCTCGGCGACGATCGCCATGCCGGAGATTAGCTCGCCGCCGCTTGCAAGCATCGGAATATTCGGGATGTTAAAGCCGAGTCTCCTTCCACCGACGCCCGGAACCCAATTCGGCATCTCGATCGCAATCGCGTTTATACCGTCAATCGCCGAATTGAGCAGCGTGATAACTGCGTTGATCGGCGCTTTCACCAGATTTCCGATCATTGAAAACACATTGCCGAAAACATCAACGACGTTTTGCCATGCCGCGCGCCAGTTTCCCGTGAAAACATTTTTAATGAAATCAATGATCCCTGTGAAAATCGCTTTGATATTCGTCCAAACCGAGGAGAGCGTCGAAAAAAGCGCTTCGGCAGTTCCGCCGATTGTCTTAAACGCCGCCGTCCACCCTTGAACAAATGCGTTTTTCAAGAACTCGACAATCGTTTTGAATACCGTGGTCATTTTATCAACGGTTGAGCTTACTGATTTATGAAGTGCTGTCAGTGCATCCGATATGGTTTGAAATGCTGATACAACCCATCCGGAAGCCTTGCTCGTCATGGACATAAGCCATTCAAAGAGCGACTTAACAAGATTTCTGAACCATTCGCATTTCGTCCAAAGCGTCGCAATAATGGCAATCACCGCCGCGATCGCCGCAACGATAGGATGAGCAGCAATCAATCCAACAAACCCGGAGAACGCCGAACCGACCTTTGAAAAACCGCTGATAATCTGAGGAACCGCGCCGATCAATGAGCCGACGCTTGAAATCACCTTTCCAAGCACAATGAGCAGCGGCCCGATCGCCGCCGCAATCGCCGCAACTGTGACGATTGTTTGTTTCGTTCCTTCGTCGAGGTTCCCGATCCACACCGCCGCCTGCTGTGCAAGTGCGGCGAACTGCGAAAGCATGGGAGAAACCATGTCAAGGATTGTCGCGCCCAAATCCGCCCCGGCGATCTTGGTGTTGTTCATTGCAACCGTCAGCTTATCCGGCGCGTCGAGCGTTGCCTCGAACGTGTCGGCGACGACGGTCCCCATGTTTTCCATACCGGAAACGAGATCGTCAACCGAAAGCCGCCCTTCGCGAATTGCCGTTGCCATTTCGAGCGCGCCCTTTGTGCCGAATGTCGATTGAGCGATTGAGAGCGCCTCCGTCTCCGTCTTGGCGTTCTTGATTGCCGCGACGGTTTCGGAAAAGCCCTGCTGCATCGTCTTTCCCTCTGCGGTATAAGCCGAGGCAGATTTCCGCAAAGCGGCGAGCGCCGTTCCTGTATCAACGCCCGCCATTTCAAAGTTAGCGAGCAGCACGATCGACTGATCGATACTTAGCCCCAATTCCTTAAAGGTTGAGCCGTTTTTCTCAAGGGACGCCATGAGCGTGTTTGTCGCAATGCCCGTTCGCTGCGCTTCGGAGGAAATCAGGCCGAGCAGATTCGGCGTTTGCGATATATCAAGGTTCCATTGCTGCATGAGGTGAGACGTGGAGTCGATGGAGCTGTTCAAGTCTGCATCGTTGATTTCTGCGAACTGGATAAACAGTCGTGAAAGTTCTTCCAGCATTTCACCGGTTGCGCCGAATTTTGTGTTGACTTCGCCGATCGCAATGCCCGCTTTATCCGCTGTCGTGGGGATTGAACCGAAAACATTCTCGAACGATTGTTCAAGCCCGTTCATCGCCTCGCCGGTTGCGCCGGTCTTTTTGACGATGATATCCAAACCTTCATCGACTTCGTTAAATGCCGCAATCGACGCCGTGCCAATCGCAACAATGCCTCCTGAGACGACCGACGCTTTCTTTCCGTAATCCTCGACCTTTCCGCCGACTTCGCCGAGCTTCGATGACATCTTGTCGGTCAGCTCGGTGTGCTTTGAAAGCTCGTCGTTTACATCCTCAATAGATTTTCCGTAAGAGGTGAGCTTCGACTCCGCATAAGCAAGCTCTTTTTGCTTCTTCTGCAAGGCGTCCGTGTTGGCATCTTCCGACTTGGACATTTCCTCGACCTGCTGCCGGAGCACTGCGACCTTTTGCCGTTGGCTGTCCATTTGGCTCTCAAGCATTTTCTTTTTCGCTTTGAGCTTCTCGGTTGCCGTGGCGTTCTTGTCCATCTCTGCCGTATCGCGGACATATTCCGCATAGGTGAGGGACATTTCGTTGTTAATCTGTTTGAGCGTTCCGATATAGTCGGCGGAACCGTCGGCCTTAAACCGGAGACCGACCTCCTCGATATGTTCGCTCGCCAATCTTTCCGCCTCCTGCCTCTAAAAAGAAAAAGCTCGACCGCCAAAGCGACCGAGCTTCATTCACAAACGTTTGCGAATTATTCGTCTATGAACTGTACGCGGAACGGGTTTGTTTTTCCGTGATCCTCCAAATACATTCCGCAAAGCTGCAAAAACGCGACCGGCGAAAGCTCCCAGAACTCCGGAATCGAAAGCCCGATCCGCTTCGCCGTATGAATCAGCCTGACGAAATCCAAATTTAGATCGCGTTCATCGTCAGGCGCGCCCTGTTTTTTCCCGTCATCTGAGCCATTGCCGAGCTGAACTCCTTGAAAATCTCGTTGAGCTGCTCAAAATCACTCGGCCCGATTGCCATCATGCACTCGTCAACCGTGCATTTTTCGCCACCTGCGCTGATGAGTGCATGGAGCATAAAGCCCATTGCAGAAATCGCCGTCGTGATAATTTGCCCGTATTCCTCAGAATCGGGATTGATATATCCTTCTTTTTCCGGATTGTTGATTGCGATGCGCTGCATGTCCTTTTGAAGTTTGCCCAAACCGCCCGGATAGCGCGTCATATTCTCAAGTGCTTTGAAGTTCATTCCGATCGAGATCACATCGCCGGAGGAGAGCTGATAATCACACTTATTGATTGCGAGCATACGTCCTCCTTACTCCGAAACCAGCGGCGCGAGCAGCGGCTTTTCAAAGAACTTTTCCTCCGTAATCTGCGGATCGGTATCTCCGGAAAGCAGCTCGGTATCATACTCGACTTTGTAGCTGCCCTTGTCGTCAAAAGTGAACGACTGGATTTCAACGGAGCGGTTCTGCGTATTCGGCCCGCTGTCGTCCTTGGTATTCGCCGCATCGCTCGCGGAAACGAGTTTGCATTTCGGATACCAGACAAAATTCGTCTTTCCGGACTTCTTCGGGAACACAACACCATAGGCAAAATAGCCCGGCTCGTCATATGTCGAATGAACGACGAAACCGTTCTTGATCTCATTTCCTCGCATCGTCGCGAGGACGATCGGCGGGAACGCCAGATTCTCGACCGTCATTTTCGGAGGCGTTACAGATGTATCGACATCATAAACCTCATTCGAGCCGAAAACCTTGGATTCGGAGCGTTCTTCGGTTGTCTGGATAGACGCGACCGTTTTGAGCTTCGTGACGTTTGCCGCGAACGCAATCTGATTGTCGGTCTGCTCCTTCTCCCAGAAACAAATATATTGAGCACCGACACCGACGCGGCGCATGGGCTTAGAATTGACAATCGCCATTGTTTACCCTCTTTTCCATTGTTTCGATCATGATTTTCACAAGCTGATCTTGATTCTTGTCAAACTCCGGCTTCAAGTGCGGCTGCGCTTTGACGGTTCGTTGTTCTCCGGCTTTTTTCTTCCGTTTTCCCGGAGGTCTGACCTTATGCCCAGATTCAACCATTCGCCCATAAAACCGGCTCCAGCCGAATTTCGTCTCCGCCGTCGTCTCGTCCTGCTCAAACATGAATGTATCGAGCATGTGCGGAGAGCTTCTCCCGCGCGGAGCGGAACGCCCTCGCATCGCCTCTTGAAGATATTCCGCTGCGGCTTTCTGCCCGCTGAGAATTAAAGCGTTTGTGATTTTCGATTTCTTGGAGATATACTCCTGTAACCGCTGAAAACCTTTCAATTCGTTTCCGTTGTGCATCAGACCGGCTCCATGATATCAATGCTGAACTCATAAGACACCGCTTGCAGGTTCTCGTCATAGCCGCATTGTGCCGTGAACGGAATCAGATGTTCGCGGAGAACATCCACAACGTCGAACATGTCCTGTCTTGCCGTTTCCGGTTTGGAAATCAGCTCGATAATCACCTTGATAGCCATCTGATTCGCTTCGTTCGAGCCGTATGTTTGCGAAAGCCGCGTTTCATTCCAGATGATTCGCGGCATGGTCTCGCTCACGCTCTCATACTGCGACACTGCGATCCTGTCCGGCACTTCGGCGAGGATGTTTTCAAGTTGCTCAAGCGTCAAATTTTTCAGCCATCCTTTCGAGCGAAAAGTCAGTGATTTCAAGTCCGTCATTATCAAAGCCGTTTTGAACCTGCTTGATTGTGAACCAGTTATCGCCGATCTTGGCGACGTCCTGCGTCGATATGTTTTCAAGCCGCCACGTTCGCGCAACGATTTCAATATTCACGTTAGCCTGCTTCGCCGTGTAATAGCGGCGAAAGCCAACAGTTCGCGCTTCGTACCATTCTTTCGCTTTAAGCAAAACACGGCGAACCGGAAGTTTTGCCCGATCCGCCGTGTTCGTTATAGAGTAAAATTCAATGATTCCGCTATCCATCATCGTTCCTTCCCCGCTTTCTGTGCGAAAAGAATCGAGTTTTTCAAGCTGCGCAAATATTGAGGCATTGCCTCGCCTGTCCTGCGCTTGGAGTACATCCACGAGGCTGTTCCGACAATCAATGTTTGATAATCCTCGACATCGACGCCGTTTGCATCATCCGGAAAATGGACGCCGCGCCGCTCAAGGTCAAGGCACGCCGCCCGGAGCAACGTTTTCAGATACTCGTCATCGGGACGCTCTCCGAGTCGATTGAGATCGGCTCGGAGAAGGTCAAAAAGAATCTGCTCGTCCATTGTTCAAACCTCAGCTTTCCGGTTTAACCCGCTGCGCCCTCGGCATCCTTGATTGTCACGAGTACCCAATCTTTCGTTTTGTTCGTGCCGTCAACGTGCAGCGGCTTTCCGTCAAGGCGCTCAAGCCCTTTGATAACCGTCTGATCTTCGATGAACTTAACGTCCGTAGACGCCGCCAGCTTGAGCGCCGCACGCTTGGTAACCATGTAACGGCGGAAATCGCCAAAAAGCACCTTGTCGGCGTCCATGTACTGAGAGAAAACCACGCGGACACCAATGTTCGGATTCTTCAAATCCGGCACGACATAACGACCCGCGCTGTCGGTCGTAATCATGTTTCGCAGAAAACGCCCGTAGAAGGTCGAACGCTTCATAACGGCGATAATTTCGCCGTATGCTTCTTCACCATCATCCACAAGCGAAATCTTAGAAAGAATCTCGCCAAGATTAAATCCGGTAACGGTTACGCTGTTCGCCGATTTCAGGCTCGGAATAATGCCGACGAGCTGCTTACCCGTCGAGCCGGTTCCCTTGAGGATCGCCTTGTCGCGGGATTTGGCGATCGCCTTTGCGAGTTTCGTCTCGACATATACGGCGAGATTGATGAGGGAATCTTCGATGATATCGTTCGGGATCGCCATATAACCGGCGAGCTTCCAGCCGTCAAACTCAACCTTTGCAAAGCCTCCCTCAATCTGCGAAATCGCGCCGGACTGTTCCACCCAAACCGCTTCCGGGTCTGCACCGTCGAGAATGACGCGGGACGTTCCGCCAACGTTCAGAGTTTCTACCTCGTTTGCAACCGTGGCATAGTCGCCCATGCGATCCTCGATGCGATCCATCACGATTTCCGGGATCACAAGCTCGGTGTTGCTCAGAGAGCCGTTCTGCGCGCGGGTCTGAATCATCGTCGTCAGGCTCTCGTAAAAAGTACGAACCTCCGGATGAATGAGCGTTTCGCGAGTGAGTGCGCGACGAGCTGCGCGCGTGTTCATGTTCTGAATGGGCATGTCGTTTTCCCTCCTCTGATGGTCTGCGCCGTTCTCTCTGTGTTCCTGCTGCTGATCGGCGGCGCGGTTCTGACTGCTTTCGGCCTGCTCAAGCTCGCGCTCAAGATCGGCGATCTCGCCCTCAATGGCCGAAATCTGTTCATTGTTCTCGTTCTGTTCGCGGTCGAACGTCTCGATCGCTTCATCGACTGCTGCGCGCTCCTCGTCAGTCTGCGCCGCCTCGATATCACTTTCAAGCTGCGTCTCGCGCGACCTGAGTTCTTCCCGCGTCGCTTCAAGCTGAGTGAGGCGCTCGCGCTTTTCGCGGATGCGCTTATTGAGCACAAGGGTTCTGAGTGCCATTTACTTTTCCTCCTTCTTGAGCTTCGAGCGCGCGCCCTCGCGCCACGCCTGAGCCTTTCGTTTCTGGATCGTGTCATAATCGGCGCGGCGAGCAGAAACGCCCGTCGCCTCGTATGCCGGGAACGTGCAGACGGAAACCTCGTAGAGCTGAGACACTTCCTCGATCGTCCAGCGAATCGACGAGCCGTCCTCGCTGAACTCCGTTCGTTCCTTGCCGATATCAAAGCCGAAAGAGCATTGATCCACGTCGCCGCGCTTGACGCGTGCATAAAGAGACATCGCGTCGGAATCGTCCGGATTGATCCGGATTCTTCCAAAAAGTCCGCGTTCATCTTCGTAGAGCGTGAGCGTTCCGGCGCGCGTCCTGCCGAGAACGAGCGTCGTATCGTGATTGATAAGCGCCCGCACGTCGCCGCCGACAACGCCGGAGAACGCGCCGCGCTGGATCGTCTCCGACGCCCCCGGCCAAAGCTCATATACATCGCCGAAAACCGCAAAATAGCCCTCAATCACCGGATCGCTTCCGCCATCCTCGCGTGTTTCTTCGCGCGTGATGAAACTCGTCATCCGGATCGCGGAGCGTCTATTCGTTTCCGTTGGTTTCTCCATCGTTCTCTCCTCCCTTCGTCAGTTTCTTTTGAAAACCGATCGCTTCAAGCGGAATATAATTTTCAAGCGCCTTGAGTTCGTTCAAACCTTCCAGCGGCGAAAGCCCGATCCAGTTTCTCACTTCGTTGCCCGTCATAAGCCCTTGATTGGCCAGCGTTCCGCCGACCGACGCGAGGTCTTTCATATCATAGGCGTATAGGCTGCGCGGCGACAATGAGAAATACCGTTTCGGTGAAATCAGGAGCTTTCGCGTGAGTTCGGCTTGGAGAATCTGCGCGGTATTCATGACGGTTGTTCGGATCGCCGCGTTGTACTCGTCGCGGTTGTACGCGCCAGCGCCCACCACATAGAGTGGAACGCCGATCATGGACGCAACCGTTTTTTTATCCAGCGTTACGGAATCATTGAGAGCGAGATCGTTCAGCGAAAGCGGCTTGACTGTTTGCACTTCCATCATGTCCGTCGGGACGATCCACGGCTCGCCAGCTTCCAGCGGCCCCGCGAAATCGTCAAGGACTTTCCGCCGTCCCTCCTGCGTTATGTCCGGAAAATCCGCAACGCGGATAATAACCGACGGTTTCCATTTGTCAGACATAAAGCCCCGCTTCGTTGCCGCTGCCTGACGGAGATTCGCGAGCACGTCCGAAAGCACAACGCGAAATCCCGTTCCCATGTGCGGCCTATCCGGATCGGGATTCAAAACAAAGTGCAGGATCTCGTCATCTTCGTATCTCCGCCCGTCAATAAGCGCGTAATAACCGCTATTCACATCGTCAGAAAAAGAAACCTTCGAGGCGGGTATCGGGATCAGCTCGTCAATGAGTCCATGCTTAACAATCGGAAGTGTGACTTGGTTTCCGTCTCCTTCGAGATACATCGTCCTGACGATCTGCGCGATAAACGTTTTTTTCGTCATGTGACGATTCGGCTCAATGTCGATTTTTCGCGCGAGTTCATCTTTGATGCGAACATCTCCGTTTTCGCCGTTCTCCATGAGGTGAATCGTCATTGAGGACACACGATCCGCGATCCAGTTCACCGCCATTCGGATTTCCGGATTGTCCGAAAGCCTCGTATATCCGGATACGCCGAGCGTCTCTTTGGCTTCGACCGACAAAAACCAGTTTTCCGCTTTTGCGCTGCTCTGTGTCGGCTTATCTCGCGCCCGTTTATTTTTCCTCGACATTCGATCCACCTCCGAAATAGTCTCGAATCTGTCCTTGCTTGTCCATGTTCGCCTTTCTGCGCACTTCCGCAAAAACGGCGGCATCGAACAGGTCGATTCTCTGCTTTGGCGCGACTTTTTCATACTGGATCATGTCGTCCACTTTTTCGACGCCGTGGACGTTGGAAACGCAATATTCAAAAGCCTCGGAGTGCAGATAATAAAGGCGACCGTTTTTTGCCTGATTCTCGATCTGCCTGAATCCTTCGGATTTGAGAATATAAAGCTGCGGCTGATCGATAATCCGGAAGCCTTTTCGCTTCATAAGCGTGAAATATTCACGCGCGAACTTGCGATCGTGTCCGATCTGCTTGATTTTGAACCCGCGATCCCGCATTTCGCAGAACCAGCGAACAACGTCCTCGACCTGCGTTGTCGCCGTGTTGGACATCGTAAGCCATCCGTCATCCTTCCAGCCGAAAAGCGGAATATTATCTTCGTCGGCTTTGAGATGCGCGTTGACGATCGGGAAAAAGCCGTGGGTGATGATGATATCGACGCCCTCATACTGACCGACGAGCGCCGTCGCCGTCAAATCGTGCAGTCTCGAAAGGTCTGCTCCTCCGTACCACTCGATCGGCATCTTTGCCAGCTCGTCAATCGTCCAGTTGTATTTCGCGTCGGAACTCTGAAACTCGTTGATATCGAAATACGCCTTAATCGCCGACGTGTAGACATTGAGCGACTTCGCGAGAAAGTCTTTTCTCTGCTGTGGGTCATTCTGCGCCTGCAAAGCGCCGTCCATCATTTCATCCGGTCTGATGGATACGCGATAATTCGGATTCGCTTTTTCGTGCTGCACCGGATCGAGATAGTCAACAGCTTCGCCGCCCGTCTCGTCGGCTTTGCAGATAAAAATAAAGATGCTCTCATCCCTGACGACCTGAGAAAGCACCTTTTGACAATATTTCAAACGGTTATAGCAAAACGACGTTGTATCGTCGCCCGCCGTCGTGATCCCGATGCAAAGGCGGTTCGTGTATGCCTTGCCCGACTCCTTGATGACGTTGTACTGCTTCGCGTTCTTGTATGCGTGTAGTTCGTCGCAAATCTGAACGTTGGAGTTGAGCGAATCTTGACGATCCGGATTCGCGGCGAGCGCCTCGATGCGGATAGAGCCAACCTCGCGCCCCGTGTCGTCGCGGAATTTCAGCTCGATCGAGGTTTCCTGATTGTTGTTGAGGACGCGGAACTCGTCCAGCTCGCCGATATAGTCAAGCGAGAAAATGATATCGTTGAACGATTGCACCGCCTGACGCTTGGACGCTCCGACGATGTAGATCGACGATCCGGACGCGCGCTCCATCAGAGCGACGCCCCACGCAAGCCCAGCAATGAGCAGCGTCTTTCCGTTTTTGCGCGGAACATAGACGAACGCCTCCTTGAATCGCCGCTCGTTCGTTCCCGCCTTGTAGAAGCAAAGCAGATTGACGACAACGAAAACCTGCCACGGTTCCAAAATGAGCGGCGTTCCCTTGAGCGGCGTTCCGTCCAGCTTCTCGCCCTGATTGTGTTTAATCGTCCGTTCGATGATTCGGATCACGAACTCCGGCGGCTTCATCCGGATATCATACGCCGGATTGAGAAGATCGCGGAAAAAGCGCTCGGCGGCTTCGATGCGTTCAGCGTTGGCGACGATTTCGCCGGAGAGAATCCCAGCCGCGTAATCGTAAGCAGTCCGGAACGACTGCCATTGCTGATAGGCTTTTTCAACGCGCGCGGACTCTTTGCGAGGATCAATCATTCGAGGCCCTCCAAATTGCCGAGAGCTTGTTCCAGCCCGCCGACCTTGCGCTTTTCAAAAGCCTTGGAGTCGAACTTTGCAAGCCCGCGAGGCGTCAGGCCGAGCGCCTCGGCATAGGTGAGACAATCCTTTCGGAGCGCTTCGAGCGTCGTCACAATCGGCGCTTTCTTCACGCCGGATGACGTGTTCACCTGATATTGATACCCGCCCTTCTTGTACTCGCTTTCCAGCTTGTCGCGCTGCGTCATGAGTTGGGCATAAACCGCAATCATGGAATCAAATTCAGGTTTATAAATGCCGAGGTTCTTCATGTCGGTTTCGGCTCGGATATAATGTTTCGATTTTTGCGCCATGCGCTCGCCTCCTCTCGCGAAAAAACTTTTGCTTAAACTTCCCCATGCCCGCGCACTTGGAAATACCCCTTACTCCCCCGTTCTCCCTTATGCCTGATATGGGGGTATACCCTAGGGGGGATCATCTGCGATAGCCACGAGTGCCGCCCTTCTCCGGATGCTCCTTGTTGTGACACGCTGCGCATAAGGCGCGTAGGTTTGCCGCCGAGAACGCCAACTCTGGATATTCCTCGACGGGTTTGATGTGATGCGTCATCGTCGCTTCCGTGCCGCGCCCGTACCGTCTGCACTCCTCGCAGATAAAGCCAGCCCGCCGCAAGCATGCGCGCCGCGCCGCCTGATACCGAGGATCATTATAGATTTCTTTCTTGGTCATTCGGCTTGGGTCTTTCGCCAGCGTCCGCCGCATCTCGTCGCCCTCCATTCACAAACGTTTGCGAATACGAAAAGCGCGGCCTCCCGAAACAGGAAAGCCGCGCTTGCGCGTTATCATCTATCACAACGCCATAATCCTATCACACCTTAAAAGCGGCGTCAATATGAATCATGTTTTCAAATTTCAAAATTCTTCGCGTAACCCGCCATCTCGTCGAGGTCGATACCGATATAGCGTTTCGTTACCTGCTCGGACGAATGGTTAAACCAGATTGTCAGCAGACCGATCTTGCCGGTCTTTTTATAAAAGTGATAGCCAAACGTCTTTCGGAGCGTGTGGCATCCAATCTTGAAATCAATTCCGATCTCCCTCGAAATCTCGTTGACATAGTTATACGCCGTCTTTCGATCAATCGGCTTCTCGTTTCCCTGCCGTCTTTCCGGGTGCCGTTCCGTCGGCTTGGTTCGATGTGGAGAGAGAAAGATATACTGATCCGCCGGATAGCCTTTCAGCTCGCGCCGGATCACGCCCTGCACCTTGCGCGAAAGCGGCAGGTTCGTTTGTTTGCCCGTTTTGGTTTCTTTCAGCGTCAGCACCTCGCGCCCCCGCACGTCGGACACCTTGAGCCTCGCGAGGTCTGAGATGCGCAAGCCGGTATAAATGCCCAGCTCGAAAAGCATGTATTGACGCCAGTTCTTTTCGCTCTGTTCCTTCCGTTCATAGAGCCGCCGCTCGATTTCATGTACCTGTTCAACGTCTCGGATCGGCTGTACACACTCCACGCCGCTCTCCCTCCTTCTTTTTTCCCATATCTGTAATTGTGTGAAAATTCTTTGTTTCTCAAAAGCCTTGTCCCCGTTTGCTTTTTGGCGCTTCCGTTTCGGATTTTCCTTTTGCTCCAAAAAGTGGAAAATGCGCAGTTTTGAGCGATGATTCGATCGGAGAACCTTCTAATAAAAAAGAGGCTTGACGAGCCTCACTCTGCGTCAAGCTGCCTGAAAAACTCCCACGGCGTCGCCCATTCCACCGACGCGCTCGAAAATAAACTCTCGTTCACGCTGTCGCCTCAATATTATGCTACCCATTGTTCCGACATCGCCAGCGCGACGCCCGAAAATGTTTTTGCTCTGTTCTTCGCTCTATCCGTGGTAAACATTCCTCTGTACCTTTCTCCATGCTTGCCCGAATACGAGCCGGAAGGACACCATGTCGCAATCGGTTTAACCTCGTTTGTCGGTACAAGCAGTTTCAAATTTTTTAGCCAAAGGCACGTTTTTTTCGTATACGGGTGCCCGAATTGATATGGCTGAATAATCTGCGTATACGGCGGCAGACAAAATACCTTGCTCGGCACTGGATTTTCTATGCAAATGCGCGTAATGTCACACCACCATAGGCGCATGAACAGGTCTCGGCCTTGAATCCCCTTCATAACACGATCAGCCTGCAATTCATGCCCTTTCCATAAGTGCCGCGCCCCTGCATTTGACAAATAAGTGCAAGGCGGATGCGCGATCAGCATGTCCCACTTGCCTATATTGTGCATCTGTCCGTCCATTGTACGGATGACGCCCCCCGAATGGCTTCCAGCGCATCGCCGAGGATGTGCCATTCAGGATGACTGCCGGACGGCTCTTGCACATCGCAAGAATAGGCTTCGTGTCCGTGTTCGCGAAAAGCCTTGCAAACTGTCTGCGACTCCTCGCAAGCTATAAGAACTTTCATTTTTTTCATCTTACAATCTTAGTTTGTCGCTGAATCGAGTTTTTGTATCGCAAAAACTCCCGTTCATCCTGCTGCCTCAATTCTTCGGTTTCTCCACAACGTTAAAGACGCACTCGTCCGCGCAAAATTGCGAGATGTACCCGACCGCGACTTCTCCCATCCGGAGCGCCGCCGTCAGTGTCTCGCGCTGCTTGCTGTCGCGTATCATTTCCGGGAGAAGCTGTTCCACCGCGATCAGACCGCCCAACACGTTCAGCCATTGATCCACCGTGAGCTTCTTCAAGTTCTCTGCTTCCATCCGTGTTCCTCCTTCACTGGATCGAGTTTTCGTATCTCAAAACGAGCGGATCGTCATCCATGCAATCAAAGACGACGTGAGGTTTTCCCGCCGCATCGAGCAGCACCTCGCGATCCATCAGCGCCGCCCGCCGCTCATTGATCGGCAACGCCAGCAAAAAGCCGTCCTTTACGCCCTGCGCATAGAGTCGGGTATTGTACTCCCGCATGAATCCGGCGACTTTGTGTTCCCTGCTCGCTTTGTCCATGAGGTTATAATACTGTGCCAGCTTCACGCAATCACGCCCTTTCAAGGTTGCATTTCATCCGTCGCGTTCCTGCATTTTATCAAGACGGATCAGGCGTTTTTCCGCCGCCAGCATACCGCACCGGAGAACAAAATTGTCCCGGTAGTAATGCGCCGTCCGTTCTGTACAGCCCATCGAGAGCGCCACCGATCGGAGCGTCCGCCCCCGCCCATAGTACAGCGAGGCGAACTCCGCCTCCGGCGCATCGCCGAAAAAGTGGAATGTACCGTCGATTACATCAAGCCACCTCGCCGCCGCACTGTCCACGAGTGAGATCGCCTTGAGTGCCGTCGGGTCTGGATGCTTTGACCTTCCCCGCGTTCCGGAATCCATCTCGCCACCTCCGGCGTTGAACACGTCGTCGCGGTGCATCGCCTGAGCTTGCCGCATTTCAGCGACATTGTGCAAATGCCACTCGATCGAGCGATATATGCTTTTCTCGATGGGAATCATAGAGTCACCCTCTTTCGCGTTATAACGGCGCTTCAAGCCGCAATAAAGGCTCGTCGTCGTTGCCGGATGATAGCAGAGTTTTCAGACTCGGCCCATTGTGCAGGCTCATAGTCGAGCAAACGTTGTTGAGCTGCTGCAATGCAAATAGCATTTGCGCATCCGCTTCGCCCTCGTCGTCAAACCGAACACGAGCAAGCTCGCTCGCCGAAAGCGCCCTTGCCTCTCTCGCAACATCTGCCACCTTCTCGCGAATATCGGCAGGCGTTGGCGTGAATTTGCTCGTCGCGGCGAGCTTCACGACGGCCAGCGCCGCCACCTTCGCCGGGATATCTTGGAGCGCCAGATACCACAAGGAGAAAGCCGATTTTTTTTCGTTTCCCGTCAGCCCTTTGAAGGCGTTCGGCCAGTTGACCTCTACAAGCCCCATGAGCTGATTCATTTCGTTCTTCGTCAAAGCGCCTCGCCTCCCAGAAACGTCGGCATTTCAAAACCCTCGTCGTCATCCGGATCGAGGAACCCTGTCTTTGTGCCCGTGTACGCGCGCGCACCTCGTCCCCCTTTGGTTTGGTTTACGTTTGGGTTTTGGTTTACGTTTACGTTTAGTTTATAAGTGTCCGCTGGTTTACCCGCCGCTTTGTCCGCTACTTTATCCGCTACTTTGTCCGCTGGTTTACCCGCTGGATTGTCCGCCGCTTTATCCGCTTTTTCCGTGCAAACTACCGATTCAGCGGTAAAAAAAATGAGTTTATACGCTGCCGCTGAGGCGCGGCGCTCACCCTTGGTGAAATCAAGAAGTCCTTTGTTCTTGAGTTGTGTCCTCGCATCGAGGAGCGCGTCGTGGGAAACGTGCATATAGGAGCGAATCACCATGTCCGGCACCTTCACAAACCCTTCCGGCCAGCCCTTTTGATTGTAGATCGTGAAAAGCGCGTTCCACAAACTTTGAGCCGTCGGGCTGAGTGTGTTGAAGCTGAGCCAGTCATAAAATGCTTCACGCTCGCGCACATAATTGATAACCATCTGAATATCCCCTTAATGATCGGCGGTTGAGCGCCTCCGATCATATATTCCTTGAGCATGCCGCGCGAGGATCGCCATGCAGTCCTCGCGCCCGTGCTGCTTTGCATGTTGATAGGCGAGCAGCCACGCCCGCCGGAGTGAATCCGCATATTTTTCCGGCGTTTCCGCCGTTGCGCGTACCGAAACAATAGAGAGTCGATAGCTTTTCCCCTCCCTGAGCGGCGCGTTATCGTTTGCGTTTTCAGGCCAGAGGATAGCCGTCTGGATCGGGTATTTGATAACCGTCTGGATCGTGACGAGCGGCTTGAACCCTGTCCGTTCGTCCCAATCCTCGGCGAGAATACCATTGTACAAATCGCATAGTTCGAGATCACCGGCAACGACCGGCGTTCCCCTTTTCAGCATCGCTTTCCTTCTCTTTCTCTCTGAGACGGCGGACAAGCGACAAACTCGACCATTCTTCGACGAACTCGACCGCCGAACGGAATTTGTTCGCGGGTAGATCATACCGCGATGCAACCGCAAATTCCTTGCAGAAATCGCGGTAAATCGCCGCTCTGAGCGCTTTTCCGCTTCGCTCGTAAGATAAGCCCTTCACGCTGCAAATCGCCTCAGAGCGTCCCTTGACGGCATCCTGAATCGCTTTCGCCTGTGCCGTCGAGATTGTCACCTTGGATTGCAAATCGCGCTGCATCGCGTTCATCTGCGCCTGCATCGCAACGAGCAGATTTGCAAACTGCGTTACGCATTGACGGAGTTCCTCGCCGAGCGCTTTGTTCTGTGCAACCGCGCTCACAAATTCCGCCATCGCCTTTTCATCCTTGGCGACGAGCTGCATGTTTTCATCCATTTCCGACGCCTCCCTTATTTCACGGAATAATCCGAGTCGTCGTCGATGAAACCTTGAATCGAATTGATCGCCCTTTTGCTGTTCTCCGCCCACTCGATCGCCACGTTGAGCCATCTCGTGATCTCGTCGATCTCGGCTTTCGGAACGGAGCGGAAAAGCGCGCCCATGTGCGGGAGTGTGCCGAGCTGTGAGATCAAGCCTTGAACAGCCTCTCCGACGTGCTTCGAGGAAAACGGAGAATCGCCGTCGGCATCCGGATCGCCGTCAGCGTCCCGGAGCTTCCGCAATTCGCTTTGTGCCTGACGGCGGAGCTGCTCCTGCTTCTCGGCTTCTTCCTCCGCATCCTGCGCCCGATTCTCAGCATCGTCAGCGCGCGCCTGAGCGTCTTTGACCTGACGCAAAAGCTCGTCCTCGCGGCTCTCTGCATCCGCTGCGCGCCGTTTCAGCTCGTCGTAATCCTCCGGCACCACTTCGACCGGAACTTCAACCTCGATCGTTTCCGGCGGCTGATCGGAAACGGCTTCATACTGCCCTTTGTAGAAATCGCGTTGGTTTGCTACCTCGTTGAGCTTTTTTGACGCTTCCTGAAATCCTTCCTCAATGCGCAACCGCGCCTTTTCCGCATGCTCGGCGTCCTGACGCGCTTTGTCACGCTCGGCGATCAGCTCGCGGATTTTGCGAACGCTGTCGCCCTCGTGTTCCTGCGCGAATTGCTCGCGTTCCGCCGCCGGGAGCTTGAGCACCTCAAGAACGAAACTCTGCGAATGTCCTTGAAGCGCCGGAGTTTCCTCAACGCCGCGCGCGAACTTCATGAGGTTAAGGGCTGTCGAGTGAGAGAAGCGACAATTCTCCTGCACCCACTCCATGAACCCCTTATCGTCCGGAAGCTGCTCTTTGGCTTGAATCAAAAGCCTGCCGATGCTCGCCGCATGGCGGTTGACTTCAAGCGATTCTTGAGCGATCGCGTAAGCCAGAGTCGCAAGCGGGACGAGCTGCCGTTCCTGCTGCGGCTCTCTTAGCTGAATTGTAAATCCTTCTTGCACAAATATCTGTCCTTTCTCTTTTGATATTGAAATGGAACCGGGCCGGGAGTTGAACCCGGAGCGCGAATTGTGCAGCCCGCGCCGCACCCGCCCCGGTATGCGCCGGAGTCAAGCCCCGGCGTTGTTGTCAGGCGATCACCACAACCGGCAGGCCGTCGAGCTGTTCCGTCAGCCATTCGCCGATACTCTGAACGCTTTCGCGTCTCCAAAGGGATTCATCGTTCTCATAGAGCGCGATTCGCGGCTTGCCGTCCTGCGCCTTGCTGACGCGGAGGGTAAACGGCGAAACCGGCTGTTCGACCTCGGAGAATGTCCGCTTCGGCTTGAGGCGGAACGGATTGTTGATCGTCGCGTTGACCAGACCGGAAACGCCATCCTTGACCGTCACGCGCTGCGAAATGCCGTCGTCCGCGTTTTCCACGGCGTTCTCCATCTTGATTGTGCCGACCAGCTTCGCCACAACGTCGAAATCGTCCGTCGGGTCAAAGCAGGTCTGCAAGTAGATCAGGAAATCTTCCTGCGTCATCTGCTGCCCGAATTTGTGCCTCGGCGTATATGCAGCGCATTTTGCCACGCGAGAGCGACCGAGCAGGCGGCCATATGCCGGAGTAAGAACTTCGACATTGTTTTGATCCACAACCCGAACATACAGCTTGCTGAACCGCTCAAAGAGCTTGTCAACGTCAGCATGGAGCCACGTCACAAGGCCGTCAAGCGTCGCCGTTTCAAATGTTGCCGGGCAATCTTTCTCGAACGGCTCAATTTCTTCGAGTGCGCCGCCTTCGCCCGTGTTGGTGAAGATACGACCGCCGATTTCGACCGCTTTGAAATCCTTCGTCTGCTTGCCCAGCTCGACGAGATAGCGCATCGCGCCTTTCGTCATGGGAATTTCAGGCGATACAGCCTCTAACGCCTCGATTTGCCCATCCTCAAACATGCTCATTTTTTCCATGCTTTACCTCTTTCCGCTGCCAAACACAAGCGGCGTCACGTTGTCCTGTTCTTCCTGCTGGATCACATCGTCATCCATTTCGACCTGACCGGGAATCTGGTTCCCGACTTCCTGCGCGGAGACATTGCCGCGATCATCGCGCGAAAGAAAGATATTCGCCTCGCGCGGCTCAATCGGTGCCAGCGACGACCGGCAGTCCAAATAAAACTTTGCAGTATCTCGTGATTTGTCCGGCTTGATTGTAAGGGTCAGCGTGATTTTTCGCGTTTTCTTCGCATCGGTGTTCGGGTCAAAGATGTTCGCCAGCACTTCACGGAGACATTTGTTGAATCTCTGCAACGCTGCGCCATCCATGAGGTCATCCAGCGACCGGATGTTTTTCACCTGTGTTTCCTCCTTTCCGTTTTGTGCAGAGGGCGAGGCTCGAACTCGCCTGTTCTCCATGCTCTGCGTACATTCTCCCGGACATGCCCAGCCGGGAGAACGGAAATCCACTGCCGCCGTGCGTGGAGTCGAACCGCGAGAACGGGTGAATAAGCCCGTTCTGAACCTTCCACGACGATATAAAGCCGAGAGCCGGAGTCGAACCGGCCCGATCGGGTTTATTGCCTCGAATCCAATCAATGAACGATTATGACTTTTCGTGTAAAGGGGTTACACTTGTATGCAGCACAACTTGAAGCTAAAGGAGTGATTCACAAAATGGAGGCGATATTCATCGAGGCTTCCCGATCGTCCCCTTACGGTCTCGGCATAGTGGAGCCGATCAAGGCTCCTCAAGCTGCCATTTCACGCCGTCCGGAACGCACTCTTTCCTGATGCGCGCGAAATCCGCATCATATCCGGCGAAAAAGAGCTGCCGCCTGATCTCGAAATCAATAAACCGTTCGTGCAGAAACGTCGGAATCAGAGCGAGTTCTTTGAACTTCACCTCTCCGCTCGTGCTGCCGAGCTGAACCTTTGCCGCCGCGCTTTTCTTTTTAGTTCTCTCTTGCGTCATGCTGCATACCTCCGTTTTACTCAATCATCTTTGCGAGCATGGACAACGCTGAAAGCGCCAGCAACGCCCACGCAAGTCCCATAGCCCACGCCGGAATATACATTCCGTTTTGTTCCAGTACCATCAGAATAATCAACAAATTCATTTGCTTTCCTCCTCAAACTCAATTTTGATTTGCTGTTCGTCTACTTTTCCAGTTTCCCCGATCCACCACGCAAGCACACTTTCGCCGTCCGTCCACTGTTTATTGATGACCTTCCCGCTTCGCCGCCGCGCCTCTAACATTTCATCGAACGTTTTGATGTAAAAATTGACAAACTGCGGAAAAAATTCAAGCTCCCGCTTCATGCTCTTACAGCCGCCGAGCGGACAAGAAACACAACCTAGCCGCTTAAATCCTTCATCGTATAGCCCGCAATATGGGATATTATAACTGCGAATAAATTCCCAAACATCCTCATTCGTCCAATCCACAATCGGGTTGAGCATGACCTTTGCCTTAGCCGTGCAGCATTCGACGAGACGACGATTCTCGTCATTATCCGAGTTCAGCATAAGGCCGTAATTGTTTTTTACCCCGACCACATTCAACCTTTCAGCGGTCTCGAATACTGAACTGCCGCTTATATTAACGATACCCTTGTTTTTTCTCCGACGTGCGCTTTCTGCCCATCGCACACCAGTTACGACGACTCTGCCCGCGCCCTTCGCTTCCTTGAGTTCTGCGCAACAATATCTCTGAATCCTTGTTGGCGGGAATTGTTTCCGAACGATTAGCTCCCGCATCGAGAGTTCCGGTCTTTCAAAGATTGTCTCTTGGTGTTTTTCCCGGATGAACCGAACCAGCGCCGGGGGATCGATCGTCGTCACATTGTAGTGACTGTCAAACCTGACTCCTGCCATTCGAGCCAGCGCACGAACAACGGTTGAATCTTTGCCGCCGCTGTCGGCCAAATAATAGCCCTCCGCAGGCTCGAATGTCTTGAACCGCTTGATTGCGGTTTCTACCTTGTCGTGCTTCTGCCCGAACAGGTCTCTTTCAATCAGCGCCATTGTTCCGCTTGTTCTCCTCCATTTCCTCGCCCTTTGGGGCTTTGTTGGCCGTCGGCGATCCGGCGGCCTGCAAAACCTCAACATTGAGATTGAGCCGCCTCCGCTGCTGCTTTCTTGGCTTTCCATGCCTCAAAAGCTGCCTGATTTTTCGGATCGGCATAAAAATCGAGGATATCTTGTTTGAAGTCTCGAACGATCATCCGCGCCAGCTCGTCGATTTTTGCCGCATCCGGCCTTGGATCGCCGACAAACTCATACGTTACATGAATTGGAGTCCTTCGCATCTCGTTTTCCCCCCCTTTATGCCGGGTCTTTCTTCTCATCCTCGAAGAACAGCGTCCAGTCAAAACCCAGTACCGCCGCGATCTTCTTTGCGGTTTTCGGGGATGCTCCACGCCATCCATTTTCAATCATCGCATAGTGGCTTTGCGATACGCCCGAAAGTCTTGCCACCTCATAGGTCGAGAGATGTTTCTGCTCGCGTATTTTCTTTAACCACTTTATAGGATTTTCGTTCATTTTCTCACCTCTTGCAATCCTCTTTAGTAGTATAATAATCTCATTTTAGGATTTTGTCAACACTCTTTAGGATTATTTTTTATTTTCTATTGCTTATTCAATCTCAAAATGAGATTATATAGGCGGAGGTGTATTTCTAAATGTCGAGTGATAACACTAAACGCAATTTTTCTCTTCGCGTCAAAGGTCTACGCGAAAGAGACGGCTATACTCAATTAAGTCTCGCAAAATCCTTGCACGTTTCACAAAGCACCATCGGCGGATGGGAAACGCAAGCGCGCGAACCCACCTTAAAGGGCATCAGCGATCTCTGTTCTGTTTTTAATACATCTGCCGATTACTTGCTCGGACTGACAAATAACTCCCGCGCCTCCGATTCTGTTTCTCCTTCCGATTCTTCCCTACTTTCCCAGCTCTGCGCGGCCTACAACCTCAACGACACCGCGCGCGCAATGATCGAAACAATCATCTCCATGCCGCCCGCCGAGCGTGAAGTCGTTGCCGGGCTTGCGCGGCGCTTCTCCTCCGCCCTCGACCATGACGACGACGAGCTGCTCAACCGATCCGCCGAGCAGCTGGACAGGGAAAAAAAAGCTCAAAACAAAACAAAAGCCCGTGCGTGATTGCACGAGCTTCCGGTCAGCGTCAGGCGTTTTGGCCTTGTCGGTCGTTATTCGGTTGGGGTCGTTTAGGGATGAGTTTCACAATGCCTTTCGGCGCGCTTGAAAGGTTTATGTAAATCGTTCCCGGTCGGTCGATATAAAGAAATGCTTTTATGTCGGTTCTTTCGGGTATGTCTACATATTCTTTTTTCCGCATGGACGACACCCTTTCTTTTGTCCTTTGCCTGTCGCCAACATGTCCATGCGCATGAACACCTTATTTTGTACCAATTCTGCATGAATATCAAGCCATAATATATGGATATGAACAGCATCAAATATCAAAGTGAAAGAATGACATACGACAATGAAGATACATACCAAAAAGCGCGTATTTGAAATTATAAGCAAGGCTGACGAGGGCGATACAGCAAGCAAGATATTTGACGGCTTTATTATGGCGCTGATTAGTCTCAGCGTGCTTTCAATCATTCTTGAATCATTTCAGGATATCGCAAGCAAATATTCTTCGTTGTTTTCTGCATTTGAAACCTTCTCCGTTACAGCTTTTTCAATCGAATACGCTCTTCGGATATGGACAGCCAATTATCTTTATCCAGATAGCAAACATCCGAAATTGAAGTATATAACTTCAATTATGGCTATCATTGATTTGATTTCTATCCTTCCTTTCTTCCTCCCCTTCATCTCTGCCGATATGCGCTTTTTGCGTATGTTCCGGCTTTTGAGAATAGCGAGAGTTCTCCGGGTTTTCAAATTGGGGCGCTATGTTGATGCGCTACATATAATCGTGCAGGTTATTTCAAAATCCGCATCACAACTGATTATGTCTATTGTGATTTGTTTCTTCGTTATGTTGTTCTCGTCAATAATCATGTATACGGTCGAAAACCCTGTTCAACCCGAACAGTTTCCGGATATCATCTCCTCCCTTTGGTGGGCCATCTGCACATTAACAACGGTCGGCTATGGCGACGTATACCCGATTACAGCAGCAGGGAAATTCTTTGCAGCCATTATAAGCCTTGTCGGCATCGGAATCATCGCCATTCCGACGGGCATTATTTCCGCTGGATTCACGTCTTTGATTGGAAAGGATAGAGAAGAAACCGACAAAAAGAACTATTGCCCATATTGCGGCCATAGGCTCGACGAATAACAAAGCGTTTTTGCATTTTCTGAAAAAAAGTTTACGAGTAGGTGATTGCATGAAAGCGGCCATATACGCCCGTTTTTCGAGCCATAATCAACGTGAGGAATCCATTGAAGGGCAAGTCCGCGCTTGCAAACGCTTCGCCAAAGAACACGGCATGACGATCGTTGAAATATACGCGGATCGCAGCTTGTCCGGCCTGCACGCCGACAATCGCCCAGAGTTTCAGCGCATGATACAGGATAGCGATCATCATCGGTTTGAAGCGCTGATTATGTGGAATCTCGACCGTTTCAGCCGGGACAAGTATGATACAGCCGTATATAAAACACGCCTCAAAAAGAACGGCGTTTCCCTGTATTACTCCGATCAATCTATTCCAGATACGCCGGAAGGAATCATCCTCGAATCGCTGCTCGAAGGATTTGCACAATACTACTCCGCGAATCTTGCGCGCAACGCAAAGCGCGGCTTGCAGGAAAACGCGCGGAAATGCCTCTGGAACGGCGGCTGCGTCCCTCTTGGATATTTGATCGACGAACATCAACGCTTCGTCCTAGAGCCAATCGGCGCGGCCTGCGTGCGAATGATTTTTGAACTGTACGCTTCCGGACAGTCGATCAAATCAATCGTCTGCACGTTGAACGAGAAAGGATATAAAACCGTGAAGGGAAATCGTTTCCGCCTTGGAAGCATTCAAGGCATTCTGCGGAATCGGAAATACATCGGTGAATACCACGCTTCCGGGATTACCGTTCCAAACGGCATTCCCGCCATTGTTGACGTGCAGCTCTTTAATGATGTACAAGCAAGGCTCGGCGTTGTTGCTTCGGCAAAAGCTCATAACAAAGCCGATATTCCCTATCTGCTGACGACAAAGGTTTTCTGCGGACATTGCAGATCGCCTATGATCGGCGAATCCGGAACCGGAAAAGGCGGCGCGACGTATCGCTATTATAAATGCTCTTGCCGGAAGAATCGGAAAGGCACATGTGACAAAAAGACAGAACCGAAAGATTGGCTTGAGGAAAACGTGGTCAGACAGACCGTCAAAAATGTATTGCGTCCTGAAGTAATCAAGGAAATTTCTGAAAACTGCGCTGCGGCGCTCAAGGCCGACGCTTCCGATGAATCATTGGTTCAGGCTTTGAAAGCCCAACTTGCCGAAACGGACAAGGCTCTGCGAAATCTGCTCAAGGCGATCGAGGCCGGTATAATCTCCTCGACAACCCGTGAGCGTATGGCAGAGCTTGAATCACAAAAGAGTGAACTTGAAGCTCAAATCGCGCGTGAGCAGCTTCGCAAACCGGAGATCACCGCCGAACAGATCAGTTTTTGGCTTGAATCGTTCCTTGCCGGAGATATCCACGATCCGAAATATCAAGAACGTATTATCAACGCGCTTGTTCGCCGTGTCGATGTTTACGACGATGGGCCGGAGAAACAAAAACTCACGATTTTCTATAACATAACGAAAAATAATCGTTCTTTCTCAAAAATCAGCATTTCAAAGTGTTCGGATATTGAATGTATTGCCCTGGCGATTCGTCTGGCCGCCGGGGAAAGGAAGGAGAGGCGGGACTGCCTGAAGGATGGAACGGCGGCTGCTTTGGCGTATGTCGCCTATGCGCTCTACCGCGCGGCGAACGGCATCGCTTCAAATTACCAGCCGGAGACGGGCAGCCGACTGGCCGACTGGCTCTCCGGTCGTTTGGCCAAGCCGTTTTCCGACGTTCCGGGGCTGTTTGTTTCAGTGTTTTTCAGCCGAAAATTTCCCCAGGCCGGCGTGTACTCGTGCTATGCGTTAGGGGTCAGCGCAGCGGTTCTCTTTGCGGCGCTGACGCTGATTTGCGCATGGATTGTGTTGCTCAGTGTGGACAGGAAAAAGACGGCGCGCCTTTTTGGCGCGCTGTATGCGGGGCAGGCGCTCTATCTGCTGATGCTGATGGCGACGTACATGTTCTTTTTTGCGGAGGATGAAGCGCAGTGGCTGGCGGAATTTGACCGCTATGTGTCCCTGCCTGCGTTGCTCATTGCGTTGACGGCATGCATGGCGCTGACGTGGAACGAAAGCCGAATGAGGACGAGAAGCGGCGCGGCGATGCTGGCGATGACGGCGGCGCTGATTCCGCTCGACCACCCGGAATTGATGCGCGAGACGTTCATCACGCGCGAGGCGGTCGTCAAGACGCTGTGGGAAAACAGCGGAACAGATTCCGTGGTTGCGTTCCTGCGCGAGAATATGGAGCTTTCGACCATGCGGCGGCTGTATCTGATGGGCGACTGCCGGTATATCTTTCTCTATGAGCAGCTCATGCCGCAGGCCATGGTGGAGGAGCAGCGCGCGGACAGCATGGAAGCGATGCAGAAAAGGCTGGACGAGGGACGGTATGATTACGCCTTTGTCGGCAATTTGGAGCCGGACGGCTTTTTGGCGCAAGGCGGCTTGCAGGCCAATACGCTGTACGCCGTGGTTTACGACGAGACCGGACGCGCGACGCTGGAACGCGCGGCGAGCATGGAATGAACGAACGGAGCGACGACAGAACCCCGCCCGACGCGCTTTTGACGCTTGCCCTTTTTTCGGGTTCATGGTATACTATACCCTGAAAAAATGGCGGAGTGCGCCGTTTGTGAAACGATAAAGGAAGTGCCCTTTTGCAAGGCGAAGAAATCAGGGCGGCGCAGGCCGCGTTTTCCCTCCCGGACCCGAGGGAGTTGAACCCGCTCCAACTGGCTTACGTCGGCGACACGCTGCACGATCTGTACGTTCGCAGCCTGCTGGTTTCCAGAAAGATGAGCGTCGGGTCGATGCACAAACAGGCGGTGCGGATGGTCAGCGCGGCGGCGCAGGCGGCGATGCTGGCGGCGATTGAGAACGAGCTGACCGAGCGGGAGGCCGACGTCACGCGGCGCGGCCGCAACGCGCAGGCCAAGCACGCCGCGCCGAAGCACGCCGATCCGGCGGATTATGCGCACGCCACGGGGCTGGAGGCGCTCTGGGGCTATCTCTACGTGACCAACCAGACCCAACGGCTCGACGAGCTGATTACCCTTGCGATTGCACGCACGGAGGAAATATGGCACAGGCAAAACTCAAAGTAATTCTGCTGCGCGCCACGCCCGACCCGGATGAGCTTGTCGCGCTGGGCGCGCGGCTTTGTTATGCCAGAGCGGATTTGGACGCTTTGCAGCAGAAGGTAGAGAGCGGCGACCAGCGCGGCTTTGTGGAGCGCGTGATGCAGCGCGGCCACCTCTCCGTGACCGAACACGCGAGCTTCACCTTCGCGGTGGAGGGCGTGAGCCGCGCGCTGCTGGCGCAGCTTACGCGGCATAGAATCGCGTCGTTCTCCGTGCAGAGCCAGCGCTATGTCTCCATGGCCGACGGCTTTGACTACGTGATTCCCCCGGCCATCGAGGCGCTGGGCGAGGACGAGCGGCAGGAATTCATCCGCCAGATGGAGACCATGCACACATGGTATTGCCACTGGCAGGAAAAGCTGGGCGGGGCGAAGGAGAGCGCGAACGAGGACGCGCGCTTCGTGCTGCCCAACGCCGCCGCGACGCGCCTGGTGATGACGATGAACGCGCGGGAGCTGATGCACTTTTTCTCGCTGCGCTGCTGCAACCGCGCGCAATGGGAGATTCGCGAAATGGCGTGGCAGATGCTCGCCCTGTGCAAGCAGGCCGCGCCCGCGCTGTTTGAACACGCGGGACCCGCGTGCGTATCCGGCACATGCCCGGAGGGCAAAAACACCTGCGGAAAAGCCGCCGAAGTGCGCGAAAAAGCAGGCAATTTATAAAAATTTGACCGAGACAGACCACCCGCCCGAATGAGAAAGGAAACCATTATGGCATACTACGATCAGTTTACGAAAAAGCCCCGCAGCCCGCGCGACGACTGGCGCGACGACGAGGAGACCCTGCGCCCGGAGCGCGACGGCGAGCAGAACCGCCGTCCGTATGGCGGCCGCCCGAACAACGGAGAGCGCCGTCCGTATGGCGAGCGCCCGAATAACGGAGAGCGCCGCGCGTATGGCGAGCGTTCGAACAACGGGGAGCGCCGCGGGTATGGCGAGCGTCCGAACAACGGAGAGCGCCGCGGGTATGGCGAGCGCCCGAACAATGGCGAACGCCGTCCGTATGGGGAGCGCTCGAACAACGGGGAGCGCCGCGGGTATGGCGAGCGCCCGAACAACGGGGAGCGCCGCGGGTATGGCGAGCGCCCGAACAACGGAGAGCGCCGTCCGTATGGGGATCGCCCGAATAACGGCGAACGCCGTCCGTATGGGGATCGCCCGAACAACGGAGAGCGCCGTCCGTATGGTGAGCGCCCGAATAACGGAGAGCGCCGTCCGTATGGCGAGCGCCCGATGACGCCGCCCGCTCCGCAGGAGGAAGAGACGAGCAACCTGCTCGTCGGCCGCAACCCCATCCGCGAGGCGCTGAAGGCGGGGCGCGACATGGAGAAGCTGCTGGTCGCGAAGGGCGAGCTCATCGGCTCTGCCCGCGAAATCGTTGCGATGGCGCGCGAGCAGAAGGTCATCGTGCAGGAAGTGGACAGGGCGCATCTGGACGCGATGGCGCCCGGCCATCAGGGGCTGATCGCCGTCGTTTCCGCGTATGCGTATCAGACGGTGGACGACATGCTGGCGCTGGCCAAGGCGCGCGGCGAAGCGCCGTTCCTCGTCATCCTCGACGGCGTGACCGACCCGCATAACCTCGGCGCGATCATCCGCAGCGCGGAGTGCGCGGGCGCGCACGGCGTGATTATCCCGGAGCGCCGCGCGGTGGGGCTGACCCCGGCGGCCGTCAAGGCGAGCGCGGGCGCGGTGGAATATCTGCCGGTCGCGCGCGAGGTGAACCTGACCCGAACGATCGAGCGACTCAAGAAAGAGGGAATCTGGATCTACGGCACGGCGATGAACGGCGAGGATTACCGCAAGGTCGATTTCTCCGGCCCGAAGGCGCTGGTCATCGGTTCGGAGGGCGAGGGCATGAGCCGGCTGGTCGGCGAGAGCTGCGACAAGGTGGTCACCCTGCCGATGAAGGGCAAGATCGAATCCCTCAATGCGTCCGTGGCGGCGGGCATCCTGCTTTACGCCATGATGGACGCGAAGTGAGATGAAGCCCCTGCTGCTGGTGGACGGCTACAACGTCATCGGTGCGTGGAGCGTGCCGCGCGAGGAGCACCTGAGCATTGAGCAGGCCAGAGAGCGGCTCGTCCACCTGATTGCCGATTACGCGGGCTATTCCGGCGAAGAGGTGATCGTCGTTTTTGACGGCCACTATATCGACCGCCCCACGCGCTCGCGCACGATGATGCACGGCGTAGAGGTCGTCTTCACCAAGCACGCCGAAAGCGCGGACAACTACATTGAGGCAGCCTGCGACGCCGCGCCGAAATGGCGGCGGGTTCGCGTGGCGACCAGCGACGCGGTCGAACAGACGGTGACGCTCGGGCGCGGCGCGGAGCGCATCTCCTCAAGGGAGTTTTTGATCGAAATTACGCAGACCCGACAGACCGGACGGGTGCGCATGCGGGAGGAAAAGGTCTCCCGCGGCGACATCTTTTCCCGGCTGCCGCCCCATCAGCGCGAAATCTTTGAGCGGATGCGCCGGGGCGAGGAATGAGCAGGGAGGAAGCCATGCACCACGACTTTGACGGCATGACCGATGAGGAAATCGCCCTGCTTGCGCAGCAGGGAGACGCGGACGCATCGGAATATCTGCTTAACAAGTACAAGAACTTCGTCCGATCCAAGGCGCGATCCTACTTTCTGGTCGGCGCGGATCACGAGGACATCGTGCAAGAGGGCATGATCGGCCTGTTCAAGGCGTTCCGCGATTTCAGGCCGGATAAGCTCGCCTCCTTCCATGCCTTTGCCGAAATCTGCGTCACCCGCCAGATCATCACCGCCATCAAGACCGCGACGAGACAAAAGCACATCCCGCTCAATTCCTACGTGTCGCTCAACAAGCCGATTTACGAGGAGGAGAGCGACCGAACGCTGATGGACGTCATCACCGAAGGGCGCAGCGCCGATCCGGAGGAGCTGCTCATCGGGCGGGAGAGCTACGTGAGCATCGAAAGCCGCATCGACGAGGCGCTTTCGCCTCTGGAACGCCGGGTTTTGGCGGCGTATCTGGACGGAAAGAGCTATCAGGAGATCGCGCAGATGCTCGACCGCCACGTCAAGAGCATCGACAACGCGCTCCAGCGGGTCAAACACAAGCTCGAAAAGCTGATGGCCGAGCGCGGAAACTGACGCGCATACGGGCTGAAAACCGGGACGTTCCTTCTTTCAAACGGGAAAAACGGCTGACCCTGCAAAACTCGAGAGGTTTTTGCAGGGAAAAATGCGCCGAGATATTGACATTTTCTCCGGATTTGGATAGAATATGGATGAGTAAACCGGTTGACAGCCATTTGCAGGTGTAGTTTAATGGCAGAACTTCAGCTTCCCAAGCTGACCGCGTGGGTTCGATTCCCATCACCTGCTCCAACGCGACCACCGACAATTCGGCGGGCCGCATTAAACTGTCAGCCGAAATTATCGAGGAGGTTATTCCAATGGCGAAGCAAAAGTTTGAGCGCACCAAGCCATTGGAAT
>OLRV01000644.1_pt1 | contig 33740 bp, 23 predicted proteins | sample 1672421 | NCBI WGS metagenome assembly OLRV01 (sample SAMEA3136684, study PRJEB25190) | human gut metagenome | biome: human gut; feature: human-associated habitat; material: faeces | place: Austria | collected 2013
GGTGAGCACCGGTCTGGCTCTTTCTTCTATATAATTATAGGTTATTTGTAATTTACTCTACATCCTGTAAAGCTGCAAAGTCTTCCTCACCGGTACGAACCTTAACAACCTTATCTACGCTGTATACGAAGATCTTACCATCACCGATATGTCCGGTATACAGGGCTTTCTTAGCAGCTTCGATAACCGATTCAACCGGGATCTTGCTGACTACAACCTCAACCTTAACCTTTGGAAGAAGGGTTGCATCTAATTCAACACCACGGTACATCTCGCCGGCACCCTTCTGGATACCACAGCCCATAACCTGATTCATTGTCATACCAGTTACACCAAGATCATTCAATGCCTTCTTTAAGATCTCAAACCGTGCAAGCTTTGCAATGATAACTACCTTGTAGATACCACTTGGAGATGCTGTAACAGGAGCTTCCGCAACCTTAACTGCTGCATTCTTTAATGTATCCGAAGCCTTATCATAATCCGCAACACCGAGATCTGTGTTTTCATTTACATCCATTGTCATTGTATTTGATACATCAACGATACTGAAGCCGGCATATGCAGATGGAAGACCATGCTCGCATGAATCCAGACCAACAATTTCCTCTTCCTCTGATACACGAAGACCGAAGATCTTCTTAATAAGAAGGAATGCAATTGTAATCGTAACTGCTGTCCAGAGGATGGTTGCACCCATACCTACGAACTGAATACCGAGCTGCTTGAAACCACCGCCATAGAATAAACCTTTGGCTGCGATCTGGTTTGCACCATATGTTACGCCATCACCGATACCTCTTGCAAATGCAGGAGCTGTATCTGTAGCGAAAAGACCAACTGCGATTGTTCCCCAGATACCATTTAAGCAGTGAACTGCAACAGCACCTACAGGATCATCAATATGTAATTTGTAATCTAAGAGCCATACACCGAATACAACCAGTACACCGGCAACAGCACCGATCACGATAGCACCGAAAGCATCACAGACATCACAAGGAGCTGTAATTGCTACCAGACCTGCAAGAGATGCATTCAGACACATTGAAACATCAGGCTTACCATATTTTACCCAGGTAATGATCATTGCTACAACTGTTGCAACAGCAGGAGCAATTGTTGTTGTTACGAATATGGAACCAAGTTCTGAAACGGTTGTTGCTGCTGCACCATTGAATCCATACCAGCCAAGCCAGAGGATAAATACACCGAGACAACCGATCGGAAGGTTATGTCCTGGGAATGCATTTACTTTTTCAACCTTACCATCCTTGCCCTTTACAAACTTACCGATACGAGGTCCAAGGATTGCTGCGCCGATCAATGCACAGATACCACCAACCATATGAATACAGTTAGAACCGGCAAAATCATGGAAGCCCATCTGAGCTAACCAGCCGCCGCCCCATGTCCAGTGTGCCTCAATCGGATAAATAACTGCTGAGATAATTGCTGAATATACACAATAGGAAATGAATTTTGTACGTTCTGCCATCGCGCCGGATACGATTGTCGCTGTTGTTGCACAGAACACTAAGTTAAATACGAAGTTGGACCAGTCAAAATTTGCATAATCAGTAAATATATCAAATCCCGGTTTACCGATCAAACCAACCATGTCTTCACCAAGTAAGAGTCCAAAACCAAGAAGGATAAATACAACTGTACCAATACAGAAGTCCATCAGGTTTTTCATCAGAATATTTCCGGCATTCTTTGCTCTGGTAAATCCTGTCTCTACCATCGCAAATCCTGCCTGCATCCAGAATACCAATGCCGCTCCGATCAGGAACCAGACACCGTACACTTCACCAGAAATTGCATCTAAAATTTCACTTGTCATAGTTCTTACCTCCTAAAACTCAAAAATGCGATACACGGAGACTTATCCATAACAGACGCCCCATTGCATCGCATTTTACTTCATTTTCCCCTCATCCGGTCCGCGCGTATAGCCGGATATCAGGCTTCTCTTTATCCTGTACCGGGATACTTATACCTCCCGATAAAAGAAAAAGGCACTACGAATATTTCGTAGCGCCTTTGCTATGTCCATGAGTATAGCACCGGGGATTACTCATGTCAACGATAAATTTATATTTTTTTTAGAGATTATTAACCATGCCTTTTCCAACTGATCATCACAGTTTATAGTTTCGCATTTATACAAGTATTTATCTACTTTCTCTTCATCTGTGGGATCAGTATAAAGCTGCAATACAGGATCGCTATAACTGCCATGATCCCCCCTGCAAATCCGATATACCCCATCGATGCATGTGTACATACCAATCCACCGATCCAGGTTCCGCATCCGATTCCCAGATTATAGATTCCTGAGAACATCGACATGGCCACAGCGGAGGCTTCCTCCGGAACCGCTTTGATCGTCTCTGACTGGAAAGTAACGTTAAATGCCGTTACAGCCATACCCCACAGCATACAGATCAATATCATTGTCCACGTAAATTTCGATGCCGGTTTCAGGCAAAGCATGACAACAGCAATCAGTGTGATCGATGCACGGATAAAATGATATCTGTGTTTGTCATATACACAGGAGAACAGAAAACTTCCAAGAATTCCGGCCGCTCCAAACAACATTAAAGTTATAGTAACAAGATTGTCCTTAAACATTGCAACCTGCTTCAAAAACGGCTCAATATAGCTGTAGCCTGTATAGTATGCACCCGCAACTAAGAACGACATTAATATGATCCCAAGCATAACCGGATTCTTTAATATCGCCGGCAATTCTTTCATCTTAAAGGATGTACCGCCTTCAACCTTCGGAAATACAAATGCCATATAGATAAGCGCAAGAAATGCAACAACCGCAACACAGAAAAATGTCATTCTCCATCCTACATATAATCCAACGATCCTTCCAAGCGGAAGTCCAAATATCATCGCAATGGATGTACCGGTTACTACCATACTCATCGCAAACGACCTGAACTTCTCCGGCACGATCTTAACTGCTGCCGGTGATGCGATCGACCAGAAGACCGCATGTGCACAGGCAACTATGATCCTTGCCGCCATCAGCATCGCATATCCGGTTGCAACCGCTGATAATACCTGACCGATTCCAAATAATGCAATCGTTCCCAGCAGCAGCTTTCGGAAGCTGATCCTTGATGCAAGCAGCATGAGTGGCAGTGATAACAGCATAACCGCCCATGAATATGCTGAGATCAACATCCCAGCTTTCGCCTCCGTGATCTGAAAATCATCTGCGATATCGGTCAGAAGACCGATTGGCATGAATTCCGATGTATTAAATATAAATGCCGCTACCGTCATTCCGATGAGCGGCATCCATTCCCTGATAGTTAATTTCTGATTCATTCTGTGATTATATCCTTTCCTGTAAAATTCCTGTATTTTCTATTTAAACATTTACCGTTTTGCAACGCAGTCCGTTAATATATATTCTGTACCATGCAACGCATTTTTATTTCCATAGTAATTTTATTATCGGATTCCCAACTCCGCAAGTCAAAAAAAAGTCTTCTTCTTGTAATTTTTGCTGTTTTTACCGCTGTTTTTTCACGAAATTAAGCAAATTCTGTTGCATTAGCGTAGAAAAGTATGTATTATATTAAAATATTGTGTTATTTTTATAAATATTTGATTTTTTCATACTATAATTTTTTATTTTATTCATATAATTTATCAGAATAACACATCACCACAATACAAAAATGAAAAGGAGAAAATCATGTGGGCAACTGTAAATGAAATCTTAACAAAAATCGATGATTTTGTGTGGGGTCCTCCACTTATGGTCCTTATTATGGTCGGTGGAATTCTTCTCACAATCCGGATGGGCGTTCTTCAGATCCGCAAACTGCCATTAGCACTTAAATGGATGATCAAAAACGAAGAAGAAGGCGAAGGCGAGGTTACTTCCTTTGGTGCACTGTGTACTGCTCTTTCCGCTACGATTGGAACCGGTAATATCGTTGGTGTAGCAACTGCGATCGGAGCCGGTGGACCGGGAGCATTATTCTGGATGGTACTTGCTGCATTCTTCGGAATGGCAACCAAATATGCAGAAGGTCTTCTGGCTGTCAAATATCGTGTCGTTGACAAGGACAACCATGCACTTGGCGGACCATTCTACTATATCGAAAAAGGTATGGGTTCAAAATGGAAATGGCTTGCAAAAATATTTGCTTTCTTTGGTATCTGTGTAGGTCTGTTCGGTATCGGAACCTTCTCTCAGGTAAATGGTATTTCTTCCGCTGTTAATTCATTCTTTGATCCTGACATGCAGTGGACGGTTAATATTCCAGGAATCGGTACTTATTCATGGACCGTTGTTATCGCTTCCCTGATCTTAAGTGTATGTGTTGCACTCGTTCTGATCGGCGGACTGAAGCGTATTGCAAGCGTATCCCAGATCATCGTTCCATTTATGGCTGTTATCTATGTTGTTATATGTGTGATGTTACTGATCTGCAACATCACTAAGATTCCTGAGGCTGTTGTTATCATTGTAAAGAGCGCTTTCAAGCCTTCTGCTGTTGCAGGTGGTATCGCCGGTTCATTTATCGTTGCTATGCAGAAAGGTGTCGCGCGTGGTATCTTCTCAAATGAAGCCGGTCTCGGTTCTGCTCCTATCGCAGCCGCCGCTGCCCAGACAAAGGAACCGGTTCGTCAGGGTCTTGTATCCATGACAGGTACTTTCATCGATACTATCATTATCTGTACAATGACAGGTCTTTCCATCGTTCTTACCGGTGCATGGAAAGTAGAAGGTTTACAGGGTGTTCAGGTTACCACATATGCTTTTAACGAGGGACTTCCGATTCCTGCAACGATATCAAGCTTCCTGTTAATGCTCTGTCTGGTATTCTTTGCATTTACAACTATCCTTGGATGGGATTATTATTCTGAGCGTTGTCTGGAATACTTATCCGGCGGCAAAAAGAAATCCATCATGATCTACAGATGGTTATACATTCTTGCTGTATTTATCGGACCTTACATGACAGTTTCTGCTGTATGGACGATCGCAGATATCTTCAACGGACTGATGGCTATTCCTAATATGATCGCCATCTTTGCTTTAAGCGGTGTGGTTGCAAGGGAAACGCGTGATTTCTTCAGCCGTCATAATAAGCAGCCTTTTGAATAAATTGTTAAAATAAAATAGAGGACCCTGAGATCTAATTCACATATTATTACGCAAGACACTTTCGTTCTATCTTCATGTAGCGGTACTAAGCTCCTGCTTTCGCAGATCGCTAAGGACCGACATTCAGATAGGCTTGCTTCATAATAGTGAATATATATCTCAGGGTCCTCTATTTTATTTTTCTGCACTATACTAATTCTTTTCTCCTGCTTTATATAGTTAATGGGTACCAAACCACTTTATAACACTTCATACCACATCAAATTTTATTTTTAGGGTATATGCTTTTATTTTGATAATCTATACCCTTATCTCCATCTTGCTTCCGGGTATTATAGCCCATAGCAATCTTCCATACCCAAAAATCATTTTATTTATGGGTATAAAATTCATTTATTTTACACTATACCCATCTTCTTAATTATTTCCGGGTATCAATCCGCCCACGCACTCTTTATACCCATTTTATCTCGTCTCAACAAAATCCTTTACATGGTCAAGGACGATCTGCATCAGGCGGGTGCGGGCTTCGGTGCTTGCCCAGGCGATATGTGGCGTGATGAGTAGCTTATGGCTGTCCTTTATAGCAAGCAAAGGATTGTCCGGCTGTATCGGTTCCGTCCGAAGGACATCTACGCCTGCGGCTGCGATCGTGTCCTGCTTCAAGGCTTCTGCAAGATCTTCTTCGACTACGATCGGCCCACGTCCAAGGTTCAGGAAGATCGCGGATCGTTTCATCTTTGCAAATGCCGCTTTATCTATCAGATTCTCGGTATATTCATTTAATGGCGCATGAACCGATATAACATCAGATGTCCGAAGAAGTGTATTCAGGTCAACCTGCTCATAGCCCTCCTGTGCCGGTCTGCCGGATGCCGAATAATAGATTACATGTGCGTCAAATGCCTTTGCTATATCTGCTACCTTTCTTCCGATTGCACCAAGTCCGATGATCCCCCATGTCTTTCCGGCAAGCTCTGTAAACGGCTCGCCAAACCAGGTAAATACATCGTTTTTCTGGTAAGAGCCATTCTTTACATAATCATCATAATACCGAAGTTTTTCGAGCAGATAAAAGAGAATGGCAAATGTGTGCTGTGCAACGATCGTGGTGGAATATCCGGCTGCATTTCTCCATTCAATTCCCCGTTTATCCAGATAATCTTTATCCAGATTATTTGTTCCGGTTGCTGCTACGCAGACCAGCTTCAGATTCTGAGCCGTTCCGATCGTCTGCTCGTTTACCGGTACCTTATTCACGATGATAACATCTGCATCTACTACCCGCTCCGGAACTTCTTCCGGCTGTGACATTTCATATGTTACAACCTCACCCAAAGTCTCAAAGCCTGTCAAATCAATATCTTCTCCTATCGTCTTACGATCCAAAAACACTATCTTCATAATCATATTTCCTTCCCTATTTTATCTTTGTTATTCGATATTCCATTTACCTGTACCTGCGGTCAGCCGTGCTTGGTAAAAACAAGCTATCAACATATGCCGCATTCCATCCGCCTGTACCTGCGGTCAGGGTGGAGAGAAAACGCGTTTCATTTCCTATTCTGCCCGCACGCCTATTTGCCGTCAGTCGCCCTAACTCACCCTTATGGGTTCAGACAAGGGCTTTGTGCCGGCAGCTAGTGCCGGCATCATAACGGAAATTACACTTTATGTTTTCCTCTCCACCCTGACAGCGGGCACAGGCGGATGGAACATCGGAAAACCTAAAAAATATGGGAGAATCACCCAAGATCCTCCCATATAGCTACCATCACTAATTTCATGTTTCGTTTTACTTTCCAGACAGGAATGACCGCCTCATCTGCAAATATGTAAGGTACGACATCCTTTGTCTCATCGAAATCCTTCTTGATATGATACAATCCATCTTTACAATACCAGAATGTATTTCCATCTAAGGTTATGCGAAGCTTCCAACCAACGAAACGTTTTCCCGGAACCGAAAATTCACATTTACGAAGTGTTCCTGTTCCATCATTCTCCCAAACCGTTTTGTCCTTGTACTCCAGGTTTCCCTTCTTCGTCTGTAAAAACTGATCTTGAACATCTTCTGAATAATGATTTTCTACATCAGCTCGATCACTGTTATAGCATATATAGAATGGAAAATATCCAAACCCTTCCGCCTCGTTCAACAGCTCCTCTGTAACAAAATCCGTACAGATTGTATCAACACCGAAATCCAACAGGTGTTTTGCATAATCTGCATCTTTCTTAATCGTATAGCAAAATACATACAAGCCTGCATTATGAACTTTATGAATCATTTTCTCATTCACATAATTCATCCGAATAGCTATGCTGCATATTCCATGATCCAGACAATACGTAATAATGGAATCAAGCCTTTCCGTCCGCCGTCCAATCAGATACATATAATTTTTAAAAAGATATACAGAATCTATCTGTTCATACATTGTCTTATTGTATACCTGTACCAACAGTCGATCCAGGAATGCCTCATCATGCTGAAAATCATCCAACAAAATTTCTGTGATTTCTTTAATTTCATTTCCATCTTTCTTACTATGAAAATCCACCTCAAACCTGTAGTCCGGTTCGTCCTTTACTCTTTCATAAAATTGTCTCGCATCCATGATCGGATTCCCATGAATCGACATATTCATCACACGTTCATATGTCATGTTATCAAAATCCGGTTTATATGTAATTCCGAGACACTTGCAGTTACTCGGCGACCAACCATGACTAAGTACCAACCGACCATCAGTAGTATAGGAAAAATCGATCTCAAAATCCTTATAACCTGTTCCTATCCCATGCTCCAGTGCTGCCATCGTATTATGATAAGTCTTGTCATCCATGCCACCAAATGCATGTCCCATCAAAGGCTTTGAGAATATATCTGATCCGCAGTTCACGCGAATTCCATGCTTATCTTCCCACTGTGTGACAAAATAAATACTATTCTCATCCTTATACAGCTCTTTCACTGATGATCCAACCGGAAGCAGCATTTTTTCCGGCATATCCGCCTCTGTTCTGTGCCAGCTTCCATCCGTACAGTACCATTCCCATACAGCAGGAGTCCGTCTTCTGGCATAAAAACCGATACAGTCTGCATCTTCTCTTACAAAAGGGTTCTGTAGTTTCGGATATGAGAATCCGCTCCATGTAGTACTGACAAAGCGTCGGTCACAATCTGCCGATTCTGTCTTATTATATTCACTGTCTACTGATGTTGCACCATTTCCTACATATACAAGTCTTCTTGTCTTATGCTCTAACTTCAAATGTGGCACATGAACCTTCATGCTGATTAACCGCCTTTTATTTTCCTAAATCATCTTTGATCTGTGTCGTTGAGATATCCGGTGTTCTTGGCAGATATACAACCTCACACTGCTCTTTTAAGAAGTCAAATTTTCCTTCCCAATCATTTCCCATAACAAAGGTATCTACTTTGAATTCCTTGATATCTTCTTTCTTCTGCTCCCAACTTTCCTCCGGAATAACCAGATCTACATAGCGGATTGCTTCCAGAAGCTGTTTTCTTTCTTCATATGAAAAATAACATTTCTTCTTCTTCTGATTCCAGTTAAATTCATCTGTTGATAATGCAACGATCAGATAATCGCCCATCTCTTTTGCTCTGCGGAGCAGGTTAATATGTCCATAATGGAGCAGATCAAATGTTCCATACGTAATTACCTTCTTCATATCATTCTCCTTCATCCCTGACAGCTAACGCAATCAGATTCTTTAAATCTTTTTCATTTGTAATAAGCTGAACTGCATATGCATCACCATATATGGCTTTGAAAATCATCCGCTGTTCTTCTGTCTTTACAAATACTCCCCTCATGTATGGCAGGCACACCTTCAGGGCATCCTTAAGAAACTGATCTTTTTCCACCACCAGTTTCCTGAACATGTCATCACTGATACATAATATTTTATTTGGTGTTTCCATAAATGTCAATGACAGAAGCTTTTGTGCATCGATGACATCATATAATAGGATCAGATCAAATGGCGCCTGTCCAAAGAAACGTCTACCGGCGGCCGCATAGTCGTATTTCCATACTCCCATTGCCTGTTCGATCGTGATCTTTTTATTGTCATAGAGCTTCTGTGCTGCAATACCTGCTCCACTCAAATGATATTCATCATGAGTTCCAATAACCGGTATTTTATTCAGCATCGGATAAGCTGTATCCTTATTGTCATTTGTCAGATATCGGTTACATGAAATGAATACATCCATATCATCATGTCCGTCAGATTCTATATAGGTTCGAAGACGTCTGGTATCTTCCGAATCTCCACAGGAATCCGAATAGATCAGCACCTGTTTCTTCGCATGATCCGAAATTGGCTCTACATCTACATATTCCTCTGTACCTGTAAACAGACTACAGAGCTTCTTCGCATTATCCACAGAATCATAAGCGCAGAATTCCTTATATGCAGCTTCATCGTCATATGTCTTTCCGCGGTTAATTGCTTCCAGCACTTCTTCTTTCGTACGCACTTTGTCAAATGGAAGCTCCATCAGATCCATGTATGTTCCACGTTTCTTGCGATATAATTCATAATCATTGCAATACAGAATGATCTGTCTGCGCAGCACCAGATAATCATAAAATACACTGGAGTAATCCGTGAGCAATGCATCTGTAAGCGCAAGCAGCTGGTAACTGTCTACCGTCGGCGGAAATTTCTTAATTTTCTTATATACACTGTAATCAAGAGAATCACTGACTTTATGATGCAGATTTACATATAAAATCTGATCATCTCTGAGATTTGCATCCAGATAATCTAATAATTCTTTCGACTCATCAATAACCTGTTCTACGTCCAGATAATCTTTCCAGGTAGGCATATATGCATACAGATGTTCACCGTTCGGCGCAAGCTCGGCACGAAGCTCATGCAGATCTGCTTTTGATGCTGCAAGCATTCCGCCGGTTCTTGGATAACCAAGGTTCAAAGCTTTTCCCTGCATCAGTGTTGCTACCTTATATGACTCCAGCATATGCACCTTTGTGTATCCATTTGGATATAACAGATAATCTGCATCTATAAAATTCTTCTGTGTGTTTCCATCTTTATGCTTTCCGTTTGCATTCTTGGCAAGTCCCAGCTTCTTTAATGGTGTGCCATGCCAGATATTGATATAGGTCTGGCCATCCTTTTTCACCCAGCCAACCGGGAAATATACCTCAGTGAGCAGATACTGTGCAGACTCTATTATCTCCATATATTGTGCATCTTTTATAATGGTCTGTGTCCGCGTCCAGTTATTATTCTTAATATAGGTCTGAACTGTTGCATCCGTTTCCTCATCCGTCCGCACATAGATCTTAAAATCCCTGAAGCAGTCATTTGAATTCAGTTCATTCAGGATATACTGCATGGAACCACGCACGCCTTTTCCAAGTCCTACCAGAGCAACCGTATTTGGAACGATCTTACGACCGTAATAAGCATCTGTTACATTTTTCCTACCGGGTTTTACCTTGTTCTCTTTTGCAAGCTCTACCATCTCCTGAACCTGAGATTCCCATTCCTTATGTTCTGTAGTATCCGGTTCTGTGGTCTTCTTACAGTCAACAAGCCCATCTGACTGATCCGGAAGCAAATGTATCTTTTCTGATTTCTTCTCTCCGTTCAGTTCCGGCTTAATACTGCTGTATATTTCAGATATGTCTTCTTTGTAACGCAGAATATCTCTTCCGTAAAATCCATATTCAGGTCTCTGCATCTGAAGCAACTGTTCTTCGGATGTACAGAAATAAAGCCGGATCGGAGTCTCCCAGTGATATCTTTCCATAACAATATCTGTCCCCTGTCCAGGCTCTCCTATACATACTACATCAAAATGTATTAAATCTCTGACATACTCCATCTGCTCTCCATCAAATGGAATATACCCCCTTAAGTCCGTAGTCGATACGATCAATCTGTCTGCCAACAGCATTAACAGTTTATGCTGCATACTGTTCTTTTCTACCATTCTGCCCCCGGCAGCTTCCAGTTTTTTCCATACTGTGCTTCCAGGTTCTGAAACAAAATAATATTCATTTCCATCTTTTTCGGATAGTGCATATTGATATAATTCCGTGATACGACTCTCTGTCTGATCCGTATCAGCCACGAATAACACTACTGCATTATTCTTATTTGCAGTCTCTTTATAGAACATTTTTCTGAGCCTGCAATTTTCTTTTGCAGCCTGTGTACGGGCTTTTCCCAGTTTCTTCTCAAATAATTTTTCTTTCTGGCATTTATCCTGATTAGAACATTTGAAAAAATAAATACCATCATTTTCTGATCTGGCACTATATCCGCCAAGATTCCATTCAATTCCAACATTTGGATCACTTATCGGAACATATGCCGAATCAAATCCCAAAGGAATCCTGATAGATTCATCACCGAAATTAGCAAAACATAAGAGATAACAATCTTTTCGATCCTCAAATGGCATATCTACATGTATCATCGCTTCCTGATACATCGTCTGCCCCATAATCTCTTTTCCTGTATAACTGCCGCTGTAAACAAATACTTTCTTCTTGCCACCAAACATAAAATAAACCTGATCAGCCATAGCAGCAAGGATCGGATGAACATGTCCATCCACACACAAATTTCCATCCCTGTATTTGATCTGATCGATCTGAAGCTTCAGATTACTTATCTTATCCAGGATCGTATTTGCCGATCCATAATATGCTTCTGCATCAAAATACTTCTTCTCAAAGACATATTCTTCGTCATACTTTAATTTTCCATAAAACATCTTTACAATATCCGGAACCTGTGTTTCCTTCAATTTGTAGCAGTTCAGCATAACATCATCTTCTACATATGAAAGCAGCTGTTTAATCTCGGAAAACACCACTTCGCGATCAGGATCAGTTTCTCCAAATCCGCAATCCGCCATATTCTGCTCTATAAAGCCTTTTAACACATGCATCAAATGATATTGAATAAATACCGGAACTGTCTCATACTGAGTCTGCAGCTCTGCAAGAAATGGCAGCCAGAATGTCCGGAACAGATCCGTCTGATTCTTGGCATATGGCTGATTTTCATCCATATCACGCAAATATGTGATATAGCTGATATATAATACATTCTTTTCTTTTGCACAGATATCCAGCATACTGGCCTGTTCCATTGCCTGCTTATAATCATTTTTGAATTCCAGTTTATTCATTTTATCTGTACGTAGAATTGTTCCACCAAAATAAAACGGATGGCAGTGGAATTTCTTACGAAGCACCTGATCGATCACCTTTTTCCCTGTCGTATCCCCTGCAAATGCATCAACAGACCCATCTGGGCCGCATTTTTTCAGCATAATAACCGTACTTTTATTATGCATCTCAAGTTCTGCTACAAGACGTACAAATGCTCCGTCTGACCACCGGTCACCGCTATCCGTAAATGTAACATAATCACCTGTTACATGACTTTTTGCGTCTTCAAATATATTACTGTTCTCTGGGATTTTATTTATATCATATATAGAAATATCAAGATTTTTACCTGTCAAAGTCTCCTCAAATGTCTGTCCGTTTCCCTTATAGATCAAAAGCTGAATATCACCTGTATAATCCTCCAGCTGCTTCTGCAGGCTGTTCCCTGTGATGAGGTTCTTTTCCTCCCTGTCAGATAATCTCCATATAATTGAAAGCTTCATGCTGCTGTTAAAACTCCTTACTCATTTTTATCAGTGACAGGTTTGTTGCCTAAAATAATTCTCTAAAAATCTACCTGTTTCGACTACTTTATTATATCTATTTCACCTGCTTTTTTCAACCTAATAATACAAATACAGCAATAAAACAGCTATAGAAATTATGCACGTTCTATAGCTGTTTTATTCTTATCGCTTATTCGCTTATATTATCTGCTATTTATTTTCCTGTTCCGCATCCTGCCTGCGCAGCAACTGATGAAAGGCATCACCTGCTTCTTTGTATGCTTCCTCATAAAAATATTCCTGAGAATTCAACACAGGTCCGACCATCGGAAGCTTTTTATAGCTGCCGTCCGGCTGCTGCTCTCTCGCTTTCACGTTATCCCGAAGCATCGTTGCAAATATCTTACGAACTTTATTCTTTACCGTCTCATCATAAAGCGGTGCTGCTACTTCTACCCGTCGAAGTGTATTTCTCGTCATAAAATCAGCCGATGCGATATAGACCTTATCTCTGTCATGCGTTCCGAATATATAGATTCTGGAATGTTCCAGGAAACGCCCCACGATACTTACAATATGAATATTATCGGTATCCCCCGGTATTCTGCTTCTCAAACAGTTAATACCACGGATCACCATATCGATCTTTACTCCGGCTCTGGATGCATCGATCAGCTTATCTATGATCTTCTTATCTGTCAGCGAATTGATCTTGATTCCGATATAAGCCGGCTTTCCTTCCTTTGCGATCTGAATCTCATTCTCGATCATAGCAATTACTTTATTCTGAAGACATTTTGGTGCAACCAGCAGATGCTCCATATCTTCTACCACGGAACCAAGCAGGATCGCCTGGAATACCTTTGCTGCCTCCTCACCGATCCTTTTATCTGCCGTGATCAGTGACAGATCCGTATATAATCTGGAAGTCTTTTCGTTATAATTTCCGGTTCCCACCTGTGTAATATACTGAATCTCATCTCCAACCTTTCTGGTGATCAGGCATAGCTTTGAATGAACCTTTAAGCCATCTATACCATATACAACATGGCAGCCCGCATCCTCTAATGTCCGACTCCACTCGATATTATTTGCCTCGTCAAATCTGGCCTTTAATTCAACCAGCACATCAACCTGCTTGCCATTTTCGGCAGCTTCGGTCAAAGCCTCTACCACCTTGCTGTTTCTTGCCAGACGGTAAAGTGTCATACGAATAGAGATAACCTCCGGATCGCGGGCAGCCTCCTGAAGCATCTGCAAAAACGGTTTGATGCTCTCATACGGATAGGATAACAATACGTCATGATCCAATATCTGTGGTATGATATGCTCATTGCTCTTTAGCATCGGAGATGCCTGTGGCACACGTCTCTGATAGACAAGCGTTGCATCCTTTCTCAGGATATCCTCAATCTGGAACAAGAAGGAGAGGTCAAGCGGTGCCTGATTTAAGAACACATGCGGTTCCTCCATCTCTGCATACTCACATACCTGCTTTATCATATCTCCATTAATATCTCGGGATAATTCCAGTCGTACAGGTGCCAGCTTCTTTCTGAGCTTTACGATCTGTGCCATCTTATCTCTGTAATCAAGGTCTTCATCATAGACTGCATTAAAATCAATATCCGCATTTCTCGTTACACGGATCACGGATTTTTCAAGAACCTTATAGCCTTTATAAGCCTTTGGCAGAAAATGCAGGATCAGTTCTTCGACCAGCATATAAGTATCATCCTTCGTCGGAATCCGGATCAGTCTTGGGAATACAGAACTGCTGCACGGAATGATTCCGATCTTTTTCTTGTCACTTCGTGTTCCAAGAACCGCAAGCGCATAAATCTCCTGTCCCTTCAAAAATGGAAACGGCTGCTTTCTTCCCACGATCATAACAGATAACAGTGGCACAATCTCTTTCATAAAATATTCTTCCAGATATTTGCTCTCCGATTTTGTAAGCGCTTTGAAATCAGTCAGATGAACGCCTTTCTCTCCAACCTCTTTCATAATAGACGTATAGATGACATCCTTCCTGTCATTCAACTCGGATACCCGCTTTAAGATTGCATCGATCTGCTCTCCCGCTGTCATATTCGTCTTATTCTCCCGAAGCTTCTGGCTTAACAGCTTCTGATCCTCCAAAGAACCGACACGCACCATAAAGAATTCATCCAGATTACTCTGAAAAATAGACAGAAATGTCATCCGCTCACACAATGGAACACAGGTATCTTCTGCCTCCTCCAGCACACGCTCATTGAACTTCAACCATGATAATTCACGATTTTCATACAGTCCGACATGATTCACCTTTTTTACCGGCTTCTCTTCCTGTATTTTCTCACTTTCTTCCTTCTGCTTATTTTTTCTTCCAAACCGAGTATTTTTCTCTGTCTCATTTGCCGCTTCTTCATTTGTCAGATTCTTTTCTTCGTTATTCATTCTTTTTATCGCTCCTGTTATTTTCTCTTTTATGTAATGAAATATTCTTTGAATCGCCATACACCCCCTGTCAGATTACCCGCTGTTTATTGATCGTAAGCCAGAATTCCAACCCAAGCACCTCTGCCGACTTCCTGCAAAGGATCATACGCTGTAAAAAGATCTCGAAATAATCCATAACGGCACACATAGATTTATCGATCTTTAACTTCAGCTCAATATGTGAATCTCTGGTAATCTTCAGTTTGTTTTCTTTTACGGCATAGTTCACTCTGTCATGAATATCAAAGGATGAAATATCCGTATTTCTGACTCTTGAATTTCTCACATCACTTTTATCCGCGATCAACAATGCGGCTGCGATCGGATTTACCGGAAATGCCGCTGACTCATCATGATTTCCTATCGCAGTTATAATGGTTGCTGTGTCCTCCGGGTCTGCTCCCATATCATCTAATATCCGAAATGCCATGACCGCACCGGACTGCGCATGTCCTTCCCGGTTCACAACATTTCCAATATCATGCAGATACCCCGCAATGCTCGCAAGCTCTGCTTCCCGCTCGGAATATCCAAGTGTCAGCAGTATCTCCCTTGCTGTCTCTGCCACACGTTCCACATGTGCAAATCCATGCTCTGTATATCCCATTGCCCGTAAGGATTCGTCCGCCATCCTTATATATGTCTGAACCGCTTTGTTCTTCTTTACATCTTCAAGTGTTACTTTCATATACCATCTATCTCTCTTCTGCTTCACTGTTCTTCAATTTACATCATCCCGATTTTTGTCGCTATCAAGCATTTGAAAATTCTTTGTAAAATCATGGTAAAATCATTTATTTTCAATGTATTACCGGCATCCCCAAAATAATTTCCCTTATTTCCGGTTCTTTCTGATAACCCCTGAAAAGCATCTGGAAATTTCACATTTCTTTCTAAGTATATGTGATCCGTTGCTTTTCTATTTATGTAAAATATATGTTTATGCGGATTCCTTCTGTATATTTTCTTCTGCATTATCTGATCTATTTTATAGCTGACACAGTAATCCATACATAAAAACAGACAGTCTGTAAGAACCTCAATGGGCCTTATAAACTGTCTGTTTTCATGTTATAAACTATGCTTTGTTTTTGGCTATTGTTTATATCTGGGGATTTTTCTCCATGATACTCATATATGCCGGACGCATGATCCGGTTATTCGTGATCAGCTCCTCGATCCTGTGTGCGCTCCATCCAACGATACGTGCGACTGCAAACATCGCTGTGTAAAGCTCCATCGGGATTCCCAGCATATCATATACAAATCCGCTGTAGAAATCCACATTTGGACTTACACCTTTGAAGATCTTACGCTGCTTTGCGATCAGCTCCGGGGCAAGCTCCTCTATGTTCTCGTACAACCTGAGATCTTTTTCCCTGCCCTTTTCATGAGCCAGCTTAACGACATAATCCTTGAACACTCGCTCTCTCGGATCTGACAGGGAGTATACGGCATGTCCCATACCATAGATCAGTCCCTTATTGTCAAATGCTTCCTTGTTCAGGATCTTGCTTAAGTATGCTTCTATCTCATCTTTATCTTCATAGTCTTTTATATGTTCGCGAATATTATCCATCATTTCCATAACCTTGATATTGGCACCACCATGCTTTGGTCCCTTTAAGGATGACATGGCAGCCGCCATCGTGGAATAGGTATCAGAACCGGAGGATGTAACAACTCTTGTTGTAAAGGTTGAATTATTACCGCCACCATGCTCCATATGAAGGATCAGTGCCGTATCAAGTACCTTCGCCTCTACCTTGGAATATTTCTTATCCGGACGAAGCAACATGAGAATATTCTCAGCCGTTGACAGATTCTTTGCCGGACGATGGATGAACATACTATCGTTCTTTACGTAGTGATTGTATGCATTATATCCGTATACAGCCAGCATCGGGAATTCACTGATCAGCTGAATACACTGACGCAGAGAATTATTCACACCGGTGTCCTTTGCATTCTTATCATACGATGCAAGCGTCAGGATACTACGTGTCATGGAATTCATGATATCCTCTGTCGGCGCTTTCATGATAACATCTCTTGTAAAATTCGATGGCAGCGTACGAAGCCCACCGATGATCTTCTCAAATTCATGCTGTTCTTCTGCATTTGGCAGCTCACCCATCAACAGAAGATATGCCACCTTTTCAAACCCCAGTTCATCTTCTCCCAGACTTCCGATCAGATTCTCCACCCGATAACCCCTGTACCAAAGCTCTCCGTCACAAGGTACTTTCTTGCCATTCTGCACCTTAGAGGATACAATCTTTGAAATATTCGTCAGACCGGTCAATACACCAACTCCGCGGTCATCGCGAAGTCCGCGGTTTACTCCATATTCATCATATAATCTTGGTGCGATATAATCATTTTTCTCGCATATTTTTTCCTGTATTGCCACATACTCATTCATTTTCATCAGACGCATCATCGTTCTTCACCACCTGCATTTCTTCAATCTCACTCTCCATAACCGTATCCAGTTCCTTCATCAGGATCAACAGATTGATCATATTCTCTTTGCCGAATTTGTTAATTACATTTCCGTAAAAGTCCTTAATGATCGTTTCCTGCTCATGAAGCTGTTTCGCACCGGCATCCGTGATCGTTACATAAGTTCCGTCCGTACCATTTCCATCATGTGACCATTTGACATAGCCGCAATCTCTGAGATCCCTTACCGTCTTTGATGTCCTGCGAATGCTCATCTGCATCCGGACGGACAAATCAGTCAGATATGCCTTGCCGCCATAAATAGCAGAATCCCCGCTGATCGCCTCTATACTTTGCAGCGCGACATATTCCGCAACACTTAATTTAGAAAATAAATGCCGTACGGAGTCCCTGCTCATCATGTATTTCCTGTAGGTAAATTCATTCGATAATTTAGTGATATCAATTTCCTGTTCGACTTTCTGTTCCTGCATAAACAACCTCCCTTTCCGGTACACATATAAAAGCCCCTGTTATCGCTCCAACGTATATTGTTTCACTGAATCGTACACAACAACAAGTATAAGTGTCCCTTTGCTCTGTCAACTCTCTGTCCCTATGTAGTTTTATTTCCTGATCTTTTTATAGATTTTTCGTATCTGTTCCAAACATGAACGGAACAATGAATGAAAAGATTTTATTGAAATAATAGATTTAGATATACTCTACTTGATATGATAAATGAAACTTCCGGCTTCTGTCAACCGACTTTATCCTTATTTAAGAACTGCGCCGAAGATTTTAGAATTATGATAGAGAGGGATGGCGGCAGACAGGAATCCATGTAAGATACACATATATAGTTTTATTTGCACGTAGCTGCCCTTAATGAATTAAAAATGAATAAGAATATACATATTATTCCGTAAGACGCTTCCGCTCGTATCCTCGTGCAGCAAGCACGTTCGGACACGAATACTTAAAGTACAAATGGAAAATAGCATTACTATTATGTAGCAAGCCTTTAGGGGCGCCGGTCCTTAGTGAGTCGCCATAGGCGAGGAACTTAGTACCGTTGCGTTGGAATAGAGTGCAAACGACTTGCGTAATAATATGTGATGTATTTTCCATTTTTTGCCCTAGACATTGATGCTCGAAAGTTCTTGCTCCATAACGATAATGTACCGTGCATTTTTATGTCATAGTCAGCAACTTCTAAACAGGTTGTTTCACAATAGAAAAAGCAGCGTTATAAAAATTTTACAAGTTAAATCTGCCATCGGTACTTTAAGCAAAATGAAAGACAGTATTAATATTATGAAGCAAGCCTGTCCGAATGTCGGTCCTTAGCGATCCGCTGACAGGCGGGAGCTTAGTACCGTTACATGAGGATAGAACGAAAGTGACTTGCGGAATAATATATAATACTGTCTTTTATTTTGTTTCAAAGACTCCCGGAAGAATCTTATGAAATTTTATAATGCTGCTTTAATCTGCTTATAAATGCCCTCTGCGTCGAGTTCATACTTATGAAGCAGGTCTTTTGCCGGGCCGGACTCACCGAAGGTATCGCGAACACCGATTCTTGTTACCTTAACCGGATTCTTCTCTGCCAGACATTCCATAACCGCTGAGCCGAGTCCACCGATGATCGAATGCTCCTCTACCGTGAACACTCTGCCGGTTGCCTGTGCTGCCTTTACGACAAGTTCCTCGTCAAGCGGTTTGATCGTGTGGATATTGATCACCTGTGCATCGATACCGTCCTCTGCCAGCATCTTCGCAGCTTCTAAGCTCTCAGATACCGGAAGTCCGGTTGCTATGATCGTGATATCCTTTCCAGGACGTAATTCTACGCCCTTGCCGATCTCAAACTTGTAGGTTGTCTCATCATTGATGACCGGTACTGCCAGTCTTCCAAATCTCATATAGACAGGTCCTACATATTCATATGCTGCCTTTACGGCTGCTCTTGCTTCTACATCATCACATGGATTGATAACCACCATGCCAGGGATCTCTCTCATCAGGGCAAGATCTTCATTACACTGGTGGGTCGCTCCGTCTTCTCCTACGGAGATACCTGCGTGGGTTGCTCCGATCTTTACATTTAGATGTGGGTATCCGATACTGTTTCTCACCTGTTCAAAGGCTCTGCCTGCCGCAAACATCGCAAAGGAGCTCATAAACGGCACATATCCACAGGTTGACATTCCGGCTGCGATGCCTGCCATGTTACATTCTGCGATACCACAATCTACATGGCGTTCCGGAAATGCTTTCTTGAAGATTCCGGTCTTTGTTGCTGCTGCAAGGTCTGCATCCAGTACGATCAGGTTCTCATGTTCTTTTCCAAGCTCAACCAATGCATTACCATAGCTGTCTCTTGTTGCGATCTTCTTTACTTCTGACATAACACGTCACCTGCCTTTTCCAGTTCTTCCATTGCAATCGCATACTCCTCGTCATTCGGAGCTTTGCCATGCCATCCCACATTGTTCTCCATGAAGGATACTCCCTTACCTTTTACGGTATGGGCGATGATCGCTGTCGGCATTCCCTTGGTTGCCTTTGCTTCCTTGAATGCTGCATCGATCTGATCAAAATCATTTCCGTCGATATTAATTACATGGAAATTAAATGCTTCAAACTTCTTATCGATCGGATATGGGGAACATACATCCTCAACGGTTCCGTCGATCTGAAGGTTATTATTATCTACGATCACTAAAAGGTTATCCAGCTTTCTGTGACCTGCAAACATAGCAGCCTCCCAGATCTGTCCCTCCTGGATCTCTCCGTCTCCGCACAGACAGTAGGTTCTGTATTCCTTACCGGACATCTTCGCTGCCAGTGCCATACCGACTGCTGCGGAAAGTCCCTGTCCGAGAGAACCGGATGACATGTCCACACCAGGAATATGCTTCATATCCGGGTGTCCCTGTAAATAAGAACCGATATGACGCAGAGTCAGAAGATCCTCAACCGGAAAAAATCCTCTCTCAGCAAGGGCTGAATAGTAACCCGGTGCTGTATGTCCTTTGGATAATACAAAACGATCTCTGTTCTCATCCTTTGGATTCTTCGGATCTACATGTAATTCCTCAAAATAAAGATAAGTAAAAATGTCTGCTGCCGAAAGTGATCCGCCCGGATGTCCTGCTTTTGCAGAATGTACGGAGGAAATAATTCCTTTACGGATGTCAACAGCCTTTTTTTGAAGGTCTAGTTTGTTCATGTCTTTCTCCATTTCGTTTTATTTTCATTTTTATAATTGTCCCAGCACTTTTCCGATCTTGTCAGCGATCAGAAGATCTGCCTGACCGTCCGTCTGTGTCGGTGACATATTAATAACTACCAGATGTTTTCCCCTGAAATACCGAACCAATCCGGCGGCAGGATAAACAACCAATGAAGTTCCGCCAATGATCAATGTATCTGCTTCCGAAATATACCGGATTGCATTCTCGATGTCGTCATTGTTCAGACCCTCTTCATATAATACTACATCCGGCTTAATTATTCCACCACAACTGCATTTTGGTACACCATCTGATTGAATAATATAATCCAGATCGTAGAATTTGTGACATTTTGTACAATAATTTCTGTGAATAGAGCCATGCAACTCGATCACATTCTTACTTCCTGCCATCTGATGCAGACCATCAATATTCTGTGTTACGATCGCTGCAAGCTTGCCCTGTGCTTCCAGTTCGGCAAGTTTTTTATGTGCCGTATTCGGTTTTGCATCCCGATAAATCATTTTATCTTTATAAAACCGGTAAAACTCTTCAGGATCACGCATATAGAAGCTATGGCTGATGATCGTTTCCGGCGGATATTTGTATTTCTGGTTGTAGAGTCCGTCTACACTTCGAAAATCCGGAATTCCACTCTCTGTAGAAACACCTGCCCCACCAAAGAAAACCATACGTTCGGATTCTTCAACAATTTCTTTTAACCTTGCTATTTTCTCATTCACCTGTTCCATATATCAATCTCCCTTCTGCATAATATATAAACAGGCAATAGCGAAACTGCCTGATCCAGCGTTTTACTATTGCCTGTTATTACCGTATCATGGCATAGCCGTAACCTCAATCGTTACCTTACAGGTACTCTCGATCGTATATGTATCGCTGTCTTCTATCGACAGCTCAACAGTATTTGTTCCCACGGACAATGTCTCTGCATCAACTATAATCTTTAAGTCCTTCGCAGTAAGCTTGGACACTTCATCTGACAGACCGGATATCACAACCGTATTCCCCTCCGGGAACTGAATCGAGTAATCATAATCGGTCATTTTATTATTGATCGTAATGTCTTCTGCCGATACCGTCATCGTTCTGCTGATATTCCGCTCAATCGTGACACGCACACTGATACTTGTATTCTCATCAGCAAGTACAACGCCTTCAGGCAGATATTTTGCAACCTCAATCGTACTTTCAAGATCCTCATTACATCCGGCTACATCAATGTCATCTATCTTTATCTCTGTCAGATTCTGTAACACATCTGCAGGACCGCCGACCGTAATCTCATTTGGAACATATTCTACATTGACAACTTTATAGTTCTCCGCCGGGACACCTGTTGTCTCAATCTTGACAGCTACCTTTTTCGTCTTATACACCGGTACAGTTACCAAGATTCCCGTGGCCTTGCTTTCCAGCTTCTTACCGGATATCTCTTCACCATTCGCATCATAGAAGATTGGTGTGCATGTTGCTGTTACATCAGATGATCGTCCTGATACATCCACCTGCACCTCTGCTTTTTCTATCCGTTCGATCACACTTGCCGCACCTTTAACCGTTATCAGATTTGGTGTAGATACCGGAACACCTGTTGTGTATCCCTTTGCAGTCTCTCCTTTTGTAGTTACCGTTACAGGAAGGGATGCTGTCTGTTCTTCCTCCAGTTCAACCTGAAGCACATTATCTACGATCGTAATACTGATGTTATTATTAACGGACGGAGAATTTGCTGTTACTGTAATGTTGACAGCATTTGTGATCGATAATTTTGACATGTCTGCAACTGCAGTAAAATCAGATGCCCCAAGCGAATTCACAACAGATCGTCTGCCCTTTATAATTATGTCTACCGTTTCACCGGATACAATATCGTACAACTGATTCTTATCCGTGATCGCATCTGTATTTATCAAAGTAACCGGTATATCTTTGATCTGCCGTGTAGTTGAATAGTCATCTACATTCAAAACAGTCACCCATACGATAAATCCAAGGATCAATGACAGAAGTTTCAGTCCCCAATTACTGAATAATTTATCTTTCATCACTGTCAGCCTCCTTTCTGTTGTCAGAAGACCTTCCGTTTTTTATATTATTCGAGTCCGTCTTTTTCCCGGTACTTTTCTTTGTACTCTTACGTCTACGTTTACTGTCTTTCAGGCGACGTTCATCTTTCTTCTTTACATCATCCTGACTCAAAAGCTCCAGATGCTTACGAACACTCTCTGTATCCAGATTCCGATACAGTTCTCCGCCCTTTGCGATCGATATCGAACCGGTCTCCTCAGATACGATAAGCGTCACGCTGTCTGATACCTCACTGATACCAACCCCTGCACGATGTCTTGTTCCCAGTTCCTTATTAATAGAAAGATTTGCAGATAACGGAAGATAACAGGTTGCCGCAATAACTCTGTTATTTCTGAGAATAACCGCACCGTCATGGAGCGGTGTATTATGCTCAAATATGTTAAGCAGCAACTGGTTGGTAACCACCGCATCAATCGGAATTCCTGTATCAATATACTCGCCAAGAGCAACCTTATCTTCAATTACGATCAAGGCTCCTGTCCGATTTGCAGAAAGAACCGTCACGGTCTTGATCAATTCGTATATCGTTTTATCAGACAGTCCTCTTTCTTCTGTATCCTCGTGCATGATGTAGTCAAAAAACTTCTTTCGTCCCAATGTTTCAAGTCCACGACGGAACTCCGGCTGAAACAGAATGATCACCGCCAGAATACCGATGCTGAACACATTTTTTAAAATATACAGAATCGTATTGAACTGCAATAAAGATGCAAGCATGGTAAATAAAAATATCAATACAATACCTTTTAACAACGTCCAAGCACGACTGCTCTTAAACCAAAGCAGTATTTTATAGATGACATACGAGAGTATCAGGATCTCAATAATATCACTAACATCCGGTCTGGTAATATAAAACCAGTCAAAATAGGTCTTTAAAAAAGCCATAAGCTTATCCATTTGATATCTCTCCTTTCCACAAGCTGTTATAAGTCAGGCAAAGCCTGAGCCGTGATCTGTTGTCATATACAGTTATGACCTGACAATATAGTCAGGTCATATGCAGGAATTTCTATTATCTGGTAACACCACTAATCGTATCGTCCTCCATAGAGTCCTGTGATGAGGCGTTGATCTTTCTTACACTTTTCTGTTGTTTTGCCATAACGATCTTCGGAACAGCTTTAACATAGTAGTAATATTCGTCGTCTTCAAACTGTGTATTCTCAACTCTTGAATAATCCACAACTGTTTTAAAGAACTGTACGATCACTCCGATGATCACTGCACATACGGAACCAAGCAAAATCTGTCCAACCGAAATACTTGCCTCTAAAACGACATTTCCAATCAGGAAAAGAATAATTTCAAATAAACCACCGACAATGATAGCCGCATACCATGAATATTCTACAGACATCCGGTAGATAACATATACGATCACCAACACAACCGCAAATACTGCAACTGTGAGCAATAAATTCTTATTATCAATCAAATGCTGGAATATATATTTGTAACTTTCAAGCATATTTTCCGGATCTGTTGATTTCTCCAGTTCCTTCAGATAATCTGCCGCATCCATTGAGAAATAATAAAATATTGCACCGAATGCCATCGGTACGATCGCTGTAGGTCCAACGATCATGCCTGCCAGAACAGGAAGCAGATACTGCAGCTTCAGTACAAAGAACAGCGGAGCATACATCATGATCCATGTTGTTTTCGGGAAGAAACGGATATACAGACAATACATCACAATAAATATGATGATAAATGATATTCCGATCTCCTTGCCTGCGGAAAAATAATTCATAAATGCAATTACTCCGCCAAATACATATCCAAGTCCATCCGGAACAAACGCACATACTACCGATAACAGGAAAATGATCAATCCGCTGGATGCTGTCTCATTATGTCCCCCTGTTATATGTACGATCGACCAAAACATCAGCAGTGCAAGCACAAATCTGATCACCGGTACCACGATCTTATCATATTTACTGCAGAAATTTTTTATACCATCTCGAAAACTCAGCAATGATGCCATGATTACTTCCTCCTTTTCTTTCCTTTGGTCTTATCCTCATTATCATAAAATGCGATCAGTTTTTTAAGATCCTGATTGTATCTTATAATATGAGGTTTTGCCTTGGCGTATCTATGGGAGTATAGAAACCATGCAAGAACCATAAATAATATACATACAAGTGCATATACGATCAATAGCTTATAGGCCATACCAAGCAGATCAAGATCTACCAGCTCTGTAATCAGCTTACCCATGTTATAATAAATATATGCCGCTACAACTATCACAAACAGGATCGTTGTAGACACTAAGGTTTTCAGGCAATTATATTTTACATAATCTGATTTGAAGTATCTGCCTTTTTCCAGATCTTCTTTTCCCGTTGATTGTTCATACATGGCAAGTCTGGTCATTAATCTGACCTTTTCTTCGTTTACCATCTTGTTTTCTCCTACTTCTTTTCTAACTATAAAAATCAGCTTTTGTTATTATAATCCATACGAAAAGAATAAGCAAGCATACGCCGGAAAAAGTTTCTTAAATAGAATTAACGCCTTGATTAAAAGAATGCCATGGCCCAGGTAAGGCAGACAGAAATGGTGGGTTGGTTGAGACTTGCTTCATTTCCGAGAAAGGCACACATGCTCGATCCGCTCATGCTCTTGTGCAAACTCGCCCTCCTGGCTCAGACATGCACCCGCATTCGCTGGCAATGTGATCTTTCTATTCGGAAATTATGCAAATGTCACAACCAACCCACCATCTCTATCTGTCTTACCCGGGTATATGGATAAACAGCCTTAAAAATATTTCTTGAGTTCAGCAAATACCGGTTTCAGGCGGTCAGCGCGAAGGTCGAAGTCCATCTCCTTGTATGACCATGCCGCACGACTGATACCGTATTTTACAAATACTTCATGGATGGCTTTATACCATAATACAGTGTTTGCCGGGTCTGCGTTTTCGATCACGCCATATTCTCCGCAATAAAGTGCTACGTTTCGTTCCTTTGCAACAGCGATCGCATCGGCAAACAGATCTTCAAAATATGCTGAATCAAGATTTCCCTTATAATCAAGGATCGACAGCGTTCCGGCAAGCTTTGCAGGCAGGTGTGCTTTTGCATATGCACAAAAATCTTCCATGCTGCCTTTGAATTCCATATGATAATCCGCCGGCATGTCATCTACCCACTGTGCGCCCTGATGTGTAAAAAGAAGAGGGTCATAGCTGTGGAAATTATATATGATATGTTCATCCATCGGCATCGGAATATCTCTGACTGCCTGCACGCTGTTATGCCAGTAACCACCGATCAGAATATCAGTTGTCGGTGCATATGCACGGATGCGTTCTACACACTTTGGTGCGATCTCTGCCCATACGGCACCATCTTCTTTATCTACTACTTCATTTAATAATTCAAATGCAACTTTATCTCCATATCCGCCAAAGCGCTTTGCAAATTCTTCCCATAATCTGTAGAAGCGTTCCTGAAGAGCTTCGTTTCCAAAAAATCCACTCTGTTTTTCTCCCGGATCAAAGGAATAACCGGCGGTCTTATGCAGATCAAGGATCATATTGAAACCATATTTATGTCCCAATTCCAGCGCGCGTTTGATCCGTGCAAAACCTTCTTCCTTATACTGTCCGTCTTCTGTCTCTACCAGATTATAATCCACCGGCAGCCTGAGATGATCCAGTCCCCAGCTTGTAAGCTCTTTAAAATCATCTTCCGTAATAAAATTATTGAATCTGTCCTCGGAATAATCACACTGGGAAAACCAGCCTCCCAGATTAACACCCTTCTGATACCCTTTCCATGTCTTCATATGCATGATCTCCTTTTCATTTAGCAAATAATAAATTGTAATTGTTATTTTCTGAATTTATGATACTATAAATGCATATGTATGGAATATAACATATCCGATTTTTATATCAAATAGCTGACCTTCATTGTTCTGATTGTATTTTGGGTGATGTACAATCCGTTCATTTGAAAAAGTACTGCTTGTATGCAAATATTTTTTATAGCTGTATATTATATGAAAGGAGTATTTCCATGAATAAAGAATTACAGAAACTGTTATTAACGCAGCAGGAGGAACAGTCTTATCACCTGCCGATGGAGGCAGAGTATTCATTTTACCGGCGGATCGCAAATGGGGATATGGAGCTACTGAAACTAAATATGAATGCAGATACCATGGAAGGCATGGGAAAGCTGTCTTCATCCCCACTGCAAAACAAAAAATACCACCTGGTCATTCTGACTGCCATGATCACACGTTTCTGTATCGAAGCCGGGTTGGATCCGGAACAGGCCTATACTTTAAGTGATATGCATATCCGAAAGATCGATGCATGTCTGACACCGGAACAACTGGATCCGCGAAAAGGGGCTGTTGTGAAGGATTTTGTACTTGCCATGCACGAGCTTCATAACAGTCCCGGACTGTCTTATCATGTCATGCAGGTCGTCTCCTACATTAACAGCCATATCACAGAACCGATCCGGGTATCGGATGTCGCCGATGCAGTGAAGCTCCACCCGGACTATCTGACCCGTCTGTTCAAAAAAGATATGAACTGCAGTCTCTCACAATATATCATAAAAGAAAAATGCAGGGCGGCCCGCTACATGCTGTTAAACAGCCAGGCAAGCTGTACAGAAATCAGTTCATTTCTGTATTTTGCGTCCTGCAGTCATTTTGTAAATTGTTTTAAAAAAGAATATGGTCTGACACCGAATGCTTACCGCAAGCAGATGGGCGGTCTGTCAAATGATCGAAGCGATACGTTCTAATACAACAGCTAAACCTCTCCCCATCTTTCCTACCAATCGCATTGCGTATTATGCGAATTAATTTTGGTCGCAGCCCCCACACAAGGCGGGAACTGCGACGGTCGGCCCAAATTTTTTCCTTTATTTCTTCCCCCACTTTTCTGGTTTTCCTGTTACACCTCGGTGAGAATTTACAGATTGAGTTTTAAATTACCATGAGGTTTTCTTTATTACTCCACCACACACTTTCCTGCCTATTCCGTATTTAATAAAGGTATTTATTTGGTTTGATGAATACAAAATTACTTTTTATCTATTTTCCCATAAAATATAATCAAGGTGAAGAATTCAAATTCTTCACCTTGGTTGTTATTATTATTTTCAGATTATTTTCCTTTTTTATTTCAGAGAACTAGGTTCGGTGCCGTAAAAAGGAATCAAAACTGTATTAACAGTACAATATTAATATAATAGTGTCAATAATTAGTCCTCATACGAAACGCCTGCCGTAACTGAGGCATACTTCTTTCCGTATATATTTACCAAATCTCCACTTTTTTCCGGAGTACACTTTACACTGTATGGATCATAGGTCCTAACCACATGAATCTTCATCATTTCGTTGCAAACTGTACACCTAACATTCATATCGCACTCGGACCATTCTGGGGTGATTGTGGTTGGAACATAGGCGTATTCGGCAGGAATAATGGTAGTACCAAGGTGGACATGTGTAACAGTAGATTGTCCATGAGATGGATAATTAATCATATGTTTCGTTAATCCATTAATGTCTGAATAATAAAAATACTTAAAGTATTCGCTACCTTCCACCAGTGCGGTCCACTTACCATCCCCGTCCAGATCTACCCACGGCTCTCCTTCCTTCGGTTCCTTTTCCCAAACACATGTCAAGCATACATACACGCTTGTAGTTGTATAGTTTTCTTTTTTATGTTCTGGCGTAACTTCTTTATATACATTTTCAACAACTGCATCATGCTTTACATAGTTCGTATCTTTTAACATGGTATGATCTTCTGCCAAAGGCGACCACTGGTGCGTGTGAGCCGGAATTGTATCATCTGTCTTACCGTTATTATTTTCACCTGTATTGTCTGATTTTCCACTATTGGAATTATCTGGAGTTTTTGTTTCAATCTTTGTTTTTGTACATGTTCCATCCGCCTTAATCGTGAACTTGTAATTACCGGATTTTACTGTCTTGGCAGTCTTAATCATTGATCCGTTCTTATCTACATAAAAATATTTTCCTTGGATCTTTATCCGGTCATTCTTATGTTTTGCAAGACTCTGGGCTTTCCAAGAGCCTCTTGACCCCTTATAATATTTCTTTCCTGTCAGCTTTACAGATGCCGTACCGGTTCCGGAAACATAATAAGTATAAACACCTGACACCTTTTTCCAACCGGATTTCAGTACAATCTTTCCTTTTGAATTAACAAAAAAAATCTTCTTCCCGATTGTTTTGGCTTTATTCTTATAGGAAGAAAGTGATTTTTTTACGAACTTCTTGCCGGAAAAATGATACCAATACCCACCGGAAATCTTCTCGGTTACATATCCCTTTGAGCCAACATAATATACATACTTCCCGTTCTGATTTTTCTTCCACCCGGTCTTTTTATCTGTTTTTCCGGATGCATTTTTGTAATAATACTTATTGTCATTTTTTTTGATCGTACAAGTAGCTGCCGAAAGTTCTGCCACTTTCTTATCCGTCTTTTCATATGCTGAAATTGTTGCTGTATCATCTGCGGCAGCATATACCACCCCTGACATTGTGAAAATCAATGTAAATGTAATCAGCAGACTTAATAATTTCTTTACTCTCTTCATTCGTTTATCCCCTTTCTCACTTTATGCGTATAATAATACTACTAATAAAAATGTAGCACAATATTTTATTTCTCTTTCTCAGACAATGTCGGATGCTGCATATAAAATATTTCCTTTTGCCTGTCTATCTCTGCTTTCAACTGCTCTTTTGTCGGCAAATATGTGAGATATTTTGACATAAAAAGCCTGTCATTATCATGCAATACTGAATACCTTGCTATATCCTCATCTGTTTCCGCACAAAGCAATATTCCAAGTGTAGGATTATCGCCCTCTTTACATTTTAGTTCATCATACATACGAACATACATATCAATCTGTCCTACATCCTGATGTGTAATTTTTCCCATTTTTAAATCAATAAGCACATAACATTTTAATTCAATATTATAGAAAACAAGATCTATAAAATAATCTTCTGTCTCAGTAACAATATGCTGCTGTCTGGCAACAAAAGCAAATCCCTTTCCCATCTCCATCAGGAAATCTCTGATATGTGTCAAAATTGCAGACTCCAAATCACTCTCAATATAAGAATCTTCATTTTTAAAGCCTAGAAACTCTGCAACAATCGGACTTTTTAGAAGTTCAAATTTATTTTTTTGACTTTCCGTTGTTTTCTGTATCATCTCTTTAATAACTGCATCTTTTTTAGGTGACTGCATTAGTCTGTAATAATATTGTGTACTGATATTTCTGTCTAAAGTTCTAACGCTCCAACCTTCTGTTGCTGCTTCGTTCATATACCATAACCTGGCATTTTCATCTGGCACACGTAAAAGTGCTCTAAAATGAGACCAATTTAGATTGTGAACACATGTGTTCACAATTTGCTCATCAGAAAAAGCAAGATAAAATTTACGAAAATATTGCAAATTTCTTTTTGAAAAACTTTTTCCATATTCCTTTGTAAGTTCATCTGCCAATGCCTCGATTAAAGCCTGACCATATTTTGCTCTTTCTTTTCCATCCTGCTCCTGCTCCACAATACGCTTACCAACATGCCAATAGGTGAGTACCATAGCCTTATTGGCTGCATTATAAGCTACTTCACGACCAGATGAAATAATTCCCTTTATATCGGCAATCACCTCCTGATAGTTCACAATATCATTTGGCATATTAACTAACCTCTCTTTCCAGTTTTATCCGGCACATACATAACAGCTTGTCTTAGTCCACCTGCCACCGTCTCTCCAATTTTGATTGTAACTTATTTTTCTATGCCTGACAACAGCTAAACCTCTCTCCATCTTTCTTGCCGGTCGCATTGCGTATTATGCAAATTAATTTTGGTCGCAGCCCAAATTTTTTCCTTTATTTCTTCCCCCACTTTTCTGGTTTTCCTGTTACACCTCGGTGAGAATTTACAGATTGAGTTTTAAATTACCATGAGGTTTTCTTTATTACTCCACCACACACTTTCCTGCCTATTCCGTATTTAATAAAGGTATTTATTTGGTTTGATGAATACAAAATTACTTTTTATCTATTTTCCCATAAAATATAATCAAGGTGAAGAATTCAAATTCTTCACCTTGGTTGTTATTATTATTTTCAGATTATTTTCCTTTTTTATTTCAGAGAACTAGGTTCGGTGCCGTAAAAAAATTATATAAAAAGGAATCAAAACTATATTAATTACAACATATTGATATAATAGTGTCAATAATTGAACCCGTGAAGTCTTAAAAGATCAAGATAACTCGTATCCGTTTCATTCATATAAGCATAACTTCCAACGTAAACCCTCTTGTTGTAAGGCTTTCCACCAACAACCGACCGAACCTTGCTACCACTGGTCGTAATCAAATCACCGCTTTTATCCGGAATACACGCTCCAACGGCCGCTGTATTCTCGGATAATGCACCGTTTACCACATGGATTGTCATTTCCTCGCCGCACACTGTACATCTCCGGTGTTCATCCACTCGGACCATTCTGGGGTGATTGTGGTTGGAACATAGGCGTATTCGGCAGGATGATGGGTTATACCGGTAACAACTTCAAAATTACCTGTTTTCGTATGTCCGGTTTCTTTTTTGTGTGATACCCCTGTTAATACAAAGGCTCTAATGCCTCAAACAACAACGGCTTCGCCTGAGTGCGTTACGAAGATGCTGCTTATATGCTTTGATCTTCTACCTCGGCCATAGGCTGTCAAATCAGCCCTTAAAGTTTTTTTAATAAATAGCAATCCGTTAACATTGTATCTGTCTTAGGTTAAAACGTCAATATATTATTATAAGATGATTATCGTGAAACATGTACTATTTATCAAGCCTAAATATACTAAACTTATTAGTCATCTACACATATATCATTATGTTTTAATATCCCCTTGCACCTCGCCGGCAACTTATTTTTTTTAACATTACGTAGGAAGAATTTATGTAATACGTCTCTTCCCTCGGTCCTACAAATCCATTTTTCTAATTTTGCCCCGATCTCATCAACATCATAATGTTCAGTAGTGGAGTGTGTTTTGATTATATAATCAACCATATCTAACATATCTTCTTCCACAACCAAATTATCATCCAGCATTTGTTGAACCTCTATTTTGTTTTTATCAAGATACCCGATTACGGTCATGCCACAAATCGGTATATTTATCCCTAAAAAATCAACTAATTCACCAGTGAATTGCGTATGCATTCTGTTCTGTCGGACACCATTCGTCATTCTTGATCTACTCAAATATTTTATCAGGTTCCAGCTTCTCGAATCCGCTCCCCCAGCAATGCGCTTACAATACGCATCGCTTATATATTTAACCTCGACCGGAATTATCACATATTGCGTAATAACCAAAATATCAATTTGGATTGTCCTGTACACTTTTAATTTTTCACTGTATTCTCCTGTTTCAAAATAAATGTTTTCGAAGATCAAGAATTTTTCGTCTCGTTTTTCAAAATAATTTCTTAATTTTTCCACGATTTCCTTTTCGTATTCCGCACCAATCTTTTCCAAGATATCGTTTTTACTTTTTCTTAGCAGCCCCGGCTGATATGGATCGAGTTGAGCCTTTCTTCCAACTAAAACAGGATGATTCTCAATTTTTAATATTAGTTTTTTGTTTTTCATAAAAACTCCTCCTTTAAAATTTTATTACATATATATATTACTGTCGTTTTTTCGAAAATTATAAGGCGAAATTTTAATTTTTTTGATTTTTTTATAAAAATATCTGCATATCATACTTCTTTCTATATTCTTATCCATTAGTTTTATCTAACATTTTTCCACATGTGGAAAATTTGGACATTTATTATTCCATTTATGAATATCTAACCAACAAATTTGGTAAAGGATATACACAAGACAACCTAAAATTAATGAGACGATTCTATGTTGTTTACTCAAAAGATCTAATTGGGGAAACAGTATTTCCCTCAATTCAATAATCTCCCTTAGATTTCCAGAGGTCGTAGATTTTATCTCAGTTGGTCACATTATTTAAAGCTCATGTGAATTGATAATATTGATGAACGTCACTTTTATGAGTTTGTTAGCAGCTCCTAAAGTGCTAATTTTTTCATTCGTCGTTTTTTATTATCTCCCTATATAGGTGGTCTACACTGTTATTTTATTGCCACTTATAAATGTGTGACAAAATAACATTATTATGTCAATTTATATTTACAGATAAGCAAAACAGCTAAAGCTAGTGTTTTACGACTTATTAAGGTAAGAATGTACCATGTGGATTTTACTTGTCATTCATTTTGTTATACTTCTGCCATTCATTTTGTCATACTTGCCATTCATTTTGTCATACTTCTGCCACCTATAAGTCTCGGAAGCCGCATAAATACTGGTTTTTTAGCACTCAGTAATCAAGAGAATGTACCATGTGGATTTGACTATCACCTATAAGTCTCGGAAGCTGCATAAATACTGGCTTTTTAGCACTCAGTAATCAAGAGAATGTACCATGTGGATTTGACTATCACCTATAAGTCTCGGAAGC
>OLRV01000652.1_pt1 | contig 33537 bp, 28 predicted proteins | sample 1672421 | NCBI WGS metagenome assembly OLRV01 (sample SAMEA3136684, study PRJEB25190) | human gut metagenome | biome: human gut; feature: human-associated habitat; material: faeces | place: Austria | collected 2013
GGAAGACGTGGTTGAGATTTGGATTATCCTTCATCCTCTGCCAGAGCACATGGTCAGAAACCCCGCAGGCCGCGGCGTAGCTGTGTTCTTGCCATTTTTCCTTGTGCATGGAAATATACGAAAGCAAATCGATTGGCGCTTCAAAGAAATAAAGACGGTCGCTCTGTCCGCACCAATGAAACGAGAACTCCGGTCGGCTGCCATCCTGATTGCCCTTGTAGCTGCTCTGAGAGTTTGTCCCGCGCTTGTGCGCATGGCAGGCAATGCCGTCTTGGTCATATCCGACGAACACGGCGTTGTGGTGCTCGGCGGATTCGTAGATCATCTTTTTCCGCACGAACACATTCAGCACCTCGCGGTCAATGCCGCGCTGCTGCAAGAGGTAGGCGTAGACGCGGTGCATTGTGTTGTTTCGCTTCGGAAGTAGAAATTTCTTTGTTGGCTTCTGTTGTATTGCGGTGTGTTGCGTTGGCCTTTCAAAACCGGCGTGGCCGTCCAGCAAAAGCTCCACCGCCTGTGGATAGTCCATGCCATAAAATCTCCGCACGAAATCAATCGCGTCGCCGCCGACGCGCTCGTACTGGTGAAACCATACGTTCCCGCGGATGGTCACCTTCTGCGCACCGTCGCGCCATTCGTACTCGCTGCCGGAACGTTTTAATTCTTCGCCGCGGCGTTGGAGAAATGCCACGAGATCAGTCTCCCGCGCCGCCAGTTTTTGCGCCTCCGTGAAATGAATATACATTAAAAATATTCCTCCATCTTCAGTCCCTGCGCCTGCTTCTTTTCTTGCAGCTTCCGCCGCAGCTTGCGGTCTGTGCGATGAGCGTTCTCACTTTGAAATGCCGCATCGTTTTGAATCAACTGCGCAAGCTGCGTGAGCAGGCGCAGGGATACTGCACCGGCAGAGGTTGGCACTTGAATGCTCTGTGCCTGCTGAACGTTCAGGGACTCTTGAATGACCGCATTTTTGATCGCCTTGAATTCCTTGTTCTGCGACAGAGGAATATGCTGTTCCGGCATATCCTGATAGGTCCCGATGATCATATCCCGCTGTGCGTACCACAGATCATAGAGCGCAGCAATCTCCGGGTTCTTTGCCAGCTCGTCCACGATGGCGTTGACCAGATTGCGCCCGGCCTGCGGCAGATAGCCGTAGACCTTTTTGCCCTTGTGGTTCTGCATCTGCCGGGATAATTTCAGCAGCAGCTCCGTGACCACCGGATCGTCATAGCTGCCGGAGTTGATGCGGGCAATGATATCCGAGAGAATGTCCCGGCTCTGTCCGGTCAGCTCATTGCGCTGATTGGTCTGCTCCACATAGGCCTGTAAGAAATCATGGCGAAAGATCTGCTTTGCAAAGGCCGCCTTGAGATTTCGGATCCCCTGTTTGGTGAGATAGGGTTCTTTGCCGGTGGAGTAGACCACCATATGCACATGGGGATGATAGCTCTCATCGTGATAGGCGGCATACCATTTCAGATCCGTCAGCGGGATCTTCATGTTCTCTGCAATGGTTTCTGCTTGAGAGCGCAAGAGATTTCTCCAAGCATAGGCGTTGTCGTAACCAAGGCGGGCCGCATCCTCCCGGCGCAGAGAAATGATATGCGTCCACACATTGCCGTCATGATTTGCCACCTCCGCCGCCACTTGAGAAAGGTTGATCGGCACATCCGCATCGGTAAATAAACCGTGTGCGCCGTGCCGCTCGGCACGAGGGCGCTTGGCAATATACGAAACATAGTTTTCCCGTCTGCCGATAAGATCCACATTGTCATCCATGGCGCGGGAGATCAGCTCGGAAGCGGTTCCCTTATCGGGCTTGGCAAGGTAGTCGGCATATTCAAAGCTGTCTTTCACTTCCGGGAAGTCCCGCAGGAGATCGGCGACCAATTTCTTCTGTTCCTCGGTGGCAGGCTGATGCTTCCATGTGTCATCGATCTTCTGCACGCCCTCGCGCTTTGCGATATACGAAATGAGATGCTCGGAGTGCTGCTTGCTGCCCGCACGGAGATACCGGCTTTTCAAAATGATCCGCGCCATCAGTCTTCTCCGTTTTGGAACCGTACCGCATCCTCTAAGCGCACCGCACCCCGCAGCCGTTTCACTTCTTCCACGCATAACCCGCGCAGCCGAGAGAGTGTATCCTCATCGATCTGATTGGCGGCGGCAGTGACATGAAGCACCATGCACAGCTCCACAGCGATCTTGAACAGCAGCGACGCCATTCGATCCTCCAAAGAGTCGAGGCTGCCCTGCATGGTGGAGACGATCACGCCGGGCAGATAGGCCCGGTACTCTGTGCTGGCCAGATACCCACAATAAAACAGGATCGCTTTTTCAATGAATTCGCTGGGACTTTTGCAGTTGTCCGCCTCATAATTTTTCGATATTTTGTCCTCTGTAGATGGGTAGATCCACAGAGGGATACGAATCTTTTTCTCTTTCAGAATGTTCACCTCCAAACGCTTGGATTTGCGGGCGCTTTACGGGCAGCCGGTGTACCTGTAATTGGCAAATGCCCCATGGATTTCCGGAAGTTGATGGTGTTCAGCGACTTGATGACGTAGCCGCCCTTTTCAAGCATTTTGCCGCACTCCACCAGCACCGTACCCTTCGGAACAGTTTTGTCAAGATAGAAAACGGAAGTATTACTGATAATTTTCACTTTAGAAATTGGCGGCTTTCACATCGTCACGCATCAGCCGTTTCACCTTGTCCTCCAATGTGTCCTTGCTCTCCTTGCTGAAATGAACGCAGACAACATAGGTGGTGCCGCCTATCCTCATGTTGAACGTTCCTGCCGGAATTTCTTTGTGCTCCTTTGCTGTGTTTGGCGTTTCTTTCATTCAATACCTCCCAAATTAGGTTCTGAAAATCAAGAGGTCATTTTGACCACTTGATTTTGTGTGTATGGCAACTGCTGCACGGCGTGACCAACAGCTCATTTTACGGAATTTGCCCTGCAAAGTGGGGTGGTTCGTTTTGAACCACCCTACATCAAGTGACAAAAGTTGTCATTTGATTCCGCCTGTGCTGCGGTTAAAATCAGTGGTTCGTTTTGACCCACTGATTTCCGGCGTTGCCCTGTGTGCGCAAAAAGCCGGACAGGGTGTGTGTCGGCAACGAAGTCCGGCAACGGGCTTCAAAAAACCTGCAACATCGTCCTGTCCTGCTCTTATACTATTTTTATTCTTTTCTTTGATTTCTCTGTTGCTTTCGTTGTCAGAGAAGAAAAAAGCCTTATAGAGAAAGGGTTTTCAAGGGGTTAGCCCGGCAACGGGGTCGGCAACGGGACAGCAACCGGGTCGGCAACACGGTCTGCCTTTCAGAACGGAAGCTCCATCTAGCGGGTTTCTTCCTCGGTCAGCTCACGAAAACCGCCCGGCAAAATTGAGCCTGTTGCCGCTTGCTCGTTGCCGGAAGCGGCTCGTTCCCAGCCACGCTGTCTGCCGTACCTGGCAAAGATGCGGGGATTGGAAAACGCCGTCCAGCCCTCTATGCTGTTGTTCATTATCTCGTTGATTTCCCGGATTTCCCATTGCTTCGGCTCGTCAAAGGAATGATTCAGAGCTTCCGCATAGATCAGCTTGGAGCAAACCTGTGTGCCGCTGTAATTGTCAAGGAAGGATTGTATCAGCCCCGCCTTGGTGTCCTCCGGCATGAACTGCTTTTGCAGCACCTTCAGCTCCTTGTTCATTTCCTTGGATAAGGTCAGCCTTACAGGGAAGTTGTGATAGAAGAACATGGCTTCTGCCCACATCAGGTCGATATACGCCCTCGATGCGGCTTCATCTTCCAGAATGTGAACCTTGGCGTTCTCTGCGTGTACCATGATGGGCAGGAACCTTCGGTTGCCGCTCCGGTCAAGGGGCAGGAAGTCCAGAGTATTGGAGCTGCCGCCGAACACGCATTGTCGCAGTCGGTCTGCCGGATGGGTTTCATACGGCACCTTATAGGTTTCCTTTGCCCTGCTGATAAAGGACTTAATATCCTCAATGCTCTTGGCGTTGGCGGTGGCGATCATCTCGGACATTTCGATAATCCAATGCCCCTGCATCTTGCGGTAAACATTGTCATCGTCAATCCGTTTCAGGTCATCGGAGAACCATTCGTCCCTGACCGCCAGCAGCCGAAAGAAGGTGGACTTGCCCGCACCCTGACCGCCCACCAGACAGAGCATCACCTCAAACTTGCAGCCCGGCTTGAACACTCTGCGAATTGCTCCCATCATGAACAGGCGCAGACATTCATAGGTGTACTCGCTGTCCTCTGCGCCGAGATAGCGGGTGAGGGCATAGCGGATGCGCTCTGTGCCGTCCCATTTCAGGCTGTTCAGGTAATCACGGATGGGGTGGTACTTGTTGCAGTCCGCGACAATGGAAATGGCTTTTTCAATCTTCTTTTCGCTGGTCAGTCCGTACTTGTCCTCCAGATAGAGCATGAGGTAATTGAAGTCCGTGTCGTTCAGGGTCGCTGTGGGCTTCTCCCACCAGAGGGGCTTTACAATATCAATGCGCTCCGTCAGAATGTTGTAGCGGATAGCACCTTGCAGATAGGGGTCGTTCTGAAACACGGTCAGGCAGTTCCGTATGCTGTTTCGGATAGCTCCGTTATCGGTCAAGTCCAGACTTCCCCTGACTTCTTCCACGGTCATGCCCGGCTGTGTGTTCTGCAAATCGCTGTTCAAGATTTATCACCTCTTTTCTTTGCTCGGCAACCAGAGCCTTCTTTTCATCGGCTGTGCCGTACAGAAGAACATCCAGCAGATATTCGATGTGGCTTTCTCGTTGCAGGGCTTCCACGAACAGCGGATGCCATTCGTCCTCCGGCTGCTGCGGTGCGTACTGCCGTTTCCATGTTCTCAGGTGATGGAAATAGTCGGACAGCACCTTGTAGCACCTGTTTTCTTCCTGCTGATACTTTTGCTCCGGTGTGGGTTCTCTTATCTTGGGTCTGACGGACGGCTTTTTCCGTGCGTCATAGGGAATCGAGAAATCGTCCGCCAGCTTCATAGCGGCTTCCTTGCCGGGCAGTCCGAACAGGCGGGAAACAAAATCAACTGCGTCCCCGTCAGCCTGACAGGCAAAGCAATGAAAACGCTTGTCCACCTTCATGCTCGGATTTTTGTCATTGTGGAACGGGCAGACTGCCATGCCCTGACGGTTGACCCGAACGCCGTACAGCTCTGCCGCCTGTCGGGCTGTGACATTGCCTTTTACTGCTTCAAAAACATTCATCGCATCTTCCTTTCAAGGAACAAAAAAAGACACCCGACATTTTCAAAAGAAAACGGCAAGTGCCTTAAAGCTCCATATCCTGTTTTTTCTGTTGCGGGGTTTTCTGCTCCTGCTGATTGCTGCTCTGCTCTTGCAGAAACTTCATCTTCTCCGTGACGGAGTGCTTCGGTTCGGGCTTCTTCTCGACCTCGGACTGCTCCGGTGTGAGGACTTTGCTGACCCAATAGCGAATATCCTTCATCGGCTGCAATTCCTCCTTGGCGGCGGCAAGCTGTCCGGCAAGCTCTGCGTAGGTCGCTTGCAGCTTGCTGTATTCGGCTTGCAGGGAATCCAGATTGACATTCAAATCCACGCCCTGCTTTTTGAGATAGCGGAATGCTTTGTTGAAGCTGTCCAGCTCGTCCTTGTGGCTTTCTGCAAACGCTGCCTGTCGTGCTTTCCAACCGATTTTTAGATACTTGTCATGAACCGCTTTGTGGGTCTGGCAGTCCGCTACGGCGTTCTGTATGCCGGTAATGACCTTCATGCGGGCAGATGCTTTCTTCATGGCGGCGTTGATGCTTTTGGACTTCTCGCTCATTCCTTGCAGGGCTGCATCCAAATCTTCCAGCGTGAAAAGCTCATGCTCTTTCAGATAGATGATGGCTTTGGAGACTGCCTTCAAATCATCGGTCGTGCCTTTCTGCTGACCGTATCTTGACCAGTCGCTGCGTTCTGCCTTTCGCAAGTTCAGATAGTCACGAAGCAGAATGACCAGATCGGGCGAGGTGCTTTTTGCTCGTGCTTCCGTTTCTGCAAAGGCTTCCTTGGTGGCTTCCATAATCTCCGCAATCCAGTTTCGCAGATTTCTGATGGTGCTGCGTATGGCATTCATCATACGGTTGGCGGCTTTAATATCTCGGTTGAGATTGCCGATGTTGGTTTCAATGCCCTTGTGTTCCAGCGCAGAAACGGCGGCTCCCATGTGGACGGTGGGAAGAACATCAAGCCCCTGCCGCTCATAGGAGCGCATATCCACTCGTTCAGGGCTTCCGGCAAGTTCCAGATACTTATTTTGAACAAGCTCCCAGCCGTGTCTCCATTCCTCGGCGTGGTACTGCTCGTTCCAGTCAACGGTGTCCTCCTTATGGCTTTTCCATCTGCCGGAGGGCAGCTTGATGCGCTCGCCGTTCTCATCAAGGTCATAAACCTTGCGGCTCTTGGGCAGCCACTTTCCGTTTTCGTCAATGGCTCTCATGGTCAGCATGATATGGCAATGAGGATTGTGTCCGGGAGGATCTGGGTCATGGATTGCAAAGTCACAGCACATTCCCTTGGACACGAAATGCTCCCGGCAGTATTCCTGCATCATCTGCGGATACATTTCGGTCGGGACTTCTCTCGGCAGGGCAAGAATGAATCGTCTGGCAAGCTGCGAGTTCCATTGCTTTTCTACTTCCTCAACGGCGTTCCAGAGCGTTGCCCGGTCAGCGTATTCCGGTGGGGCTTTTGCCGGAAACATGATTTCCGTGTAAAGGACTTCCGGCTGTTTTCTTCGATGGTCTTTGGATTTCTGGTCATACTCGGAGAACAGTTTTTCTCCGGCTTGGTAGGCAGCTCCGGCAACGGCAGAGCTGCCCTTGCTCCGCTGGACGATGCGGATTTCCAAATGTGGTACTGGCATCTTTGATTGAACCTCCTTTTGATGGTACAAAAAAAGACCGATACTTTTCAGTACGGTCGGGCGGGGGATATTCACTTGTTGTCGGGGAATGATTGCTTGCAATCGCTCCTCGGCGGCAATGTCCACAGCAGATGCACAGCATCTGCATAGGGTAGCTGGCAAAACCAGCGCAGGGGAAGTGTAGCTTTCTCTGGATGAATGGAGCAAGGGACTTTTGCGGAAATCATCAGGCTCCCTGCAAGGGGCTTTCGGCAGAACGCAATCACCATCTTTAGGTGGTGTATAATTGCGCCCTTGTCTCCGTCAAGGGTTTTCGCCCTCGTCCGCTTCCTGCGTTTCTCTCCGGTTCTCAATCAGCAGATTCAGCTTCTTTTGAACCGCTTCGCTCTGGAAGATGAAGGTCAGCAGCTCCATCACATCCTCATCGGTCAAGAGGGTTGGCTCTTTCAAAAAGGTCTCCAACATTCCGGCACGAGTGCAAAGCCGATGGGTTCTCTCGCTTCTGGTCAGCCGTTTCAGCTCGCTCTGCAATCGCTTCTCCTTGTGCTTGGCTGCGGTCAGCTTTCGCTCCGCAACATACTGTTCGTGTTTCAGTTTTTCAAGTTTTTCGTTCATGGGCAAGTCTCCTTTCAGATAATGGGCAAAACAAAAGCGACCAACTTTTTACGGTTGATCGCCTTTGGGGTTATTGGTATCTCGCTTTACACGTTTCTGTATATCCAGTTTTCCAGACTATCCTTACGACACGGAACAACCTCAACGCCTAATCCTACAATCAGCGTGCTCGAACTGGGCGTAACCTGTACTGCTACTACGGGCTTTCCGATAGAGATAGCGTATTTGATTTCATCGATTGACATTCCATTATTGTTTGCGGGACGATTCGAGCAAACGACAACGCTTGCATAGCGTATTTGCTTTTGAATCTGCGGGTCAACATTGTAACGCCTATCAATACTATCAAAGGGAGAACTTGCTGGAACCGAATAGTCGCGGACTTTGTATTTTGTCCTATCCAACAAGGCGCTTATCGTAGAGTAATCATCATTATTCCATCTGTGCGGTATAAAGACATTGATCATTTATGTACCTCCTAAATTATTTGTTCATCAGAATGAGTTCATGGTTGGCTGATGGATGGTTGGTTACATCTTTGGAGTGTTATGAGAATGAAAATCACTACATAAAGAACGCAAAAAGCATAAGGCAAGACTTTTTCCAACTTCGTGCCCTCAATGTATTTTTTGCTTTTCTTTAGGGACTGCCATTCATCAGAAAAAGCAGAAACAGGCAAACTCTGTTCTAATTTGTTGATGACCTCAAACTTTGCCCTGTTCAGTTCTCTGAAATTTCTGATAAAGAAAATCCAAACGACGCAGACAATGATGCCGGACACGAGCAACATAATGGTTTTTGCGTCCCAAATAAAGGAAGCAGCTGCAACGATTGCAAGATTCAGCGTAACAAAAAGATTGTTCATCGCATCTCTACGCTGACTGACCGCATTTGCCATCTCAACGCAGGTCTGCCATTGCGTCAACAAGGTTTCTTCGCTTTTATCCGTGCCAATTTCAACTGATTGCTCTTTTTCATCCATCTGAACACCTCCCATTTATACCCGTTTGTCATTTTCACAGAGTTCTTTCAACGCTCTTCCTCTGCTTTAAGTTCCGCAATCCCCAGCCCGAAGTATTTCTCAAAGAACGCTTTCAGCTTCTCGATGATGCCCTGCTTCTTTTTGGCTCTGCTGCCACCGCCGAAGCGTGATACAGGGGGCATGAGCTTATCAATCTCTGTTCCTGTAGTTTTCAATGCCCCATCACGAAACGCATTGGCAACAAACTTTCGGGTTTCTTCCGGCTTCAGCTTTTCACTCGTGATGATTTCGGTCAAGTCTGTTTCCTCCTGCTCCAGAACAAATCTGCGCCAATCGTCAGTAACCTGCGTATCAACATTGACCTGACTGATGAATGCTTCGATGAGCTCTTTCTTGCTGCGAAGCTGCATACTTGCATCTACCGCCTTGCGGATGGAGGTAAGGATTTCTTTGTCCTTGCAGTTGCCGTCATGGTATTTTTCGACCAGCATAAGTATGTAGTCGATGTTGATTTCCACCTGTTTGATAAGCTCGATTTCAAATTCGATATCGTCCGTAATATCTTCCTTTTCTGCATCGCCCTTTTTGCGGTACTTGTCGTAGAGGTCAAGATAGATGCTCTGATAATTCTGCAAATCCCTTGCGGCAATACTGTCCATTTCCTCAAACTGGTCAAAGGATGAGAGAATATTTCTCATGCTGAGGATAGTGCCGAACAATCTGATAAAATCTTTCTCTGCCTGGTCTCCGATAATTTGAGTGTCGAGAGGATATTCAGCTTCCAGTTTTTCAAGCAAATCTACATAGCCGGGATGATACTTGCCGTCATTATCTTCATAGCCGTTCCAGTAATCATTGAAGCTCTTGAGCAGAACAATGCCGCTTGCATTCTTATCTCCAAAGAGAGCGATTGCATCATCCGTAGCCTTCTGCAAATCACGGAAGCAGACAATGTTGCCGTAGGTCTTGACGGAGTTCAGAATACGGTTGGTTCTGGAATAGGCTTGTATCAGTCCGTGCATTTTCAAATTTTTGTCCACCCACAAGGTGTTGAGCGTTGTAGCATCGAAGCCTGTGAGGAACATATTCACAACAATCAGAAGATCCACTTCACGGTTCTTCACTCGCATGGACAAGTCTTTGTAGTAGTTCTGGAACTTATCCGAGGAAGTATCAAAGTTCGTGTTGAACGCAGTGTTGTAATCCTGGATTGCGCTTTCAAGGAAGTCACGGGAGGTCTGGTCAAGTGCATCGGTGTCGAAGCCTTCCTCTTGCAGAACATCTTCGGGGTCATCCTCGTTCGCGGCGTAGCTGAAAATGGTTGCAATCGTAAACTGTCGATGACTTTCGGCAAGCTGCTTCTTGAACTCCGTATAATATTTCATCGCCATGGGGATGGAGCTGACAGCGAACATGGCATTAAAGCCCGCCATACGCTTGCCCTTCAAGGAATAGAAGCTGTTGCGTTTGGTTTTCTGGTCAAAATGCTCCAGCGTGTATTTGACGATTTCCCGAATACGCTCCGGCGCACCCATCGCCCGTTCAATGTCGATTGCTGAAACATTCTTGTCCTTGATGTTTTCTTTTTCCTTGACCGTATTCACATAGTCGATACGGAACGGAAGCACATTGCCGTCATTGATAGCGTCCACGATGGTGTAGGTGTGGAGCTGGTCGCCAAAGGTCTGCGGCGTGGTCAGCAGCTCCATGTGTTTGCCTTTTCCTGCATTGGCGGCGAAAATCGGCGTGCCGGTAAAACCGAACAGGTGATATTTCCTAAACGCCTTAACAATCTTGGCGTGCATATCTCCGAATTGGCTACGGTGGCACTCGTCAAAGATGATAACGCAATGCTTGTTGAACACCTCATGTCCTTTGTTCTTGGTCACGAAGTTGTCCAGCTTCTGAATGGTCGTGATGATGATTTTATATTGATGATAGCCGCCTTTTTCATCTCTGTCCTCAAGCTGCCGCTGCAATATCCTTGTGGAAGCGTTGCTGTTGGCAGAGCCTTTTTCAAAGCGGTCATATTCTTTCATGGTCTGATAGTCCAGGTCTTTTCTATCGACCACGAACAGAACCTTGTCCACATAGGGAAGTGCGGATGCAAGCTGTGCGGTCTTGAAAGAAGTCAGCGTTTTTCCGCTTCCTGTGGTATGCCAAATATAGCCGCCTGCGTCAATCGTTCCGGTCTTTTTGTAGTTGGTGGAGATTTCGATGCGATTTAAGATGCGTTCTGTCGCCGCAATCTGATAGGGACGCATAACCATCAGAATTTCTTCGGTTGTGAAAACACAATACTTGGTCAGCACATTCAGAATGGTGTGCTTGGCAAGGAAGGTTTTCGTAAAATCAATCAGGTCGGCAATCACCTTATTGTTGCCGTCTGCCCAGAAGGAAGTAAACTCAAAGCTGTTGCTGGTTTTCTTCGATTTCTGCTTTGCAGATTCGCCCATTTCCTTGATGTGGCTGCTTCTGGTGGTGTTGGAATAATACTTGGTATGCGTTCCGTTGGAGATAATGAAAATCTGCACATACTCATATAGCCCGCTCGCCGCCCAAAAGCTGTCCCGCTGATAGCGTTTGATCTGGTTAAAGGCTTCACGGATTGCAACGCCACGGCGTTTCAGCTCCACATGGACAAGGGGCAGACCGTTCACCAAAATGGTCACATCGTAGCGGGTGTCATGGTTGCCCTCGCTTTCCTCGTACTGATTGATAACCTGTAAACGGTTGTTATGAACGTTCTTTTTGTCTATGAGCTGAATGTTCTTGGAAGTTCCGTCATCTCTGCGGAGCACCTTTACATGGTCGGTCTGAATGGTGCGGCTCTTTTCAACAATGCCATCGTTAGCATTGGCAAGGATCTCCGTGAAGAAGCGTTTCCACTCGCTGTCAGTAAAGGTATAGTTATTGAGCACTTCTAACTGCCGCCGCAGGTTGGTAATCAAGCCGCTTTCATCGTGAACAGAAAGATACTCATATCCCTGTTCACAGAGCAGGCGGATAAACTCCTTTTCCAGTGCTGCTTCGCTCTGGAAGCTGTCAGACCGTGCGCTCTCCGGCGTATATTCCGCAACAACGGTGCTCTCATTGCTTGCGGCAATGATGTTATAGGTGCTCATGCGGCAACCTCCTTCGTTTACTGCTCCTTGAAAGTCAGCAGTTTATCTCTGTAGTATTCGTATTGCTTTGTCCTCGCCTCGATCTCTGCCGGCAAGCCGGAAGTCAGGTCGTTGCAAAGAGCGTCAAAGCGGTCAAGGATGGAAACGATACGTTCCTGTTCGCTTGTGGTGGGGATAGGTACGCACAGTTGTTTCAGTGCGCCCATATCTACGCTGTTAAAATTACCCTGAAACAAATGTCCTTTACACCATTCATCCACCTTGTAGAAGTAGTAATTCATAAACCGCATATTGACCATATCAGCAAAAGCGGCTTTCGGTGTAAAGAAGGAAAACCTTTGATTGCCAAGGCACTCGACCGTAATCAAGGCGTGTTCGCCGATGGTCGCAGAAGTGGAGAGCGCAATCGAATTTGCGGGAATCTTCCTTCCGCCTTTTACGGCTGCTTCGGTAACTTTTTGCAATGCACTCGAAAGAACGTGTCCGTTCATGCGAATGTCCTCCATGCGGAACCAATCTACCGTTCCGTTTGTCCAATATTCGGGATTCGTCTTTGACGGCGTATAACCGTTCCGAATATCAAAAATCTTTTCAAGCGGCAGCAAAACATAACCGAAAACATATTGACACAGCCGAATCAGCGCATTATACTCGTCTGTCTGTCTGTCTGTCTGTCTGTCTGTCTGTCTGTCTGTCTGTCTGTCTGTCTGTCTGTCTGTCTGTCAAGACAATTTCATCCTGTGCGGCAAACGTCAAGAGTTGGTCGCGGTAGAACTCGTATTGTTTCTTTCGGGCTTCGATTTCGGCGGGTAAGCCGATGTTTAGGTCGGAGCAGATGGCGTCGAAGTTGTCGAGGACGGTGACAATGCGTTGTTGAACTGGAAGAGAGGGAACGGGAATGGGAAGAGACAAAATCAATGAAGAGTTCAAATCCCCGCGCGCTCCCTGTTTTCTGCTGATTAGTTCATCATATTTGCTGCAAAGGCAGTGGAAAACATACCTATATAGTGCCTTGCTATCATCAATTATCAAATTCAAGCAGTGCTGATTTGTGGTTGCTTTAATTTTGTTAATTGCGCACCGCCCAGCGGTAGCACCTGAAATAGCTACAATGACACAGTTTTCAGGAATCCATTTTGCAGCTGTCTCATTTACTGCCTTTTCTGTAATATAACTATCAACTTCGGTAATTTCATTAAAGCGGACATCCTGCGTCCGAATCCAAGGAATTATGCCGTTCTCATAATATTCGTCATTGCTTTTTACTGGTGTAGCCCCTGAACAACTTTTCTTTACAATATCACGAAGTTCAAGAATGGGTGTTGGATTATTACCGATAGACAGCAGCTTATTTCGATAATATTCATATTGTTGCCTTCTTGCTGTAAGCTCTGCTGTAAGCTCTGCTGTAAGCTCTGTGAATGTATCCAGTATGCGGACAATTTCGCGCTGGACTTCGAGGGGAGGGACGGGGATTTTGACTTTGTTTAGAACATTCTGCGTGAGACTTGGAACACCTCCGGCAGTATTCAGCTTTTCAAGATGTTCTCGAAGTAAGCAGTGATATACATAGCGTGGAATGACAAGACCTGTGTTGATTTCTGTGTAAAAGATTGTGTCAACATTCCAGAATGGAACATCAACATAGTATAGCTTATCCACAGAACCTTTGCGCGGAATAAGTACGGACGGCTTATCATAAGCAAAGCGGTTAGTATGAGCGATGATACCTCCAGAACCATAAACAGGAATATCACCCTCTCCAAATGATTTATAGTCACTACCATTTTTAATTTTAAGGACTGCTTGAAGCTCTTTATACTCAACACCGTTTGGACATAATTCTGTTATCAATGCTGATAGATTATTCATGCTTTCACTCCCTTTATAACCGTATACTTTTTTTAAGACTTTGCAAAATATTGTCTTGTTCTATTTGATTTGCTACTTTCAAAAGGGCATCACGCTGTTGGAGTAACTGCAATTTTTCGGCTTCATGATTTAATCGAGCTTCTATTTCATCTGTAATTTGTCCTGATGAGCTTCCTTTTGCCAACTTGCAGCAAAAATCATAATTAGAAATGCTTGCGAGGAACTCTGAATAGAGATTAAAAAATTCTTCTACATGGCTAAACTTTCTATCTTTCCAGAGTAATGATATTTCTACTGCACTTTGTTTAAGACGATGACATAAATCTATAATAGTTGATAGCTTATCTTCGCTTGTAGCTCGTAAAGGACTAAGTAAACAATCAATTACACGGGTAGATGATTTCAAAATCATTTTTTGATTCAAGGAATCTTGTATATTCCAATAATTGTTTAACAGTTCGCTGATCTCAACGTATTTGGCTGCACGCTTTTCAAACAATTGTTGCTTGTTACTCAATCTGGTTTGCTGAATTGAAATAACGATTGCTACAATGGACACCAGCAGAGATGCCAGAGATACAATCCAATCTATCATATATAGCTCCTTTCTTGACTCTTAACAACCTTTTCTATTTTTCAATTTCCCCAATAATCCTATCAATTTCCTCCCGCAGCTTCTGCTCCCGTGCCACAATCTCGGCAATCTCCGCGTTCAGCTGCGCAATGTCAATCTGCTCCCGCGTGTCCTCCTGCTCCACATAGGTGGAAACAGATAGATTGTAGTTGTTCTGCGCGCTGCCGACTTCCGCGTTCGGCACAAGGCGGGCAAAGTGCGGTTCGTCCTTGCGTTCCGCCACCGCCGACACAATGCGCTGAATATTTTCATCGGAAAGGCGGTTGTTCTTCGTGACCTTCACAAACTCCTTCGACGCATCCACGAACAGAACCGCGTTGTCCGGCTTGCTCTTTTTCAGCAGCATAATGTCCACGGAAATCGTGACATTCAGGAACAGGTTGGAGGGCAGCTGAATGATGGCGTCCACAAAGTTGTTGTCCACCAGATATTTGCGGATTTTCTGCTCTGCGCCGCCGCGGTACATAATGCCGGGGAAGCAGACGATAGCCGCCGCGCCGTTGTTCGCCAGCCACGAAAGGCTGTGCATAATGAACGCCATATCCCCCTTGGAAGCCGGTGCCAGCACACCGGCAGGGGCAAAGCGCGGGTCGTTGATGAGCAGCGGGTTCTTGTCGCCCTCCCACGGCACGGAGAACGGCGGATTGGAGACAATCAGCTCAAACGGCTGGTCGTCCCAATGCTGCGGACTGAGCAGCGTATCTTCCCGCACGATGCTGAACTTGTCAGGGGTAATGTTGTGCAAAAACATATTGATGCGGCAGAGATTGTAGGTCGTCAGGTCGATTTCCTGCCCGTAGAATCCGTGGTCGATGTTCTCCCTGCCCAGCACCTTCGCCACTTTCAGCAGCAGCGAGCCAGAACCGCAGGCAGGGTCATAGACCTTGTTGATGCTCGTTTTGCCGATGGTGCCAAGGCGCGCCAGCAACTCCGAAACATCAGCGGGGGTGAAATACTGTCCACCCTTCTTGCCCGCATTGGCGGCGTACATGCCCATCAGGTACTCATAGGCGTCGCCGAACAAATCAGGATTCATGCCATCGGTGGAGAAAAGCGGCATCTGCGCCACACCGTTCAGCAGCTCCACCAGCACCTTGTTCCGCTTGGCGACTGTTTCACCGATAGCCTTGCTGTTCACGTCGAAATCATCAAACAAACCAGCAAAGTCGTTTTCCGCCTCGCCGCTGGCAGCGCTGCTTTCGATGTGGTTGAACACTCGTTCCAACGTTTCATTCAAGTTCTCATCCTTATCCGCACGGGCGAGGACGTTGCAGAACAATTCAGAGGGCAGGATGAAGAAGCCTTTTTCCTGCACCAAACTGTCACGTTCAGGTTCGGCTATGTCATCAGGCAGCTTCGCATAGTCAAATTGAGGATTGATTTCGCCCCGTGCAAGCGCCGCTGCTATCTCTCCCTTATTGATATAGGCTGCAAAGTTCTCCGAAATGTAGCGGTAGAACATCGTGCCCAGCACATAAGACTTGAAATCCCACTCCGCCACATGCCCCGCATGAACAAGGTCGGTAGCAATTTTATAGATTCGGCGGAACAACTCGTCCCGCTCCTGATCGTTCTTTCTATCTGCCATTGTTGTTACTCCTTCTGGGCAATCCATGCCGTTTCAATTTCATCAAAGGGGATGCTGTTGCTCTCGCAAAAAGCCTTGATTTTTTTCATTGCCGCGATATTCGGCATGGTCTTTCCGTTCTCCCAACGGTTGATGGTACCAACGGACACAGACAGCGCTTTCGCAAAGTCCTCTTGTGACAGCAGGGCTTTCTTGCGCATGACCCGCAGCAGCTCACTTAAAGGCGTCATCAAGCAGTTCTCCTTCCAGAATACTGACAACATTATAGCATATACCTATCATTTTCTCAACGCTGTGGAAAAGAACCTGGACCAGAAAAGTGTAAAAGTAGCAAGCATATGTATTATACCTCAGCACTCACAGCCTAGCCCTTTCTATCCCGCATATCAGTCAGCGGGACTTTTTACTTGCAAACACATAAAAAGTAGGCCGGAGAAATGATCCTCCGGCCCAGACAAACCGCCCACTGTATTGCGCTGCATAGCAGCTCGTGGGAGAAGTCATCCCTATTCTATGCAGGATTAAAGATTTTCTTTCCAATCGTCTCGAAAGCCATAATAATCCATTCGCACAAACGGATACTTTTCTGTCAATGCGATAACAGCCTTTTTCATTTCTGCAAAGCTCTCAGCAGTTAGCAGCCTCCTCATAATGAGAAAGAACCCAAAGAAATGCGCATTGTCCATCGTGCCATCCTCCCGACGAATCAGTAACGACTGCTCTTTCTTATTAAGCGAAGGTTTTTGTTCAAAAAGCCGATTATAGATACGGCTTCCATGGGCACAAAGGTTACGAATGATCGTCATGCTGTGCATATAATGCCCCAAAATTTCCGGACCACGGTTCATGGTAAGTCCAAAATAATGAGCTATCGTCTCTTTAAGGGAACGTTCAGAAATAGCATATAAAAACGAAATATCAGAAATCGTCAACAGATCAACGTACGCCCAAAGAGGGATCTCCTGATGCAGATCGTTGACGAAATGCTTTAAGTAGGCTTCATGATCCAAGCGCTGTCGCTTCTGCTGGTTTGCTTTATCAATGATTTCTCTGTGCTTTGCTCGATTAGAAAAATTGATGGTGTCCAGATAACCCAGAGGCCCATACACCCTTGTAAATTCATAGGCATAAACAGATTTCATCTGCACTTCAATGATTTCAATATGGCGCAGAATAATATGGCGGAACTCATGATCGAAATTATAAATATCCTCAATGTTCCGGAATGTAGCAGTCTCCGCAAAAATATCGTTTTTACGAAGCGTCAGCGAATAGCCGCTGACGCGATAATAATTATTTCGCAGTAGAAACTCTTTTGCTTCAGCCTCATCTTCGATCGTAAGGCCGCGTGAACGGAGAAGCTCAACCTGTTCATCTATGGTTCTAAAATCCTTATTTGTCATGAGAAATCTCCTTTGTAAGCAAAACGCCCCCAAGTGTGCATGCGCTATGCGCAGAGGCCCGGGGGAGTTGTCGCTATTAGGATAGCAAATCAAAGACAAAATGTCAATAGAAAAATACGATTTTTGCAGAATATTGTGTAGGGAAAAAATGGGGAAATTCTCGCCGAAAGAATGGTGCTTGCGCCATCAAAGCGGGAGCTAGCCTGTGCGCGGGACTCTCACTGGAGGATTCCAAAGGGGGCCGCAGCCCCTTTTGGCACACCGACCTTGTGCGCAAGGTCTAGTGTGTTATACCTCTGCGGAGGGGATGCTGCTGGGGTGCTGCGACCATGCCGGGCTATCCATGCCGCAGTTTCCCAGCAGATGGCTATATCCAGCCTTTTCGCAGGCAGTTTGCCTGCGCATCCCTGCCGCAGAGGTATACCGTTTGCGTTCCAGCGGCTTCGCACCATGCGAAAATCTGTGCTATAATGGTCATAATTACACTTGAAAGCAGGTGATGACCTTGACAACAGAAAGTCAGGACTTTATCCCCATGGGCGGGTCGTTCTTCAAAATTCCTTCTTCCAGCAATCTGCGCTGGCTGATTATGTTCTACGCGCTTCCCCGCAAGCTGGTGGAGAAACGTCCAGTATTTCTTTCCATGCCGCGGAAAATTCGAGAGGTTGTCCATAACGAAAAATGGATGCAGATGGTCAATTCCGATATGTTTCTTGAATTGGTCTGGGACTGCTATGCTTGGGTCAGTTGGCAGTTCTTCAAGGTGCCTGCGCCACACGGCGGCTATATGCCTGTCCCCGGTTCTTTCTATCTGTACTCCGGCAACTTTCCACTTTGGCGGTATGCCTATATAACGGTCGCACATATCCGGGAACGGCTGGACAAAATGCCCAATTTTTGCTTTCAGCGTCTGTTCTCTATGGGGAAAGATTACGAAGTGCCGTGGATGCCCTATGAGAATTTCTATGACTTTTTCGGACAGATGACCACGGAAATTGTAGCGGAGCAGCATTGGCAAGAAGCGTTCGATATGCTCTGGAAACATCGTGCGCCTGAGGATTACAACGGCAGCAGCACAAAACAGCAGGATTTTGAACGCTCATGGTATCACGCTCGAAGTCCCAAAGGGGAGCTATCTCTGGAGCAGATAAAAGAAAATGATACTGAACTGCCTGCCAATACCATGTACCATGTCGCTATTCAATCGTTCGAGGATCAACTGCTTGATGAGGCGCGGGTAGAGCAGTTTATACAGACTTTGCCAGATATAGACAGACAAATCATCATACTTCGTATGCAGAACAATACCCTTGCAGAAATTGCGCAGAAGCTCAAGTTTGCTAATGCCGGTACAGTCAGCAAGCACCTTGCAAAAATCAGAAAGCAGCTGGAGATTTACAGAAAAAAAGAATAAAGGGTATTGGAAACATTGAGCCTTTCTCATGCCATATTAAATAGAGAACACCAATGCGTTAGCTTATTACGTCATTTGCTCAGGGCAGCCACAGCAATGCGGCTGCCTTTTTGTGTCCTCTTATTTAATATAGGGAGGTAATTCATGTTTCTTACTGAAAAAGCTAATAACACTATAAATAGCGCCACGGAGCAGAAAAACGAAGCAGAGTCCTTTCTGCCATTCAAGCCCTTAAAGCCCAGTGCAGATTCACTACCGCCTTTTCCGATTGACTGCCTGCCGTCCAGACTGCGGAGCTATGTGGAAGCTGTAGCCATCCATACACAAACGCCGGTGGATATGGCAGCAGGTGCTGCCCTAGGTGTACTTGCCGCTTGCCTGCAAGGGAAAGTCAAGGTCGAAGGAAACATTGGGCACTACGAACAAACCAGTCTATACATATTTCTGATTGCACCGCCGGGGTCACGGAAATCAGCAGTTATCCACGCTATGACCGCTGCGATTGAGGACTATGAGCAGAAATATAATGAAGGAAACAAGACGGCTATGCGCCGAAACAAGCAAGAACGTGAATCCTTGCAACGGGATATTAACCGTTTGACCCGGCAACTGGAAGTCAAGTATGACACGCTGACAGAACTGGAATTACAGCATACACAAGACAAGCTGGCAGAACTGCCGGAGATCAAGCCGCTGCAAATTTTCACTGATGACTACACCAGCGAATCTATGATCAGGCTGCTGCGAGATAACCATGGGCGCATGTCACTCATCTCTGCCGAGGGCGGGGCATTTGACAACATCGTTGGACGATACACCAAGAAGCCAAATCTTGATGTGTGGCTAAAAGGCATCTGCGGTGATACCATCCGTGTAGACCGCATCATCCGTGAGCCTGACTACATCCGAAATCCAGCATTGTCCATGATTATCAGCGCCCAACCCGGTGTTCTAAGCGAACTTATGCAGAGCAGTCTGCTGGATGGCCGCGGCTTTCTGGCACGGCTGTTCTACATCAATATTCCCAGTGCTGCCATGCCAAAGTTCTTCCGATCCGCACCGATTCCGGCAACTATACGGGAAGATTATGACCATCTGATTTTTCATTTGCTGGATCTTTCTGAAAATGAGCCTATAACACTGCACCTTGCCCCAGAAGCTATAAACCAAATGGACGAGCTTTGCCATAGCGTCGAAGCCTATCTCCGCAATGAACACCGTGATATGCGTGAATGGGGAAGCAAGTATATTGGGCTGGTGCTTCGGACTGCCGGACTGCTGCATATTGCTGCTGACGGAGCCGGAGACATCCAAACGGAAACGGTTGAAAATGCCATCAGGATTGGCAGCTATGCTTTTCACCATGCGTTGTATGCCTATTCCATATTGGGTGCAGACGAAACCGTTGAAAAAGCCCTGCATGTCGTTACGAAACTGCGAAAACTCAGCGTGACGAGCATCAGTCGTTCAGACCTATACCAAAAATGCCGCGGAAGATTCTTTCGGGATGCCAAGGAAATGGAGCCAGCACTGAACCTATTGGAACAGCACGGATATATTTGGCTAGACGTTCCAGCCTATCCCGGCGTGGGACGCCCGTCAGTCGGAACCATCTATGTCAATCCAGTCGCTCTAAAGGATGACTTTTCTGCGTAAATAGTATTTTCAGAACGTAAGTCCGCAAAGGAGAAAAACTATGAGTTCATCCAGCTATGCTATTATGCGTTTCGCCAAATACAAAGGCCCGGAAATTGGCCGAATTGAAGCGCATAATGAGCGCACGAAAGAAAAATACGGCAGTAACCCGGATATTGACCGCAGCCGCAGCAACTTGAACAGCCATCTCGTTCATCCGCCACAGCATTACCGCGCTGAGGCTGAAAGGCAAATTGCAGATGCCGGATGCCGCGTAAGGTCAGACAGCATTCGACTGGTGGAAGTGCTTTTCACGGTCAGCACCGAGTACTTCGATAATAAATCGCCTGATGAAATCCGCGCCTATTATGAACGGTCTCTGACGTTCTTGAAAGAACGTCAGCACCCGGAAACGATTGTCTCTGCTGTGATTCATATGGATGAAGGGACACCGCATATGCATGTGACCTTTGTGCCGCTAACGAAGGACAAGCGCCTCAGTGCGAAAGATATTATTGGAAATCGGAAAAAGCTGGTTCAGTGGCAGGATGCCTATTACGAGTACATGTCAGCACGGTATCCAGAGCTTTGTCGTGGCGAAGCCGCTGCGCAAACAGGACGTACACATATGACCGTACAGGAATTCAAGAACTTTACCAAAGAAATTCGCAAAATGGCGAAACTGGCTGACAAGGTAGAAGCGCTGCTGAACGGTGTAAACCTTCTGAACGGCAAAAGTCGCTTGGAACAGCTCGTACCGCTGGTGAAAGACTTGCTGTTGCGGTTCGGCAAAATGAAAACCCAGCTTGGACAGTATCAGGAAGCATTCACCTCAATTATGGAAGAAAATGAGCAGTTGAAAAAGGCAAATGAGAAACTGGATTCAACGTGCAGGCAGTATCATAGCCGCGATTTCAACAATATATCAGCGATTCAGCAACTGGAGCAGCGCTGCCTGCGGTATGAAAAGCAGTTGTCTGCTATTCCAGCGGAAGTCATTGCACAGTACTCCCAGCAGCACAAGCCACAAAAAACAGTCAGCGAAATAAACTTCTGATTAGAGAGGGATAAGAAAATGAACAGCAACCCATTACAGCTTTTTACGACAAGCAGCAATCAAAAGTCTTTTCAACTACAGCAATACGGTCGATGTTATAAGAAGGTGAAGCAGCGAAATGAAGGCAGCTGATGAATGGCAGGAACTTACGAATATTCTAAGCAATCTAATTACCAAATATGCCTGTGTGCTGAGCAGCCCACCGCTTCATCAACAGGCTGACAAGACTGACCTTCATTCGGATGAAATATCTATGCCCAAAGACGCCATTGCTCCATCTAAAACAGCGTGATATAATATTATTGCACTATCTGTCTAAACCCGCTGCGGAGGAAGTTAAAAACTCCGCAGCGGGTGATTGGAGAAAACGATGAAGGAAAGAACGAAGGTATACCTATATACCCGCGTATCCACCGCCATGCAGATTGATGGCTATTCACTTGAAGCTCAGAAAAGCCGGATGAAGGCCTACGCTGAGTTCAACGACTATGAAATCGTCGGCGAATATGAGGATGCCGGAAAATCTGGCAAGTCCATTGAGGGGCGTATCGAGTTCAACCGCATGATGGATGACATCAAATGCAGCAAGGATCATGTGTCTTATGTGCTGGTGTTTAAGCTATCCCGGTTCGGGCGCAATGCGGCTGATGTACTTTCCACGCTTCAGGTGATGCAGGACTTCAGTGTAAATCTGATCTGCGTAGAAGATGGCATTGACAGCTCCAAGGATGCCGGCAAGCTGATGATCTCCGTCCTGTCCGCTGTGGCTGAAATCGAACGTGAAAACATCCGCATTCAGACTATGGAAGGACGCATTCAAAAAGCCCGTGAAGGCAAATGGAACGGCGGCTTTGCCCCGTATGGCTACGATCTTATCAACGGCGAACTTCACATTAACGAAGAAGAAGCCAAAACCGTCCGGCTGATTTATGAGCTGTACGTCCATAAGAAGATGGGCGGACGGTTGATTGCGCAATACTTGGAAAGCCATGACATTAAAAAGCTATCCCATAAGAACACGCGGGGCGATATGTTCGCAGCAGCCTACATACAGGATATTCTGCGAAACCCCACCTACTGCGGCAAAATCGCCTATGGACGCAGAAAGCAGGAAAAGGTTCATGGCACCCGCAACGATTACCGTATTGTGTGGAATGATGATTATCTTCTGACCGATGGCATCCATCAGCCTATCGTTTCCGTAGAAGACTGGGAGGAAGCACAGGCCAGACTTCGTTCGCAGGCAACAAAATATAAACGCTATGATCGGCAGGAAAACGAACACGCTTATCTGCTGACGGGCATCATCAAATGCCCGGAATGCGGTGCAGGTATGTATGTCAGCAAGAGTGTAAAGAAGAAGCCGGACGGTTCTTATTACAAGGAGTTCCGCTATTATGGCTGCAAGCATCGGCGGATGGATAAAGGACAGAAGTGTACCTTCAAAAATCAGCTGCCGATGGAGCTGATGGATCAAGCCGTTGCGGAGGTAATCGTTTCGCTTGTCAGCCGTCCTGACTTTGCGGCAATGATGGCAGAGAAAATCAATGCAGAAATTGACATATCTGCGCTGCTGGAAGAAATTGCACATTATGAAAAGCAGCTGCGCCAGCAGTATGCGGTGAAGGATAGGCTGGCAGAGGACATCGACCAACTTGACCCGGATGACCGCCATTATCAGCGAAGAAAATCCGACCTTGAAGAACGGCTCTATAAGATGTATGATAAAATTGAGGAGACAGAGGAGCATTTAATCGAGGCACGAGCCAAGAAACAAGCTATTGATGCTGACCGTATCACACGGGACAACATCCTCAGTATCCTCATGAACTTCGAGAAACTTTACAGCGTTATGAGCGACATCGAAAAGCGTGACCTGATGGCGACGATGATTGCAGACATTCAGGTATACCCCCAGCGCCAGCCGAATGGTCAATGGCTGAAATCCATTCACTTCAAGCTGCCGCTGATTGCTGAGGAAGAACTGCAATTTAGTTTAGACAAAAAGGATTGGCTTGAAACTGTTATGTCATTGGTCCAACAAAATCCGGATGATATCGTCAAGGTCGGCATCGACGCAGACGAGCTCGCCGTCACCAAGGCCGAAAGCAAGGCGACCTATGGCGAGATTCAGGCGCGCGTGAAGGAACAGACCGGCCTGAACGTCACGCCGCTGTACATCGCGCAGGTGAAAAGAAAGCATGGGATTATCGAGCGCGAATGCTACAACAAAGCAAAGTCCGAGAGCGCAAAGATGCTGATCTGCCCGACAGATAAGGAAAAGGCGATTGAAGATGCGCTGAGGTTCTTTGGGATGATTGCGTAAAGATTTCAAACCGGATCGGTCGGGGAATACTACCCGCTCGATCCGGTTTAATAAATTGAACCGATGTAAATCTGAGCCAGAAACGAATCCGATGGATTGATAGGACGTCGTTCTATGTCATTTTTTCATCGTGACAAATTTCTTGTTGACAAAATGGAGATTTCATGTTATACTGCCATCAGCGAAAAGGATTTTAAAGGTCCATACCTGTTATTTATCGTCCATGACAAATAGAGGTGAACCCATGAAGTTAGGCGAACTGGCAACCGTCCGAAGCGGGCTGGTTTTATCCAGAAAACAGGCGTGCAAAGGCGCCCCCGTCAAGATGCGGTATCCCCTACTGAGCTTTCGCGCCATCCACTCAAACGGATACATCGGCATGGAACAGCTGGATGGTTTTGACGCCGCGGAGCAGTTATCGCCGGAGTACCTGACACAGGTAGGCGACGTCATCATCCGCCTGACCTCGCCGTACACTGCTGTTCTCATCGACGAAGCATCCGCCGGCATGGTCGTTTCATCAAACTTCGTCATCATCCGTGTTGATCGAAACAGGCTCCTGCCCGGATATCTGGTCTGGCTGATCAACACGCCGAAGATCAGGAAAGCCATTTATGAAAACACCAGCAGCAACATGCTGGGCGCCATCAACGCCAAATTCTTCTCCGAATTTGAAATCCCCCCGCTGTCCATCCTCCAGCAGCAGAAAATCGCCGAACTGTATCTGCTGGCGAAAAAGGAGACGGCGCTGCTTCGCCAGTTGTCGGCAGAGAAGGAGCGCTACTACGATCTGCTGATCCGCAATGTACATTCGACCATGAAATGAGGTATGCACCATGACGACCCGCAACGATATCGAACGCGTTCTCTGGAAGGCCTGCGACAGCTTCCGGGGAAAAATCGACAGTTCCCGCTACAAGGACTACATCCTTTCCATGCTGTTCGTGAAATACCTGAGCGACGTCACCCTCGAAAGACGCGCCCTGTACATGGAGCAGTACGACGGTGACGAACGGCGCGTCGAGCGCGCCATGAGCCGGGAGCGGTTCTCCCTCGACAGGGAATCCACCTTCGATTATCTGTACGAAAACCGCACGGATACAGAGATCGGCCAGAAGATCAACGTCGCCCTTTCCCACATCGAGGATCACAACAGTGGAAAGCTGCGCAACGTGTTCCGCGCCATCGACTTCAACTCTCAGGTTGACTTCGGTGACGTCAAGGAAAAGAACGCGACACTCCGCAACCTGCTGGAAGACTTCCACGACCTCGATCTTCGTCCCGGTCAGCTCGGCTCCGCAGACATCATCGGCGACGCTTATGAGTACATGATCGCCAACTTTGCCTCCGACGCAGGCAAAAAGGGCGGCGAGTTCTTCACGCCAAGCCAGGTTTCCGAGCTGGTGGCCTCGCTCGTCAAGCCGCGGGAAAATGACCGCATTTACGACCCCACCTGCGGAAGCGGCGGCCTGCTGCTCAAAGCTTACAAAAAGGTGCCCAGCGGCAAGGTTGCCGTCTATGGTCAGGAGCTGAACGCCCAGACCTGGGCGCTCTGCACGATGAACATGTTCCTCCACGGCGTGGATGACGCCCGCATTTGGCAGGGCGACACGCTCTCCAATCCGCAGAACCTCGAGGACGACAAGCTCATGAAGTTCCAGGTGGTGGTCGCCAATCCCCCCTTCAGTCTGGACAAATGGGACAGCGGCTTCCTCGCCAAGGCTAGTCTGGATGAAAAAGGAAAGAAGCAGGAAAAAATGTCCGCTTCTCTGGACGAGCACCATCGGTTTGACTGGGGCGTTCCGCCCTCCTCCAAGGGCGACTATGCCTTTGTGCTCCACATGCTTAACAGTCTGGATGCGGAGAACGGGCGCATGGCCGTCGTCCTGCCCCACGGCGTGCTCTTTCGCGGTGCCAGCGAGGGCAAGATTCGCAAGCAGCTGGTTGAAATGAACCTGCTGGACGCGGTTATCGGCCTGCCCGCGAACCTGTTCTACGGCACGGGTATCCCCGCCTGCATTCTGGTGTTCAAAAAGGGCCGCACCCGCGACGACGTCTTGTTCATCGACGCCTCCGGCGAGGGCAATTACGAAAAGGGCAAGAACCAGAACCTCCTGCGGGACAGCGATATTGCCCGCATCGTCAGCACCTACGAGGCGCGCGAGGCCAAGGTGGACAAGTACAGCTACCGCGCCTCCCGCGCAGAAATCCGCGAGAACGACTACAACCTGAACATTCCCCGGTATGTGGACACTTTTGAGGAAGAGGAGTTGGTGGACATCGACGAGGTGAAGCGGAATATCGAAAGCATCGAGGCAGAGCTTTCGCAGGTGCGGGCGCAGATGGCGAAGTACATGGAGGAGCTGGGGCTATAAAGAAAGGGGTAGGTATATGGCTACTACAGTTAACTCTGCATTTAGTGAATTCATGAAAGACATCGTAAACCTCGACCCCGATATTGTGTCTGCGGCGAGGGCAAGTCGAGATAATTTGCTAGAAAATATTGCAGAATTCGACAATCAAACTGATTTTTTCGACTTATATGACGGGTTTAATGTTCATTTTGGGTCTTTTGCAAGAAAAACAAAATGTCGAGAGTTGGATGATATTGATCTAATGATCGGTATTGCCGCCAATGGTGCAACTTACAACTCCAACGACCCATGGGATAATGTCAAAATAACTGCCAGCACCACGAATCAGGCACAAAAGGACTGTACACGTGCCGATGGGACATTGAACAGCACGATGGTATCGAACAGGTTCAAAAATAAACTTGAGTCTGTACGTGAGTATTCTCGCTCCGAAGTACGCAGAAATGGTGAAGCCGTTATTCTTAACCTCAAATCTAAAGACTGGTCTTTTGATATCGTTCCGTGCTTTTATACTACAACCGAAAGCGATGGTCGGGCATATTACCTTATTCCCAATGGACAAGGCAACTGGAAGAAAACAGATCCGAAAAAAGATAAGGAGCATGTAACAAGTACAAATCAAAGCAAGGACGGGCGTGTCTTGGAACTGGTGCGGCTCTGCAAAAAGTGGAACAGGGTGAAGAATGCAAAAACGCTTCCTTCATACATGCTTGAGACAATGATCGTGAACTTCGCAGATTCACAGGCTGAACTCAGCCAATGGATAGACTTACGTTTCCTGGATGCGCTGAAGTACATCGCCGATCATATTATGAATCCTGTATATGACATGAAAGAAATCCAGGGCAATATCAATGATTTGAGTCTTTCCGAGAAGTTGATCCTTCAGCAAAAGGCTCAGGCAGACTACGAAAAAGCATGCGCTGCATGGCAAGACGAGAAAGAAAAGAATTATAGAGAATCCATAAAGAAGTGGGGCGAAATTCTTGGAAGCGACTTCCCAACATACGGATGATACTGTATTCTGTCGTCAAAACGACAAGTTCCTGCTGCAGTGCCAAGTTGTACAACGGAGTGAATACTCTAAAGCAAAGTCGTTAGCTCGATGGAAGGCAATCATTACTCTGGCATTTGCGGCACTCTCGTTTGTGACATCTATTCTCGACATCGACTTGCTTTCCGCGATATTCAGTTTTTTGGCAGTGGCTTTGGCGCTCTTCAATAAATACTCTGACGAAGAAATTAAGGCCACAAAAAAGCATGCTGCGTCAATACAACAGTATATAGATGCCTCAATATTTGCCCCGGTAATCGATACCAATATCTCTGATTGGGGTGATATGCCAACCAAATCAGATTTGGCAGATGCAGTTAGCAAATACGGAGATAAAGATACCGCGGCCTTTGTGAACTGGTACAGTGATTATTCTTCTATGAATGGTGAATCTCAAGTTTTCTACAGTCAGAGCGAAAATATTCGTTGGGACTCTACTTTGCACAAAGAGTTTAAAGGGTTCTATGTGATTCTCATTAGTGTGATAGCGCTCTTTTTTCTGATAACCTTTTTGGTGTTTAACCCAAGTTTTGTGAAAGCATTCTTTATTTTATCGTGGTTTCTGCCCATTGCGGAGTATGGTGTCTCGGTTATTAAAGAGGTTAATGAGAGTATTTCTCTTCTGAGCGATGCAGACAACTTCTCGAAGGAACTTGAGAAGAAGCTGACGACGAACAGTTCAAAAACTCTTAGAAAAGAACTAATTAAGCTCCAGCACAAAATCTGGAATCGGAGAGCGAATGGCTACTTAATTCCTGACTGGTTTTATAAATTATTTAGGAAGAAGCATCAGAAAAAAGAAGATAAAATAGCCAGAACAATACAGGATTTAGGCAAGTGAAAGTGGTGATAGTATGACACCCGAAGTCAAAAAACGTATCGAACAAATCCGGCAAGGGATTGTGCCGGAGGGATATAAGAAAACTGAATCTGGCATTATTCCCAACGAATGGCGAGTGGAACAAGTCAGCAAATGTATTGAAGAATACAAATTTTTCTCTAATGACATATCACATATTCCTGTGTATTCCTCGTCCAGAAAGGGGCTTGTTCCTCAATCCGATTACTACAATCAGAGGGAAGCTGTAGAAACTAATCTTGGTTATAAGGTGGTTCCACAAGGATATGTTACCTATCGTCATATGAGCGACGATGATGTGTTTCACTTCAACATTAACAAGACTGGTGAAAATGTTCTTGTCAGCAGTGAATATCCTGTATTCACATCATCAGATAACTGCGATTTAAGTTTCTTGATTTCTGTGCTGAATAATACCGCGAGATTTCGATATTTCTGTAAGATGCAGAAATTGGGCGGAACCCGAACCCGTTTGTATTTAGACAACCTAAAAAGATACGCTTTAGCGTTACCTCCTTTTGACGAACAGAAGAAGATTGCCGAAATTCTCTCCACGCAGGACAAGGCCATCGAACTGCAAGGGCGCAAAATTGAGGAGCTGAAAAGGTTCAAAAAGGGCTGTCTGGAAAAGATGTTCCCGCGGAAAGGGCAAAAGGTTCCTGAAAAGAGATTCCCCGGATTTACGGACGATTGGGAACAGCGTAAGTTAGGAGAAGTATCGAAAAGAGTCATTGTCGGTCTAGCGACTTCGGTTACTCCATATTACCGAGAGAAAGGTGCTCCAATCCTTCGTAATCTGAATATTAAAGAAAACTATCTGGATGATACGGACATTTTGTTTCTTGATAGGACTTATGCTGAAAGCCAGATTTCAAAGCAGATTCATGCTGGGGATGTGCTGACAGTCCATACTGGCTATATCGGAACATCTTGTGTTGTACCAGAAAAGTACGATAAATGCTTGACTTTTACGACTTTGATCACTACGACTGACGAATCCGTTTTGAAAGGTGCTTTCCTAGCACAGTATCTCAATTCTGAAATTGGAATGAGCGCGGTTCAAGCTGTTACTACGCAGGGCGGAAGACAGAACCTTAACACTAATGATTTTGTAAAAGTGGAAATCCGGTATCCGTCATTAGCAGAGCAGAACAAAATCTGCACCGTGCTAAGTAGTATTGATAACCTTATCACCCTTCATCAGCGTAAGCTGGAAGAAATGAAAAAACAGAAAAAAGCCCTGATGCAGCTTCTGCTGACGGGGATTGTGAGGGTAAGGCTATGAATCAAAAGAAAATACAAGAACACCTCACCAAAGAAGCGCTGAAACACATCATCGATAACAGCCCGAATTACACCGAGCAGATCAAACAGGATTTGAAAAACATCATCGACGCAGGCAACACACCGGAAGAGATCCTTCAAGCAACATTGCTTTACTTTGCAGCCCTGCATTTGAGCTAAGCGAGGCAGCCCCCTGCCCCGCTATTCCTGCGTATAACCCCTTTGCGAAAGGAGGTCTCTCCATGGACAAAGACGCCTATCTGGAAATCAACGCAAGCCAGCGCCCCGCCCTTGCGCTGTTTGAGGTCATGGGCTACACCTACATTTCCCCGGCGGATTGCGACAAGCAGCGCGGCAGCCGGTATCATGTGCTGCTCCGGGACATCCTGCGCGGTCAGCTCCGCAGGCTCAACCGCTATGCCTATGCAGGCGCGGAGAACGAGTTCTCCGCCGCCAACATCGAGCGTGCCATGGAGGACCTCGACGAACCGCTGACGGACGGCCTCGTGCGCACCAGCGAGAAGATTTACGACGCGCTGCTGTTGGGCAAGAGCTATCCGGAGACCGTCGGCGACGGCAAAATGCTCAGCTTCAATCTCCGCTATATCGACTGGGACAACCCGCAGAACAACGTGTTCCACGTCACGGAGGAGTTCGCCGTGGACAGCCAGGACAGGCAGCACAACGCCCGCCCGGACATCGTGCTGTTCATCAATGGCATTCCCTTTGCCGTCATCGAGTGCAAGGCCCCGCATATCCCCGTGGAAGAGGCCGTCGGGCAGATGATCCGCAACCAGCAGGCGGCGTATATCCCGCATCTCTTCAAATTTGCGCAGCTCGTCGTGACGACCAACAAGAATGCCGTCAAATACGCGACAGCCGGCACGCCCAAAAAGTTCTGGAGCGTCTGGAAGGAGCAGGATGACGAATGGCTGCAAACCCGGCTGAAAGCGCTCGTCACGGATCGAATGCCCACTGAACAGGACAGGAATATCGTCTCCCTGTTCAGCCGCGAGCGCGTGTTCGAGCTGATTCGTTACTTCATTCTCTTTGACGCCAACGTGAAAAAAGTCTGCCGCTATCAGCAGTTCTTCGCCGTCCGGGAAATCATGAAGACCATCGCCGAAAGCGACGAGCACGGCAACCGCCAGAGCGGCGTCATTTGGCATACGCAGGGCAGCGGCAAGAGCCTGACCATGGTCATGCTGGCGAAGTATATCCTGATGGAGCTGAAGGACTGCCATCCCCGCGTGGTCATCGTCACGGACCGCAAGGAGCTGGACGCGCAGATTGCCGCCACCTTCGCCCATACCCGGCTGACTCCCGCCCGCGCGACGAGCGGACGCCATCTGGTGGAGCTGGTAAACAGCGCCCGGGCGGACGTCATCACCAGTATCATCAACAAGTTCAACACCGTCGAGCGGCAGGAGGTCAAAAACCCCTCCCGCGACATCTTCGTGCTCGTGGACGAAAGCCACCGCTCCAACTACGGCCTCATGGCGACCCGGATGCGCAGCGTATTCCCCAACGCCTGCTACATCGGCTTCACCGGCACGCCGCTGATGAAAAGCGAAAAGAACACCATGGCCCGGTTCGGCAGGCTGATTCACAAGTACACCATCCGGGACGGCGTGGAGGATGGCGCGATTGTCCCACTGATCTATGAGGGGCGCTTTGTCGAGCAAAAGGTGGACGAAGAAAATATCGACCTCTGGTTTAAGCAAACCACCCGCCGTCTGACGGAGGCGCAGCGGGAGGATCTGCGCAGGAAGTGGAGCAGCATTCGTCGCCTAACCTCCACCGACGCACGCATCAAGCGCATCGCGCTGGACATCAGCGAACACTTCATCGAGGGCTACAAGGATACCGGCTTCAAGGCCATGCTCGCCACCAACTACAAGCGCGACGCGATCCGCTATCTGGAGTGCTTTGAGCAGTTCGGCGACCTGAACTGCGCCGTCGTTATCTCGCCGCCCGACATGCGCGAAGGCGTCGATGACGTCGACGAGGGTGCGGACGATCTAGTCGTCTCCTTCTGGAACAAGATGATGCAGCAGTACGGGGATGCCGACCGCTACGAGGAAGCCATCAAGAACAGGTTCTGCGATGGTGAAATCGACATTCTGATCGTGTGCAGCAAGCTGCTCACCGGCTTCGACGCGCCGCTGTGTCAGGTGCTCTACATCGACAAGGAGCTCAAGGAGCACGGCCTTTTGCAGGCCATCGCGAGGACAAACCGCCTGCACGAGGGCAAGGACTACGGCCTGATAGTCGATTACCGCGGCCTGATTGAAAAGCTCGACACCGCCATGGACATGTACAGTGGCGCTGGTCTGGAGAACTTCGACGGCGGCGATCTGAAGGGCGTCATGGTCGATGTGATGTCTGCCATCGGGAATCTCCGCAGCGCCTATACGCAGCTGGTAGAGCTCTTTGCGCCGGTGGGCAATATCCATGACACAGAAGCCGTCGAGGTGTTCCTCGCCGACGACAAGGTGCGTCAGGATTTCTATACTCTGCTCTGTGCCTTCGGCCGGGCGCTGCATTTGGTGCTGAATGCGGAGCAGGCATACAACGCGCTGAGCAAGGAGGAACGGCAGAAGTATCAGGACACGTTCATCTTCTTTTCAAAGGTTCGCCGCAGCGTCAAGCTCCAGTACTGCGACGCCATCGACAACGTAGAGTATGAACCGATGATGCAGAATCTGCTCGACACGCACCTGTCTGTCGCCGGGCTGAAGAAGATCACAAGCCCCATCGACATTCTGAACAAGGACGACTTTGAAAAGGAGCTTGAGGAGCTGGGCTCGCTGCGGTCAAAAGCTGATGCGATAGCCAGCCGGATGACCCGAAGCATCAGCGAGAAGCGCGACGAGAATCCCGCGTACTACGACAGCTTCTCCAAGCGGATCAGGGATGCCCTTGCACTCTACAAGGAAAAGGTTATCTCCGAAGCCGAATACCTTGCCAAGATGCGCACCATCCTGGGGGATTACCACGCCGGCAGGAGCACCGTCAGCTATCCGGAGCGCATCAAGAATAATGTTCACGCACAGGCCTTTTTCGGTGTGCTGACCGCACTCTTTGACGAGGTGGAGGACGAACGGATTACACCCGATTTCGTTGCAGAGGTTTCCGAGGAGATCACAAAAATCGTCGCCTCCCACAGTCAGGTGGACTGGACGAACAACAAGACCATCCACGACCGCATTTCACAGGACATCGACGATCTGTTCTACAAATACGAAAAGGAGCATGGTCTGAAGCTCTCGTTCGATCTCATCGACAAGATCATCGACAATGTCAAGACTGTTGCCCTGCGGAGGTTCTGAGCGATGGACATCACCAGTCAACGAGTCCTAACCGCCAAAGGGCACGAAATCCTATTCAATCTCGAAAGAAAGCCGGTCAAAAACCTCAATCTGCGGGTGCGGAAGGATGGCAGCGTGTGGGTTTCAGCAGATCCGGGCGTCCCCTGCGGGGAAATCGACGCCTTTGTTGTCGGCAAGGCCCCGTATATTCAAAAGGCCCTTGACCACTTCCATGAGATGGCGCAATACAGGCCTCAGCCGAAGCAGTACGTCAGTGGCGAGGCATTCAACATTCTGGGTCGAGGTCTGCGCCTGCAGGTCACACAGGCCGCAAAGGATTCCATTTCAGCGGACGGCGTCTACATCCATCTAGGTGTTCGGGATCTCCACGATATCGAAAGGAAGCGGCGCGTCGTCAACAGATTTCTGGGCCAGCAGTGCAGAACGGTATTTGGCGACGTGATGGATGCGCTGTATCCGTCGTTTCAAAAATACGGCGTGCAGAAGCCTTCTCTGAGAATCCGGGACATGGAAACGCGCTGGGGCTCCTGTCTGGCGAAGAAGGGAATCATCACACTGAACAAGCGTCTCCTCGAAGCACCAAGGCACTGCATTGAATATGTCGTCATGCACGAGCTTTGCCATCTGGTTCACCCCAACCACTCCAGGCAGTTTTATGCCTTTCTCACGATGCTGATGCCGGACTGGAAGGAACGGAAGCAGTATCTGGACAAGACCGCAGCCTATTGGCTCTGATCACGCCAATAGGCTGCGGTCTTTTGCATATGCTACCTCACGTACAGCCACACATTGTTGTATGCATACTCTCTCGCATCTTCTTCACTGGAGCGCGTAAAGTACTCTCGTTCTGCTTCGGACGATGTGAATTCTTCCCGCCACGCTCTCGCCGCCCGGTAATAATCATTCGTCAAGACCAGTTCACTGTCCCAGTCTATTATCTGCACCACATCATGCTGGAAGCAATGTTTCAGTTCATATTGTCAATGATTATTTTTTAATTACAATACTGGTAAATCCGCTCAGATGAGTATTCCGCGCGAGATTGCGCAGCACGACCGCTCAAATTGAGCATCCATTCC
>OLRV01000659.1_pt1 | contig 33326 bp, 18 predicted proteins | sample 1672421 | NCBI WGS metagenome assembly OLRV01 (sample SAMEA3136684, study PRJEB25190) | human gut metagenome | biome: human gut; feature: human-associated habitat; material: faeces | place: Austria | collected 2013
CCTCACTGCTGCCTCCCGTAGGAGTTTGGTCCGTGTCTCAGTACCAATGTGGGGGGTTAACCTCTCAGTCCCCCTATGTATCGTCGCCTTGGTAAGCCGTTACCTTACCAACTAGCTAATACAACGCATGCCCATCCTTTACCACCAAAGCTTTCAACTCCGAAAGATGCCTCCCAGAATATTATGGGGTATTAGTACCGATTTCTCAGTGTTATCCCCCTGTAAAGGGTAGGTTGCATACGCGTTACGCACCCGTCCGCCGGTCGCCATCAATAGTATTACTACCATTATGCTGCCCCTCGACTTGCATGTGTTAAGCCTGCCGCTAGCGTTCATCCTGAGCCAGGATCAAACTCTCCATTGTATAATTTAATGTTTTGTTAGAGTCCTGACTGTTTCTTATTTCCTAAAAGGAAATTGACAGATAAATACTACACTTTTTCTCAAGTTTACCAGTAATTCAAAGAACCATTTTTCGGAAACCTTTCCGCTTATTTTCGGAGCGGAAAGTGGTGCAAAGGTAAAACCTTTTTTCGAATCCACCAAATTTTTGAAGAACTTTTTTTTCGAAGCTTTTTCAAAACCTCTCCGCCTGTTTTCGGAGCGGAAAGTGGCGCAAAGGTAAAACCTTTTTTCGAATCCACCAAATAATTTTCCAAGAACTTTTGCAACTTCGAACCTCCGTTTCCGCCTGCCGCGGGTTTACGGCTGTAAACCTGAGACTTCGATAAGAACGTCGATTTTCTGATTGCGGGTGCAAAGGTAGCGACAATTTCGGAATCTGCAAATATTTCGCGGTTTTTTTCTCGAAATCGGCTTATTTTTCTCCGACAGGGGAATCATACCTTTTATATATATAAGCGACGGGCCTCCCTCCGCGGAAGACCCGTCGCACGGAACCTGGAAACGGCTACAACCAGCCGTCGGCGGAATTGCTCTGCGAGCGGACGGTCACATAGAAACTCTGCGACACGACCGTGCCCTCGAATCCCCTGGCCGAAACGGTTACCCTGGCCTGCCCTACCTTCTTGGGCAGCATCCGCAGAACGCCGTCGCTGACATTCACCCGCACGACCGACTCGTCGTTGGCCACGGCATCGTATTGCGAAACCGCATCGTCGGTAAAGTAATCGGCCAGCGCGACGCTGCTCGTCGGCGTATCGGTCTTCAACAACCGGTTGGCGATCCGCGCCGTGACCCGAGGCGGCGTCTTTTCGCCGAACGCGACCTTGATATTCTCCAACAGCAGGTTGGCGTCGAGGTAACCCGCCCCCATTTTCCCTTTGTATTCGTCGAGCAAAAGCGTCGGCCCATCATAACGCTTGGTGCCCGTCAAGTAAGGATCGATCGGATGGACGCTTTCGAGCAACAGCTTCTTGTATGCGTCGGCCGTCATGCGGTAGCCCAGCTGCGAAAGATAGGAGAGTCCCAGCGCCGCAACGCCCGACACATGGGGACAAGCCATCGACGTACCCTGCATATAGCCGTAGACATTGCTATCGGTCAACCCCTGCCGGCGCTCGTCGTCGTAATAGGTCACCGACGGATCGCTCAGGATAGTGCTGAGCACGCCGCCGTTATCCGTTCCCAAACTCGAATTGTAGAGATCGCCGCCCGGCGCCGTAATGTCGACCTCGTCGTTATAACAGGTATAATAGGCCGGCAGAAAATCCGATCCCATGGCCGCCACCGAGACGACGGCCTCGTAACTGGCCGGATATTCGGAGACGTCCCCGAACAGATCGCCGTCGTTACCGGCGGCAAAAATCACTACTCCTCCTTCGATCGGCGAATCGGGATCGTTCTTGCCGGCGTTGGCGATAAAGTAGTCGATCGCCGCCTTCTCGGAAGAATTCATGAACCACTGCCGCATGGCCTCCATCTCATCCCTGCTGCCCGTCGAATAAGAATATCCATAGCTGCACTGACAGATCAGCGCACCGTTGTCGGCCGCATAGCGGAACGCGTCCTCGGTGGGATAGCTTCTCTTGTCGGGATCGCCAAAGATCTGGCACGACATGATCTTCACGCCGCCTGCGCCGTTACGGCCCCCGGCGATGCCGCAAACGCCCCGATCGTTGTCGTTGACCGCCGCGATCGTGCCGGCCACATGCGTTCCGTGGTCGGCGTTGGAGTAGTAGATCTGCCCCTGATACTCCTTCCTGTCCGCATACGACCAGTCGAGCTCCGCCGTGTTGTTGACGAAGTTGTATCCGTGCTGGTCGCCTTTCGTCGGGTTGGGATTGACCCAGATATTGGCTTGCAGATCGGGGTGCGTATACTGGACGGCCTGGTCGATCACCGCCACGACGATGTCGCTGCTGCCCTGATTTTTCTTCCACGCGTCGAACAGGTTGACGTCGGCGCCCGCCTGAGTGACAAGCACCTGATAACCCGTATTGTCGTAATGCCACTGCGCCGGCAGGAGCGGATCGTTCATCGGCATCGACGCACGGGTCGCAGCCGCCGCGGCGCTCCGCAGCGGCCGGGCCGGAAAACGGTTTTTCAACCGCGGGCAACGCGCATATTCGAGCACCTCGATCCGGCCGTCGTGGCTCAATTCGCCGACCATTTCACGCAGGGGAAGCGACTCGTCGAAGGTAACCACGTACCATTGGTGCAGACCGAAAGCGCGGTGGCGCTCCTCGAAGCGGGGATCGGAGCCGAACAGCGGCCGGATGCCGTCGACCCCCACGGCCGCGAGCAGCTCGTCGGCCGTGGCGAATCCCGCACGGGTCGCCGAAGCCGAAGCCTGCGCGGCGGCCAGCGAATCGGCGGCCGACGGACGGAACTTGACGATCAGCTGTCCCTCGACGGCGCCTTCGGCGTCGTAGATGACCTTCACGCCCGCGGACGAGCCGCCGCCCTGCGAAAAAGTCTCCTCCGGATCGTTCGTACATGCCGCCAGCGACACGATACCTGCCAGCAACAGAATCTTTTTCATCATATACATTCTCAATTATAGCTTTCAAAGATACGAATAAGCGAGGGCAATGTCAAATTTATTTGAACATTGCCGAGCGGGAGTATCTTCGGCACAGCCAAAGATACGATTAAGCCGAGCGCAATGCAAATTTATTCGAACATTGCCGAGGCGAAGTATCTAAGACGAAGTCAAAGATAGTAAAAGTCGAGACAAGTTTTGCAATTGAAGATAAAAAACAAATCCGGATTCGACTTACCCGACGACGGGCAGGCATCTTCCCCGACGCAGACGCGAAGAACGGCGACGCCGCACGCCGGTCGCGCGATTCTCAGGAATCGACCGGAGGGGCAGCTCGCGGACAGGCCGAAATGAAAATCCGGGGAATACGATCCGCAGCACGGGAAAATTCGGATTTTTTGCTACTTTTGTCGAAAATTGTACGAACGATGAATTTCAAGAAAATCACGATACTGCTCCTCGTGCTCCTCGTGGCGGATCAGGCGCTCAAAATCTGGATCAAGACCCACATGACGCTCGACGAGGCGATTATGATCGTCCCCACGTGGTTCCAGTTGCGTTTCATCGAGAACAACGGCGCGGCGTTCGGCATGCGGCTCGCGACGGGCGGAGCCTTCGATTGGGGGAAACTGGCGCTGAGCCTCTTCCGGCTGGCGATGATCGGTCTGCTGGGATACTATCTCCGTTATCTGGGCAAACGGAAAACACCCGCCGGCGTACTGGTGGGACTCACGCTGATTCTGGCCGGAGCGATCGGCAATATGATCGACAGCGCATTCTACGGTCTGATCTTCTCCGCCTCGACTCCGACCGAAGTGGCGCACTTCGGCGGCAGCTATGCACCGCTGATGATGGGGCGCGTGGTGGACATGTTCTATTTCCCGCTCTTCCAGTGGAACGGCGTGCCGGGCTGGCTGTCGTTTCTGGTCGACAGCCGCAACTACTTTTTCGGCGCCATCTTCAACCTGGCCGACGCCTACATCTCGGTGGCAGTGGTCTATCTGCTGATTTTCCAGTACAAATTCTTCAAATAGGGTCGTCCCTGCAAAAAAATCCCGCCAAAATTTGCGGGGGGGGGATTTTGCGTATCTTTGTGCGCACAAACAGTTTAGTTAACGCATAAACACACGTAGACCATGAAAAAGATCTTACTTTGTCTGGCGCTTTTCTGTCTCGCAACGGGTCCCATCTCGTGCGGCGACAGCAATACCGACGACGGCACGGAACAGGGCGGCGGCGGCAACGGCGGTGACGGAGGAGGAACCGGACCTGAACCCGAGCCCGGAAATCCCGAAATCACACCCGAGCAGCACAAGGCCAAACTCGAAACGATCGGCAAGGAGGTAGCCGCCCAGTTCAACCCCGAAGACAGCAAAGCGGCTATCGAATCGCTCACGGCTCTCGAAGAGCTGCTCGCATTCGATGACGAGGACGTAGCCCCCTCACCCGCTCCGAAGACGTATGCGGTCGCAACGGCCAAGTCGCTGGCAGCGGTCGCCGCAGGGCCCGACGTCCATGCGCTCACCTCGCTGATCGTCCGCGCGACGACCACCGAAAAGTACACGCTCGACGAATGGGCGGGCGACTACGTGATCGAAGACGGCGAACCCGTCAAGAAGGGCGAATTGGCGAACCAATACCGCCTGACATGGGCCGACGCGGCCGGCACGCAGTCGGAGGCGCTCTTCACCTATTCGGCGGGCGGTGTGGAATACACCCGCGTGGACGGCTATGCGATCGTCATTCCGCAGGATTGGAACCTGTCGCTCAAAGTCGCCGGCCACGAAGAGCTGAGCGTCGTGGGCAAGAGCAACGTTTCGGCCGATGGCCTGACGCTCGCCCCCGAAGTGACGGTGACGCTCAACGGCGGCTATGTGGCTGCGGCCAAGGTGAACGCCGACCCGAAGCAGGTGACGGCCAACGCCTCGTTCACGAAGAACGGTACGCAGATCGTCGACGCCTATGCTAAAATGGTATGCGACGGCCTGACCGACCCCGACAACTGGATCGTCGAGGAGGAGTACGACTGGAACGGCGACGGCGTCATCGACGACACCGACACCTACATCGATCCCGAAGATCACATCGTCGATCATGTCAAGACGGGCGAAGGCTACGTGACGGTGATGGGACTCAAACTCACCCTTTCGGGCGACATCGCCAAGATCATTCAGCAGGTGAACGCGATCGCCGACACCAGTACGGCGACAGGTTCGCAGCAGGAGGCCGACGCCTACAACACCAATGCCAAGGCGAAACTCGCCTACACGGCCGACAACTCGACGATGGCCGACGTCAAGATGCAGAGCTACTCCTACAAGGATTACATCTACGTCTGGAATCCCGACACGCAGACCGGCGACAACCAAGTCGTCACCCGTTACGACATCGAACCGGTGCTGGAATTCGCCGACGGCTCGAAGATCGCTATCGAGGAGTATGTGGAAACCGGATTCGACTCGCTCACCAAAACGTTCGAAGATCTGGCCGACGCCTACATGGACCTCATCGACGGGAAATAAACCCTGAACCCCGCCAACAAAGAAGAGGGAACGGCTCGTGCCGCGTCCCTCTTCTTTTGCCCGTTATGACGAATACGCTGACCCGACTGCTGCTCACCGCCGCGCTCTGCGGGCTGTTCCTGCTTTCCGAAGCACAGGAACGGAACGCCGTGTCCGCGCCCGATCCGGCTGCACCCCGAATGCCGGCCGACAGCATCTCGCGCGACTACCGGCTCGACGGCGTCGTGATCGGGACGCAGCGTCCTCCCTCGCCGCTGGGAAGCATCGCCGAAGGACGGTTCCGGCTGCTGATGCGCAACAGCAGCGCACTGCCGCGCTTCGCGGGAAGCATCGACCCGATGCGCATTCTGCAACTCATGCCGGGCGTGCAGACCGCCGCCGAGGGAAACAGCGGACTCTACGTGCGCGGCAACGACGCCGGTCAGAACCTCATCCTGCTGAATCAGGCACCGCTCTACGCCCATGCGCATCTGCTGGGATTCTTTTCGGTCTTCAATCCCGGACAGGTGGCTTCGTTCGAGCTCTCCAAGACGGGCGGCGGACGCATCGAAACGGCCATGCAGCCCGCGACGGTCGTCGTGCAGAGCCGCGAAGAGACCGGCGTCCGATGGGGCGTCGAAGGCGACCTGGGAATCATCGCCTCGCAGGCGACCGTCACGGCTCCGCTCACAGACCGCGCGGCGCTGTTTCTCTCGGGACGCCGCTCTTACACGGGATGGCTCATCGGCGCCCTTTCGCCGAAAGGCGAAGACGACCTGAATTACCGGCTCCAAGATTACGACGCCACGCTCGCATGGCAGATCGATGACCATAACAAACTGATCGTCAACAGCCACTACGGCGACGACCGCACGCATATCACCTACAACGAAGGGTTGCTCGGCGGGCGGCTGCAATGGTATGCCTCCGTCTCGTCGGCCACGCTGCGCAGCGAACTTTCGCCCACGACGCACATGGAGAACGCACTCTACTATTCGCGTCTCGACACCCGTCTGACCGCCTCCACGACGGGTATTTCGGCCCAAGCGCCCTCGTCGATCGGCGACCTGGGATACAAACACAGCACCCGTTGGCACATCGGCCGCCTGCAACTGGCCGCAGGTCTGCAATATGCCTACCGCCGCATCCGCCCGCAGCACATCGCCTCCGACTACGGAGGGATCGCCGACGCCGGACGGGGGCCTCGCTACGACACGCACGAATTGGCGCCCTTCCTGGCCGCGACGATTCCGCTGACGCACAGCCTCACGTGCGACGCCGCACTGCGCTACGGGTTCTATCTCCTGCAAGGAGACGGGCGAATCGCCTCCTACCGCCACGCCTCGCCCCAGCCGAGCCTCTCGCTCGACTGGCAGGTCGCACGCGGCAGCCGGCTGCGGGCCTCCTACAACTACATCACGCAGTACATCCACAAAGTCCCCTCGTCGAACATCAGCTTCTCCACCGACTTCTGGATGGCGCCGACCCGACGCACGCCGCCGCAGCATACCCATCATGCGGCGCTCGGCTACTTCGCCGAAGCGGCCGGCGGGCGGCTCAACTTCTCGGCCGAGGCCTATTACCAGCGCATGTACCGCGTATTGGAGTACAACGCGCCGCTCACGGGTATGGTCAACAACCGTTACGAACTGGAACAGTACCTCCATTCGGGCGACGGCGAAGCCTACGGCATGGAGTTCATGGTCTCTTACGCCGGTCGGAAATTCAACGGATGGATCAGCTACACGCTGGGGAAATCGGTGCGTCAATTCGCCGCCCTCAACGACGGACTGCCCTTCCCCGCTTCGCTCGACCGGCGGCACGACCTCTCGCTTGCGGCGAGTTACATGCCGGGCGAACGCTGGGAGTTGTCGACGGTCTTCGTCTACGCTTCGGGCGGCGCCTATACCCCGACGCGCGACCTCTACATCGCCGGCGGTTCGTTCGTCCGCGGACACGGCTCCTACAACGGCGCCCGCCTGCCGGATTACCACCGGCTCGACCTGTCGGTCACCTACTGGCTGCGGCGGAAACCGTGGCGCAGCGGCATCAATCTCTCCCTCTTCAACCTCTACGCCCACCGCAACCCGCTCTACATCTCGTGGCCGGTGCTCGTCGACGAAGAGAAGCACGAATACCAGATCCATCCGCGCCGGCATTACCTCTACACCGTCATCCCCTCCGTAAGTTGGATTTTCAAATTCTGAATGCACCGTGAAACGATCCGTCATCCTGCTGTTTACGCTGCTGGGCAGCTGCCTGGGCAAGGTCTCGACCGATACGGAATACCATCGTCAGCTGGTAGTCGAAGGGAGAATCGAAGCCGGCGGGCCGGCCGAGGTGATGCTCTCCGAGAACCTTCCTTTTCTGGATGTCATTACCGAACAGACGCTCGAAGCGGCCGTCGTCCGCTATGCGAAGGTGACCGTCACCTCCGACGACGGGCAAAGCGAAATCCTTACGGGCTACTACGACCGCAACTATCCGACCCGCTTCGTCTACCGATCGGCACGCCTGCACGGCCGCACAGGCGGCACCTATACGCTCACGGTCGACTATCGGGGACGAACCTGCACGGCCGTCACGACCGTCCCCGAACCGATCCCCCTGCGGGAACTGCGCGCCGAACCGGTCTGCGACTCGCTCTTCACGCTGCAAGCCCTCTTCGACGATCCTCCGGCCAAGAACGCCTACTTCGCCGAGTGCCGCACGACGGATCCCGGCGCCTACTCCCCTGCACTGATGGGCGTGGTCGACGACTCGGTGCTCGACAACGGCGGTTCGGTGACGCTGACCGTCAACCGGCCGCTCCAATACCTCAAAATCAAGGACTACAAACAGTATTTCCGGCCCGGCGAGACGGTCGACGTCCGTTTCAGCCATATCTCCTCCCCGACATTCGATTTCTGGAGCCGGCTCGAAAACGAGATGCTCAACGCCATGAACCCCGTCTTTCCGGCCTACGAAAACCTCCCGTCGAACATCGAGGGCGACGCCCGCGGCATTTGGAGCGGATACGGCAGCTCCTACTACCGCATTACGATGCCACAGGAAAACGATAGCAAAGAAACGACCGTTTTTCCGCCGGCATAGCTCGAACGAGTCGTCCCTGCACGCGGTTTGGAGCAAACGATCCGAGAAATCCGCCGCTCTCTCCGCGGAAGCCCCCCGCCGGCCCTCCGCACCGGCGGACGGCAGCGACCGATCGCCGTTCGCCGATGCCCGCTGACGAGCGCAGACACGCCCTACCGCAGCCATGAACCGGCAAACGGCAGGAGATTATCGCAGACCGTCAATTTTTTTCGCGGAAAATAGCGGAAGTTTCCAAAAAAGTATTACCTTTGCACCACGCAAACCAACAAGGTGCGTACCCATGCCCAGGTGGCGGAATAGGTAGACGCGCACGTTTCAGGTGCGTGTGCCGCAAGGCGTGCAGGTTCGATTCCTGTCCTGGGCACTTGGTTAAGCCTCGTAATCTTTGATTACGGGGCTTTTTTTAGTTTTCAGTATAACCGTCCTCCACACCCATGCAAAAGCACTGCCCGGGATCGGACACGGGACAAAACAGCGATTCCGCACCGAACGCTCCCGCAGCCCGCAATACATACCCGACCGGTCGAAGCTATTCCTCGCCCACCCCCTCAATCGCGATCTCGAAAGGCGAAGCGGCGCCCGCATGGTAGATAAACAACTTCCGGAAGAACACTCCATCCCGTTCGGCTTCATAGGTCACTTCAATCCGCGACCACCGGCCGGGCAGCAGAGGCGCCTTGTCCCAGACAGCCGAAGTGCATTCGCAGGTGGTCATTACTTTGGTGATTACGACAGGGCACGAACTGACGTTGGTGAAGCGGAAGACGACTTTTTTCTTATGCCCCACCCTTATCCGCCCCAGGTCTGCAACCCGGGATTCGAACCGGAAAAGCGTATCGCTGCCGGCAAGGCCGGCGTGTTCCCGATCCATACCGATCAGTGCCGGAGTGGGTAGCAGCCCGTCGGCCGCCCCCTCTCCGCCATTTGCCACGAAGCACATGATTCCCGTGGCCACGACCACAACCACGACCACGGCTACGAACATCGGCACTGCGACCGCACTGAATACCTGACTATTTTTTTTATCCATCTTCGACAGAGCCCCATATTATTGATGAATGAAACCACCGGACAGCTTCAATATCGGGTCATAGAGAAGCTACAATTTTTCCAGCAGCGCCCGAAGGAAGTTTTCAGTTTGCTGCGATGTTTCTTTAAATGCGGTAAAGAAACCCTCGCATCTCATATCTTGAGTAAGGATAAAGAAATAGGGATTGTCGACATCTTCTATCGGAATTCCGAGTCGGTCAACGCTATACAGCCCGCAGGAGACTTCATACGTGTTCCTGAGTATCCTCAAGTCCCTTGCATTGTGATAATCGCACAGTATGATCAGCCCCATTTGGGCACGGTCATCGAGGATCGATTTCAACAGCTTGAAGTGCATCGCAATACAGGGCAGGCAATTCATTCTGCTGAAACGATAGACCAGCGTTCTGCCATGCGCGGACACGACCTCCGACAAAGGTGACTTATTGCCCTCCGCGTCAGTCAGCACCGTCGTGGGGGAAAGGCAAAACCCTTCCGAGGAGAGCTCATAGGGCCTGCAAAAAGCCATATTCTCGAATGCGGTCTGAATTACCGCCATTCTGTTCAACTGCTTCGAATAGGCGATATATGTTTTTGCCATGACACAGGCCGTGAACCCGAAAAGGAGCACCAAACCCACTGAAAGCAGGAGGATATGCGGCTTCTGTTTGGGCATGGCTATTCCTCCTGTTTTATGTCGAATACGAACAATACCGGGTTATCGTTCTCGGACAGTTTATCCAGCAATCCGTACAACTCTTTTTCAAACCCGGTTTTCGGTGTTCTGTCCGATATGTTTTTATATCCGTGTGCGAAAGTATTTGCGTTAATCCAATATATTACCTCGTTGCCGATCACACGTTTTACGCTGAAAAAGAATTTATCCGAAAAATTACTATCGGTAGCAAATTCATAGATCGACATTTTATTGTCCTCCTTGTCATATAAGAAATAATAATCCTTTTCACCCGTAAAAGTCACCTCCGCAAAAATATACCGTTCCGATTGCTGAATCCGGTTTATCCCCAATACGGCATTTCGCCCCCGGTTATCCTCGAAAACTTTTTCGGGTCGCCCCGAAGTGTATTTGGCTTTGGGATCTTTGAACTCCATACGGTATTGCACACAGACACTGTCTTTGGAAAACTTATAGATATGATCGTCTCCCGAATAAATCATCAGGGCTTCGTTTCCTGCTATTCCGTATTGGGGGCCGTTTATTCCCAGAACATCGGGATCTTTTTTAAAAGGCAGATATTTGGAATAGCCATCCCCATCCCGAGCGTTCGAAAAAAGCCGGTATTTACCAATCGCAGAATTACTCCAATCGTTCATATAATAAATAATATCCCCAATGGCAAATAATTCTGTACACCTGAGACGTTTGAATAAATCATAGTCGTCCGAAACAGGTTGTAAGGTCAGACGGTCATAGAATATCTGTTTTCCTGCAAAATAGTCTATTACAATAATACTACGATCTGTAACGGTCATAAAGGATAGATTGGTATACTCACCCGGGCCGCGCCCGTGCTTATGGATTTTTCCGGCATAACTCCCGTCCGGATTGAAAACATAGACCGACTGCGACATATGATCCATGATATAAAACTTTCCGTCCACGATTTCCAATCTATCGATATTGGATATTAAGCACTCGTCATTCGTCGCAAGGGGAACGATCCGGAAGGTGGTATCGAGAATTTTATCGAAATCAATCTCCGTCACACTTTCCCTCGAATCGAAAACAATGCTTTTTATATTGTCGGGAATTTCCTCCTCATTCGAACAGGCAGTCATTGAAAATTGTCCAATCAAGCAAACAATGATAAAATTAAAATATTTCATAATCATATTTTTTACCTCCCTACCACTTAGCCTATGTAGTAGGGAGGAAATAAATTAATATGTCATCTGGCACGAATAGACAGTGCACCCGGAACCTTTTTTAGGACAAGTCTCAATAATCCCAGTCACTTTTACAGACATCCACCCTAAACTTCCAGATAACTTTTCATTTGAATAAGATACCTCTCCGTTTACACCTACATTACGATACATGACGCATGATTGAGGTTGCCCCAATAAGTGCTCATAATGATATATCGAGCCGTCTCCTTCATTGTTACTTGTCTCTTCATTTTCATTCTTCGTCAAAGCTTCGATATTGACAGACAGCAGTGCCTGGGTAGTTTTATTGTAAGTGATAAACCCCAGCACCAAGGCGAAAGTCAGAAATGCAGCACAGAGTATAAAAATAAATTTTTTCATGTTTTTGTTTTTTAAATTCTCGATTGATACCTGCGATCCGGCAACGCTCCGTCGGCGTTATTTCCGCATCCAGTTTGTCGCCCGTCAGGCCGGGCCAGCCTACTAAACAGTGGGAAGGCAATAGTCTTCGGTCTATATCCGTTATCTTACATAAATAAACAGCACCTTCTTTCTTTTTGAAGGGAGCCCGGGGCGGAGATCGCTGCGCATGAATTTGCACGATTCGGCAGCGACCCCGCCCTTTTCGTTCCCTGAATCTCAGTTTGCCGGCACGGCACGGCTACCACCATATTTGTTCGTCGTTCTCGTACGTAAAAATACGTTCCTCCTTGCCCTTAGTATGGTTCCTCAAAAGCAGCAGGGCATTCCCGGGGACATTGTCGTAGTGTAAAACATGCGTCCGATCCCCGATGCGCCTGCCGAGGGATACGAACCGGCCATCGCGGCAATAGAACAACTCGTAAAGCTCGTCCGCCTGTATGAAATTATCGTCGTTCCGCGGCAGGAACATCACGCTACCCAGGGTCTGAGGCCGGTCGAAAGCCATGCCGCCCCAGCAGCGGGATTCCTGCGGGGCATTGAAATAGGTCAGCGGATCCCCGTCGAACAATTTGTATTTGTCGTCGCCCGAATTCCCGTAGCTGCCTTCGGTTCCGATTATCTCCCCGACGAGCTTTTCCCCCGACGGGGCATAGAACCCGACCTCGGCCATATTCACGAATGCACCGCTCGGGGAGAGATAACGTATATACCGGAAGGTTATACTGTCCCCCAGTTGCGCGTAATACGGCCTGGCTTCCGGCACCTCGGGCGTAACGTAGACAGTCCGGGCATCCCGGAAATCGGGACTGTCCGCAACCTGGAACCGGCCGTTTTTCACCCGGTTGAGGATAAACTCCAGCTCAAAGAAAACCGGGTATTTCCGCTTCAGCGTGACGGAAACCTCAGCCCCGTCGGGTTTACGCACCGCCACCCCGCCCTCTTTCGAGACCGTAAACGGATCCGTTGCCGGAAGGAGGAGCCCCCGGTCATAATACATGACCATATAGGCGCAGCCCTTTTCGACATGATCGAACGCAACCCGCCCGCGCTTTATCCGGCTCCAGGCGACAGGCACCCAGTTCCGGTTGTCGAAAACGACCAGATAGGCAAATTTCTTTGGGGCCGCGATCGGGATCGTCAATTTCAGGACAAGGTCGATGCCGTCGAAATACGATTCCGAAACGTCCTTTATGAAGGGGGATCGGAAGGCCGGCGGAATTCCCTCCGCCAGGGCTCCCCTTTGGTTGGGCAGGCTCTGGGGCTGGAAACTGAACATCTTGCGGTAAACCTTCCCGACACGCTCCTGCGGCCGGGATTCGAAATGCTTGCCGAATTCCGGGTCGCTCATCCCGAAAGAGTAGAGCACGCTGTCGACCCACAGCGAATTCCAACTGTGCGACTGGCTCCGGTTGGCCCACTGGATAATGTAGTCGTAATTTACAGGCAGCCCGACGCTCCTCAGCGCATACCACATCAGGCTCGTGATCTCGGGGCATGCGCCCCCTGCCGCCCGCAGGTAATCCGACGGCCTCAGCGCCACTCTCATGACCGATTCGTCGATGACCTCGTAATCCATCCTGCGCAGGCTGTCCTGGATCGTCCTGGCCGCAGTGTAACGATCCGCCCCGGCCTGCTGCAGGGGGCGGATTATTTCAGCGAGGAAATCCCTGTAATGAGGCATCCAGTCCTCCGCCAGTTCATTCTCGACCCGGTAAGGCAGAATATATTCACAGAAATCGCCGAACGACAGCCCCTTTGTCCACGGGTAGTCCAGCGTTGCAAAGGCATTGTCGATATGCCGGATCAAAAACTCGCGGCCGAGTTCGGAAAGGTCGAACGCCGGATGTACACCTGTTAAATCGGGATTATAATTCTCCGCCCTGCCCCTCAGCACCTGCCGGGGGATATCCTTATCGCAGAAAAGAGAATCAAAATCGCACTTGAAGTCCTCCAGTCCCTTCCCCGCATAGCCGTAATGGAGCGGAAGGTTCTCGATCAGGAACCGGGCGGCCCGGTATTTCAGCGAATCGGCCTTATCCCCGCTGTAATGTTGCAAAACCGCTTCCAGTTCCGGACGGTTTTCGCCCGCAAGTTCCAAAGCCGCCTCCAGCCGGGATTCACAACCGGCGCATATCCATGCCAAACCGAACGATAAGATCAGCCTGACGGCAGTACGGTCAAAATTTTTCATGATTGAAACACTTTTACATCTATTCTTCCCTTCCAGTTACTATCCACCCCGGATGGGGAGGAGCTTCACCCACGCAACCCATCCCGGATTTTATTTATCCAGTCAACGATTGCCATGTTTTTCAATACGGCAATCGGCGGAGCTGTTATCATAACAAGATTGATCAAGCGGGGTGATATCTTCTGTGAAGTTACTTTTTAAAACATCAAAAACAAAATATTTTTACATTATTTTGAACTAATATTAATATTTTTGTTTTATTTTGTAGTAGACAATCAAATATCTTGATTAACTATATAATGATTGCGTCTTTATTTTGTGTTCTTAAAATAAAATTATATGGCCAAATTCTGCTATTTGATGACCGGAATCATCATCATCCCGCTGTGGTGCGCCTCGTGCAATGACAATAATCCCAGGAAAGAAATCCAGAAGATCGTAAAGGAATGGGTCGGGAAAACGGTACTGCTGCCGCAGGATATACAACCGACTTCGTATTCCTGCGACACGGTTTGCGACCCCGCGAAATCGAAAAAACCATTCAGGATACTGAATTTCACCGACTCGATAGGCTGCACCTCCTGCAAGCTGAAATTGTTGACCTGGAACGCTTATGTGAGGGAAATCGACACGACGCTGGCCGACAAGGTCGATTTCCTGTTCTATTTCCACCCGCAGAACGAGCGGGAACTCGGGTTGATATTACGAGCCGACGGGTTCGAACTGCCGTTTTATATCGACCGTAAAAATGAAATCGACAGGCTGAATGGCTTTCCGAAGAACCAGGCCTGCCAATGTTTTCTCCTCGACAGCACCAACAAGGTTCTATTGGTCGGCAACCCGACGCATAAGCCGCGGCTTTGGGAGCTGTATAAGGAGATAATATCCGGGAAGAAGGCGGACAGGGTTCCCACGACCGACATCCATATCGCCCGACCGGAAATCGAGGTTCCGGATTTGAGGATCGGCAGCACGGCACAGGCGGCCTTCGTCCTGGAAAACATAGGGGACAAACCGCTGGTAATAACCCACATCGACGCCTCCTGCGGGTGTACGAAACCGTCATGGAACCGGAGCCCCGTCATGCCCGGAGAGAAATCCGAAATCAAAGTGGAGATAATCCCCGACAAGGCCGGGGCTTTCGACAAAACATTGCGGGTCTTCTGCAATACGGCCGCCGGCAGCACTTCGCTGAAGATCATCGGTATGGTAGAGGAATAATTATCGGGAAAAACGAGGGCGGAGAATTGCCTCGGGAAAAGACACGTTTTCTCCGCCCGGCCGCCAAATCCCGGAAAAGGAAAGGAGGTTGTGCAAAAATAGTCAATTGATCCCAAACCCCAAGCGGGTTCGCCGTTGTTGAAAGGATAGACACAACGCATCGAGTAAACTGTGAACGAACAGAAAAAGAAAAACGCTATGAAAAAGAAAATTACGTTCGGCTTGGTGGCATTCGCCATGGTGGCAGCCTCGGCCGTATTTATGAAGAGCATTGCCAAGGACGACCTGTCCGCAATGATCCAGGCCAATGTGGATGCATTGGCTGAGTTTGAATTCGGCGGTCAATCTTGGAATGAGAACGACACGCATTGGGTCGGATCGAACTGGAAGCCTGAAGTAGTAGAATGCACTGGAACCAGAGGGAATGCCACCTACTGGGGACAGATGGTTAAATGTAACACCGGCGATGGAAATTGCTATGATGGCACTGACTGCATTTAGTCATTATTAATTTGTAACGGTTGATGTAATTATAGTTGAACTTTACAAATACATCAACCGTTACATTATACCATCTCATTTAACAACCCAAATAAATCTCCCATGAAACAACTGATCACAATTATTATATTCTCCTTACTATTCTGTGCTTGCGGCACCTCGCCACAAAACAATAGCATGGCATTAGTACTGTCCGATACTGAAATAATTAAAATCAATCCAGGTTCCCCACATTTGATAAGAGCCGACATGGCCAAAACCATCGACACAAAGAAATTACTGGATATGATTCAATCGATCGATTACATAAAACTGGATTCGTCCGAACCGATGGGGCCAATTAACAAAATGGTCGTAACAAACGATAAAATCTTCATAATGGATTCTTTTGCGGCTCAGCAAATTTTTGTATTCGACAAAACAGGCAAACTGTTATACCGGATCAAGAATAAAGGCAGGGGGCCCAAAGAATACATTAGTATCTGGGATATGCAAGTCGACACCATCCGGAATGAAATACTTGTAAATGACGCGCTGGCCCGCTCCTACCTTTATTATTCCACGGATGACGGGACATTCCTACGGCGGGAAAAGGGAATAGCGAACTGCTATTTGGCACGTATCGACAGCCTATATATTAACCTCACCGGAGTCGGACAGGATTTTAACGACAACGAGAATTGGGCGATTATAATCTCGGATAAAGATTCTGTTCTTTTCAAGGGGTTTGAGCCTACACCGCTTCAAAATGACGATTTTATTATCAATAGTTTTACTTACGATCGTAATGGAAATCTTTTATATACTCCAGTTTATTCAGACACGGTTTACCGGTTCTCTTCGGTCTGCGTCGTAGAACCGGAATATGTGATTTGTCAGGAAAAGAGTGTGTGGAGACGTCATGACGAAAAAATATCTTACCAAGAGGTGAAAAAATTAATTTTAGAAAATAACTATACCAGATATGGCGGAAAATTTTACGATATGGAAAAATACGCATATTTCGAAATCGGCCATGAGGAAGATGAATATGTTGTCCCCATCTCCTGTTTTTGGAACAAGCAAACTGATATGGTTTACGCATGGAGTTCAAAAGGGTGGAGCGAATATCCGGATATAGGGGAGATTATCCGACAACCGATAGCCGTCTACGGCGATACGTTTTTCAGCACCTGTTCACCGCAAATTCCCGAAGAATACAGGGAAAACCTGAGCCCTAAGATCAAAAGCCTGCTGGAGTGTTCGAAGGAGAGCGACAACCCGATCGTGGTTGCGTATACGTTGAAATAATCGTAAAAACACCCGGGCAGAAGACCAAATAAGAAAGCATATGAAGCAACTAACAGCCACAATTATAACCGCCCTATTCTGCGCTGCCTGCGGAACCTCGCCACAAAACGACAGCAGGGCATTAGTACTGTCCGACACGAAAATTATTAAAATCACCCACGACACTCCGCACCCAATTCGGGCCGATAATGCCAGAATTATCGGCATGGATGAAATGCTCGATAGGGTCAAATCAATCGACTACATAAAACTGGATTCATCCGATCCGATCGGCACAATTAATAAAATGATCGTAACTAACGACAAAATCTTCATAATGGATGCCCACGTCGCCCAACGAATTTTCGTCTTCGACAAAACAGGCAAACTACTATTCCGGATCAAGAACAAAGGCAGGGGGCCGAAGGAATACCTGAGTGTCGCGGATATGCAGGTAGACACCATCCGGAATGAAATACTTGTAAATGACGCGCTGGCCCGTTCCTATCTTTATTTCTCCGCCGATGACGGAGCATTCCTACGCCGGGAAAAAGGAGTAGCAAATTGCTATTTGGCGCATATCGACAGTTTGTATATAAATTATCAAATCCCAGGACAGGATTTCAACGACGACGAGAACTGGGCGATTCTCGTTTCCAACAAAGACTCCGTCCTTTACAAAGGATTCGCCCCGACACCTCTGCAAGACAACAATTTTGCAGTCAACAGTTTCACTTATGACTACGATGGAACCCTTCTCTATACTCCGGTCTATTCCGATACGGTTTACCAGTTCACCACCGCTTCCGTCGTAAAACCGGAATATGTGATCTGTCAGAAAAAGAGTGTATGGAGGCGTTATGACGAAAAATTATCCCCGCAGGAGGTAAACAAATTAATTAAAGAAAATAACTACACTAAATATTGCGGTAAATTTCTCGATGGGGAAAATTATGCTTCTTTTGAAATTGCTCATAAATGGGATAAATATATTACTCCCAGACCTTATTTTTGGGATAAAAGAACCGACATAGTGTTTGCATGGGATACAGCCAATGTGGATGAAGATGCAATTGTCCATGAAATTATCCGACAACCGATAGCCGTCTACGGCGATACCTTTTTCGGCACCTGTTCGCCGCAAATCCCCGAAGAATACAGGAAGAACCTGAACCCCAAGATCAAAAGCCTGCTGGAGTGCTCCGATGAAAGCGACAACCCGATCGTGGTCGCGTATACGCTGAAATAATCGGACGCAGACCGTGCATCGGGAACCGTTTTTTCTGGATTACAAAATTGCACCTTATTTTCAAAACGGCAGGCGGATAAATTGATTTTTAGCCTATATTTTGACCGTACGTGCTTGCCGGAATCCGGCAAGCGCTCCATATGCCGGATTTCCGGGGCATGGATTCCCGGAAGACACTCCCGGCACATGGGTTCCCGGGAGAGAAGTTGCCGGAAGCGGGGCATCCGGAAGCGGGATTCGGGGTTCCGCCCGGAAAAAGCAGGGGCGGAGCCTTTACAGCCTCCGCCCCGCGCAATCTTACTGCCATCCGTCAATATACCTCGAACTCATAGATTCTGGTAGTATTTCCTTCGCTTTGATCCGGTTTCGAGATCACCAGCCTTACGTATCGGGCGGTTATGGGTTCTGGAAGGATCCTGTCGGTTTCGAAAGCCGTGTTGTCATAGACCGTGTCCACCGTTTTCCACTCCTCGCCGGGGCTTTGGCGCACCTGCAGCGAGTACTCCTTTGTGATGTAGTCCAGGGATTCGAGCGCAGCGTGCATGACATACCATCCCCGGATCGTGGTCTCCCGTCCGAGATCCACCCCCAGCAGCTTGGGTTTGGCATCGCTGTAATCGCACCACTTGGTGGATACGTCCTCGTCGGTGGCGCACTCGGCCCTCTCGGAGGCGTTGACCTCCCCCGACCTTTCCACGACGGGTTTGCCATAGAGCAGGTTCCTGCGCCCGGTCTGCGAGGCGTCGGCGCCTTTCGCGGGCAACTGCACACGCAGCAGGTCGCAGGCCGCGCCGATACCTCCGGCAGGATCTTCGGCCACCGTCGCCGCGAACACCACGATGCGCGGGTCGTCGGGCAGTACCAGCTGCCGCGCCCCCTCGGGGATGTCGAGGCCGATGCGGAACATGTAGGTGAATTCGTAGGGTCTGTCCTCGTTGCGGATCATATCATGCTTGTGCGTGCCCACGAAGGCCACCTGCGCATCCTTGAGGTAGGCCTGGGTATGCCCCGTATGGCCCCACTGTCCGATGAAGCTGCCATAGTAGGGTACCAGTGCCGTATGCTCCTTTCCGTCGACGGTGAATACGGCCTGCGTGTCGTACATGGTCGAGGCGGCCAGCAGGTAGAGCTTGCCGTAGCGCCCGCGGGGCAGGTCGATAGTGTCGCGGCGGCATTTGACACCGTTCTCCGCGGCGGGATCCCCGATCTCGAAGCCGACGCCCCCGTACACGATGCGGGACGGCATCAGCTCGGCGGCGTAGGAGTTGCCCTTGCCGTCGAAGTTGGCGTCCGAGCGGAACGGGTTGTAAGAGGCCGTCTTGACGTTGTAAGGCAGCTCCACCGCCGCCTCCGCGGCGGGCGTGAGCGCCCGGGCGGGCTTGGCGAGTTTCACGCGGAAGGTCTTCATACCGAAGGGCCCGACCTCGAAGCGCAGCTCGCGGCCGCTGAACTCCGCGTCGCCCACGACGTCCTCCACGCCGTTGAGCTCCCGGGCGTCGACGATCTGCGCCGCGAAGCTCGCCACGGCCTGCTGCGACCCGAGCCCCGAGGTCTCGTAGAAACGAACCACATATTCGTCCGAATCCTCGGCCTGTTTGAGCGCTCGCAGCGCCACATTGGGGTTCTGCGAGGCGGCCAGCGAGAAGCTGCGGCCCAGCACCCCGCCGTGGCGGGGCGCGACGAATGCCCGAAGCGGCTGGTTGAGCACCTCGGCCTTGCTCACGGCGCCTCCTGCGCGGTAATCGCCCGTGTGCCCTACGATCGAATAGGTGAACGTATGGTGTCCGAAGTCCTGCTTGTTCTGGTAGGCGTAGCCGCCCTTGGTCTTAGGCGTATGCAGCAGCGTAAGGCGCAGCGTGTTGTCCGCGGGTTTATCCCAGCCGTACTTGCTGTCGTTGAGCACCGAGACCCCGTAGCTGCCGTCGGCGTCGGTGAGGTCGGCCCACTGCTGCGCATAGACCTCGTAGGCGGTCGCGGTGTTGTTGCCCCGCGACACGGTGCCCACGCCAAGGTCATAGACCGCCTCGGGGTTCGAGACCGAAAGCGGGAACTCGGCCTTCAGCAGCGCATCGGACGACTGCCAGTCGATGTCGTTCACAAGGTCGATCCTGTCGGCCTGGGCGCCTTCGCGCAGCGTGATCCACTGCCGGAAGCGGGAATCCCCCAGCGTACGTTCCACGCATACCGAGGCGCGCAGGGGCCCCTCTTCGGCCACGGTGACCTTCACCTCGCCCGTGATGGCCTGCGGTGCTGCGTCCACGGTCTTCTTGAGAATCTCCCAGGCCGGCCAGCTGTAAGACTCGTTCTGCGGGAAGAACGCAAGGCGGATAGACTTGCCGGCGGCCACCAGCTCGCGGCCATGGCGCTTGTCGACGATCGACGAGATGTCGCCGTTAGCGTCCAGCGTGAGTTTATAGACGCTGTTCTCCAACCCCGAAGTAGTGGCCGTTATCGCCGGGGCCTTCGGCTGCCCGCCCTTGCGGATGTCGTAGACGGCATACCCCGCAGCCGGGACGGTGGCCTCGACCAGCAGCCGCGTCTGCCCCTGCTGCGTGCCCAGCACCTGCGAGGGAACCCGGACGCCCTTGTCGTCGTAGACCGTGAACTTGCTGCCTTCGAGCGGAAGCGTAACCTCCACCATGTCCGAGACCTCGAACCCCGCAGCGTTGTAGAGCACCACGGGGAGCCCTTTGACATCGGTATCCAGACCCCGCGAAACCGCGCCAACCGAGGTCGTGAGTACGTCCGCGAACTGTTTGAGCGAGATCAGCTCGTCGTTCCACGAGAACTCGTAGGCACAGGGGATGCTCGTACCCGTAAGGTCGTCGTGGAACTGGTGCCAGATAAAGCGTTTCCAGGCCTCGGTGAGAACCTCGCGCGGGTAGGGCACGGCCCCGAGCCAGTCGGCGGCAACGGCGCTGCGCTCGGCAGCGTCCGCAAGCTGTTCGTTGCGGCGGTTATAGAGCTTCATCGCAGCCTGCGAGGTATAGCAACCCGTGGCATGCACGTCCATCAGCAACTCCCCGTTCCACACCGGAAGCTCCGGGTGGGCGGAATAGGGAAGGTAGTCCTTGTAGAGGCGGTCGCTCGTGGCGCTGATGATCTCCACCGGCCCGTCGCCCTGCAATCCCAGTTCCAAAGCCCGCACCGACTCGATGGTCGGGGCGCCGCCCGTGTCGCCCGTACCGTAATAGTGGTAAACGGCATTCAGAGGGTTGCCCTCGGCGATGCCTTGCAGGTACTTGCTATGGCTGAGGTCTTCGTAACGCCACTTGGTCGTATAGTTGTGGGCGTCCATCACGGCCATGATACGCGAACCGTCCACGCCCTGCCACAAGCCGATCTCGAACGGAATCTTGCTCGCGCCGTGGAACGAGCGGTGGCGCCACATGAGTTTCTGCGTCGAGAAGCCGATAAGGCCGCTGTGTGCGGCGATCGTCGGAAGCGTCCACCCGAAACCGAAGCAGTCCGGAAGGAAGATGTCCGTGCCTTCGACCCCGAATTCGCGGCGATAGAAGTGCTGTCCGTACAGGATATTGCGCGTGAAGGACTCCGCGGACGGGATATTCGGGTCGGTGGCGTCCCACGTGCTGCCCGTGACATGCCAGCGACCCTCGCGGATGTAACGCTTGATCAGCTCGTACTGGTGCGGGTAGTACTCCTTCATCCACTGGTACTTGATGCCGCCCTCAAAGTTGAACACGTAATCGGGGTAGGTGCCAAGGAGAAACAGGTTTTGATCCAGCGTCTTCGGGATGTACTCCCGGATCGAACGCTGCACGTCCCAGTTCCACTGGGAATCAAAATGCGCATTGGATACTAAATAAGCTTTGGGGCTATTCTGTGAAAAGACATGTGCTGAGATCAGCACAGACAGGAACAATAATAAAATTCGTTTCATGGGCTGGTTGGTTTAGACTATTTCTGGGTTAAAGAATTTATATCCGTATCGGGTTTCAAAATTAGCCGGAAACGCCCCGCAAAAAATATTTTTAAATGACATATTAGTATGATCTTTTGACATAATTCGTAAAAATGCACGAATAACCCGGATATTTCGTTCTCCCGGCACAAAAACGGGGCTGCGGGGCATCCGGCAAAAACGGAGGAGCCATGTCCGGACAACAAAAACAGGAATGCGGAAAGCACCCCGGACACACGGCTACGGATAGACGGAGAAGCAGCCGGACAAAGGCAGGCCCGGGCAATCCGGTGCCGGGAGGGGTCAGCGGCAGCTGAACACGACGCTCTGCGAAGCGCCGTGTTCGTCGATCACGGTCAGGCGGTGCTTCCCCGGCGCCGGGCGGACGGAGATTTTGTGTTCGAAAGAGGTCGAACCGACGTAGTCGTCGTCGATATGCCAGAACAGCACGGCATTGCGGTCGCGGTGCACGGCCGTAAAGACAAGGCTTTGCTGCTCCCCTTCGAGCGACCTCGGGGCGACCAGCACACGCCCCGGCTGCGGATAGATGATGTCGATGGGGTTGTTTTCGGCTTGGTTACCCGGCAGGCCGGGATGCAGCGGGGGCAGCGGACGGTAGTCGGGATGCTGCCGGCGGTAATACCACTCCTGCGCAGGCGGGAGGATAAACATCGGCATGCGGACGATCCTGGCCGGGTCGTAGCAATCCGCCGTCACACGGTATTTCAGGTCGGCGCTCAGGTTGACGATCCGGTGGTAGGGGCACACCTCCCCGACGGCGGCTGCACGGGGAATCATCACCGTATCGCGGTCGGGACAGATATGCGAAGCCAGATAGCCGCTCTGGCGGCAGACCACGGCGGGTTCCAGGTCGCCGACGGGCTCCGCGAACCACTCCCCTTTGGGCAGCAGGCCGAAGACCTCGAACAGGACAGGCGCGGCATACCCCACGCCCGTCATCAGCGGGCGCCCCTCACCCGTGCAGTTCCCGACCCAGACCCCGACGGCATAGTCCGGGGTCATACCTACGGCCCACGCATCGCGGTTACCGTAGCTGGTACCCGTCTTCCAGCCAATCTTCTTCGACGACGAGAAATACTGCCATTCGCCCTCCTCCTCGGGACGGGCCACGTGGCTTATCGAATTGGCCATCAGCCATATCGCGCCCCGCGAGAGGGGAATATCCCCGGCATCGACCTCCGTGCCGCCGCCGGGGTCGTAATGCGGGGTGCGTATCGTCTGCCGACCGTTGAGTTTGGCCGCCATCTTCATATAGGCCGAGGTCAGATCCCACAACGAAATCTCTGCGCCGCCCAGAATCAGCGAAAGCCCGTAGTGGCCGGCGCTGCGGTTGATCGTCCCGAAGCCCAGGGCACGCACCAGCGCGAGGAAATTCTCCCGCCCGTACTTGTCGAGCATCCTCACCGAAGGGACGTTGAGCGAACGCTCGACCACCCGGTTGGCAGGCACCGCCCCGTCGAAGGTTCGGTTGTAATTATGGGGTGTGAAGTCCCTGTAATAGGTCGGCACGTCGGGGAAAAGCATCGCGGGCAATGCCGTCCCGTTGTCCAGCATCGCAGCGTAGAGCAGGGGCTTGAGCACGCTGCCGCTGCTGCGCGGGGCGGGAATCACATCGACGCTCGTACCCTCGGTGCGGTCGGCGGGGTCGTACACGTTCCCTACGTAGGCAAGCACTTCGCCGCTCCCCACGTCCATGACGACGATGGCCATGTTGTTGATCTTATTACCCCGGTAACGCTTGTTGTAACGCCGGGCGAGGTCGTTGACCCGGCTTTGCAGGTCGTAGTCGAGCGTCGAGCGGAGCGACCCTTCGCGCATTTTACCCAGCAGGTACATCGCCTCCATCGGCATCGGTTCTGGGGCGTCGGGCAGATGCTCCTGTTTGGCGAGGGCGCATGTCAGCGAGTCGATACGGCCGTCGTGCCAAATCCGGTCGAGCAGCCCGTCGCGTTTCTCCCGCAGCCGTTCGCGGTTGCGGCGGATATGGATCAGCGAAGGGGAGTTGGGCAACACGGCGAGCATGGCGCATTCGGCCCACGAAAGCTGTGCCGCACTGCGGCCGAAATAGTACCACGCGGCACTTTCCAGCCCGACCACATTACCTCCGAAAGGCGCATGGGAGGCATAGAGGGCCAGGATTTCATCCTTGCTGCAACGCAGTTCGAGGCGCGTGGCGAGCACCATCTCGACGAACTTTTCCCGGAACGTGCGGGGTTTCCCGCCGCGGCTCAGGCGAATGGTCTGCATGGTGAGCGTGCTCGCCCCGCTCGTGATCCGCCCGGCCGCAAGGTTCTGCCCCACGGCACGCCCCAGCGCCAGCGGATCCACCCCGAAATGGCGGTAAAAACGCTTGTCCTCGTAGGTCGTGATAGCGACCCGGAACTTTTCGGGGACGCTGTCCGTGGGAAAGAAACGCCACTGGCCGTCGGAGGCGACCTTGGCCGACATCAGGCGGCCGTCGCGGCTCCACACGGTGGCTGAGAAAGGCTCGTCGAAAAGCGTCCGGGGCAGGATGACGCAATACCCCGCGGCGAGCATGGCAACGACCAGCATCGCGAAAAAACATATTCTCTTTTTGGCCGGTTTTTTTGCCATATTTTTACGTATCTTTGGCAAAGTTACCAAAAAACCCAATATTATGAAAACAACATGCCATGCTTTGTTTGCGCTGACCGCCCTGCTCATCGCCTCGTGCAGCAAGCAGACATCCGACATCATCGAATGGTCGACAAACGGAGTGACGGGTGTCAGGATGCCGCTCCACGTGACGTTCGTCGAAAACGTGCAAGTCGAGGAAAGCGCCATGCAGGATGCCATATCGATCTCCCCGGCCGTCGGTTTCGACGCCTACCTGTCGGGGATGCGCATGATCCGCATCGTCCCCAAATCCCCGCTGCAATACGACACGCAGTACAAGGTGGCTATCGACGCCGCGAAACTCACCGGCCGGCAGCACAAAGGCATCGCAGAATTCAGGTTTGCGACCCCCAAACTGCGGTTTACCTACAACGACAGCTGGCTGCAGCAGAACGACGAGATGACCGGCTATGTGCTCATCGGCGAGATCGTCTCTTCGGACTATGCCGACGGCAGCTACATGGAACGGAACCTCAAAATAAGCGGCACGACGGGTACCGACGTCAAATGGACGCATTCGGAAGACGGGCTCACGCACCGATACACCGTGGGCAACATCGTCCCGCGGGGCGATGAGGGCTATACGCTGACGCTCGATTTCAATTACGACGAAAAGCAAACCGTGCAGGTGGAAGTCCCCCGCAAGGACGAATACGCGGTCATCGACCACAGCGTGAATCCGGATCCGCTCGCCATCGTAGTCACCTTCTCCGAACCGATCCGGCAAAACCAGGATCTGAAAAACCTGATCCGCTTCGACACCAAGTTCCGGACTTCGGTCGACAAAAACAGGCTCTACATCTACCCCGAAGCACGCCCCTCGGGAGCACAAAGCGTCACGATCGGCCGCGACGTAGTGAGCAAGAACGGGCAGAAGCTCAAGGAGAGCTATTCGTTCATGGCCACGCTGCCGTCGCGCACCCCCTCGATCCGCTTCACGGGCAAAGGCTCGATCCTTCCCTCGTCGAACGACATGTCGCTGCTGTTCGAGGCGGTGAATTACCAGAAAGCCCGGGTGCGGGTACGAAAGATATTCGCCAACAACCTGCTGCAATTCTTCCAGCAGAACTACTACGACGACCAGTACTATTCATCCATGGGTTACGTGTCGCGCGTCGTCCGCGACACGACCATCGACCTGGGGGCCAAGTCTTCGACCAGGCTCGACCAGGGCAACACCTATTCGCTCGACCTCAGCCGCCTGATCACCGACAGCCGCAAGTCGATGTACCTGCTCGAAATCCGGGGTGTCGACCCGCTTACGCCCGTCGACGACGAATACGACTACGACTATTATTTCGGGGATTACAGGACTTACAAGGAGCGGTCGAAAGTGGTCGTGCAGTCCGACATTGGCATCATCTGCAAGAGCAGCGGCAGCGACCAGTACGTCGTCTACACGACCGACCTGGTCTCCGCCCGCCCCAAAGGGGGCTGCAAAGTCAGGGCCTACGACCGGCAGAACCAGATGCTGGCCGAAGCGAGCACCGATTCCGAAGGGCGGGCCGTGCTGAAGACGAAGGACGAGCCTTACATCGTCACGGCCGAAGCCGGAGGGGATGTCACCTTCGTAAAGGTAGAACCGGGCACAGCCCTGTCGCTGAGTAATTTCGACGTGGGCGGCACGGCAAATCCCAAGGGGATAAAAGGCTATATCTTCGGCGAACGCGGCGTATGGCGCCCGGGCGACGACATACACCTCACGTTCATCGTCACCTCGGATAATCCGCTGCCCGAAAGCCACCCGGCATCACTGGAATTCTTCAACCCGAACGGGCAGCTGGTGCAGTCGCTCGTAAACAACAGCTCCTCGGACGGCATCTACACGTTCAGCCTGGGGACGACGCCGGCGTCGCCGACAGGGGTATGGCGGGCCAAGATCACCTTCGGCGGCGCACAGTTCGAAAAATCCGTCCGGGTGGACGCGATCAAGCCCAACCGGATGAAAATCGAGCTAAAACTCGGGGACGGGCAACTGGTCGACGCCGCGCATTTCACGGGCAGCCTGACCGCCCGGTGGCTGCACGGCACCCCTGCGGCCGACGCCAAGGCGGTGCTCCAGGCACAGTTGTCGCAAATCGCCACACGCTTCAAGGGCTACGAGGGCTACTCGTTCGACGACGCCTCGAAATACTTTGGCACCGAAGAGCGGGAAATCGTCACCGGCACCACCGACGCCCAGGGGTCACTGGCACTTTCGACCGACGAGCTCTCCTCGCTGGAGGGGTTGAGCCCCGGTATGCTGAGCGGCAGATTCACGGTAAAGGTCTTCGAAAAGAGCGGCGACTTCAGCGTCGACCAGCAGGTTGCGACCATATCGCCCTATGACACCTACTTCGGGATCGGAGTCGCCACCCAGAAAAGCGACTGGGGCGACGAATACCTCGACAGCAGGAAGGAGCATATCATAAAGATCGTGATGCTCGACTCGAAGGGCAAGCCCGAACCCGGCAGTGAAAACGTGCTCGTATCGGTCTATAAAATGGATTCCTACTGGTGGTGGGACGCCTCAACGCCCAATTCCCAGGCGCACTACGCCAAAAATGCGCTCAATTCGAATTACAAGACCCTCCAGGCAACCCTTTCGAACGGCACGGGACAGGCCACGATGCGCTGGAGCACGGGCGATTACGGCTATTACATGATCCGCGTCACGAGCCCGAACCGGGCACACTCGGCGACCCGGATCGTATGTGTGTCCTCATCCGACTGGCGGGGCGACGTCACTTCGGTGACGGATGCCGCCACGCGACTCGCCCTCTCCCGCGACAAGGCCAAATACGTCCCGGGGGACAAGGCCAGGGTCACCATCCCCTCGTCGCCGGGCGCACGGGCGCTGGTCGGCATCGAAAGCGGCAGCGTCGTGCGGGAAAGCTTCTGGGTGGAGTGCACCGGCAAGCAAACCGACATCGAAATCCCCGTCAAGGAGGGGATGGCCCCCAACATCTATGTCTCGGTAACACTCGTCCAGCCCCACAACTCGACGCTCAACGACGCGCCGATCCGCCTGTTCGGCGTGACGCGGCTCGACGTCGAGGATGCCGCGCGAAGGCTCACCCCCGTGATCGAGATGCCCGAAACGGTAAAACCCGAATCGGAGGTGACGATAAAAGTCCGGGAGAAAAACGGCCGGAAAATGAGCTACGTGCTGGCGCTCGTCGACGAGGGACTGCTGGGGCTGACACGCTTCAAGACCCCCGATCCCTACGGTTATTTCAACGCGACCGAGGCACTGGGCGTCCGCACGTGGGACATGTTCGACTATGTCATCGGCGCCTATGGCGGCAGGATCGAACAGATGTTCGCCATCGGCGGCGACGCCGAGCAGCCGAACACGGGGGCGCTCAAGGCACAGCGGTTCAAGCCCGTCGTACGGTTCATCGACGCACAGAAACTGGGCGCCGGGAAGACGAACACGCATAAAATCACGCTCCCGCCCTACTTCGGCGAGGTTCGGGTGATGGTCATCGCCTCGAACGGCCGGGCGTTCGGCGCCGCGGAGAAGGATGTCGCGGTGAAAAAACCGCTGCTGGTACAGGCTACCATGCCCCGCGTAGTTTCCACCGACGAAGAGGTCGAGGTTCCGGTCACGGTCTTCGCCCTCGAAGACGGGGTCGGGAAAGTCGACGTGAAAATCGCCGCGAACGAATCGTTCTCGCCCGTCGGGCCGTCCAGCAAGAGCATCACGCTCGGCCGGAGCGGCGAGGAGGTCGTATCGTTCCGCCTGAAGGTCAACACCAGAACCGGCATCGGGAAGGTACGGGTCACGGCTACGTCGTCGGGCGACAGCTCCGCGTCGGAAATCGAGCTGGACGTCCGGGAACCGAACCCCTATGTGACCCTGTCGAAGGACTATGTCATCGACCCGGGCAAGACAATGGCGGTAAAACCGCTCAAGGAGAACGGCAAGGCGAAGCTGGAACTTTCGTCGATCCCGCCCATAGACCTTTCTCGGCGCCTCGAATATCTGGTGAGATATCCCCACGGCTGCATCGAGCAGATCACCTCGGGCGCCTTCCCGCAACTCTACCTGCCTTCGGTCGTGGAGTGCGACGCGAACATGTTGCAGGACATCGACCGCAACGTCAAGAGCGTGCTTTCGCGCCTGGGCAGCTACCAGCTCTCCGACGGCGCATTCGCCTACTGGAGCGGCAATACGTCGGGGTCGGAATGGGGGACGGTTTACGCGACGCACTTCCTGATCGAGGCTGCGAAACACGGCTACGGCGTGGACAGGGCGATGCTCGACCGGGCGCTCAAATACCTGCGCGGCAACCCCTCGGACTACTACCTGACCCAGGCCTACACCCAGTATGTGCTGGCGCTGAACGGGACTCCGACCCGGGGTGCCATGAACCAGCTCCGGGAAAAGGCCGCCTCGCTGCGTAGCGACGTCAAGTGGCTGCTGGCGGCGGCATACGCTTTGGACGGCAACCGGAAAGTCGCCGAGGAGTTGATCTCGCTCTGCGGAGACAATGCGGGAAAGGCCAACCCCTACGACGGCACCTACAACAGCGACGAACGCCGGATGTCGATCTCGCTCATGACGCTCACGATACTCGGACGCCGCGAAGAGGCTTTCCGCACGGCGCTGAAGATGTCGGACATCCTCAAGAAGGACAGGTGGCTAAGCACCCAGTCGACGGCATGGATGCTCAGCACCCTTTCCAATTTCGCCGTAGCGGGACAGAACGGCATCGACGCCACTGCGGGCAGGGAGCTCGTCAAGACCGACAAATCCATCGCGAGCATGCCCCTGGCCGCACCGACCGAGGTGAGGAACAATGGTTCGGGCAGCCTCTATGCGGTCGTCAGCCAGAGTTATACCCCCGGCAAGGGCGAGGAAACCGAAGCTGCGAACGGCATCCGGATCGACGTGCGTTACACGAATATGGACGGTGAGGCCATCGACCCGGCCTCGATCCGGGTATCGACCGATTTTTACGCCATCGTGACCGTCTCTAACACCAGCGGCCACGAACGGTACGCCGATCTTGCGCTGACCCACATCTTCCCGGCAGGATGGGAGATCACCTCCGAACGGGACTTGTCGTCGCTCACCTACCAGGATATCCGCGACGACCGGGTGCTGAGCTACTTCGACCTGAGCCGGGGCGAAAGCAAGGAGATACCCGTCAAGCTGACGGCAACCTACAAGGGGCGCTACTATCTGCCTTCGGTCTACTGCGAAGCGATGTACGACAACGCCGTCCGCGCCCTGAAAAAGGGACAGTGGGTCGAGGTGGTCGAATAATGCCGCCCCGTCAGCCGGGAAAACACAGCGCAACCGGCAACAGGTTCCGGCAACACCTGAAAATATTATGGCAAAACGGCTTCGGGCATCCGGAGCCGTTTTTATTTCCGGATTCGTACTCCCGGAGGGAAAACGCCGCTAAATTCGGGTAGGAGAGACAGTTTCCTCCGGTAAAATAGGAATTTGGAAAATATTTTTAATATATTTGTTGCCAAGGTTAGTTAGATTAGTCATATTATGTGCGAGAAACTGTTTATTTTCGACACCACGCTCCGTGATGGCGAGCAGGTGCCGGGCTGCCAATTGAACACCACCGAGAAGATCGAAGTCGCCAAGTTGCTGGAAAGCCTCGGCGTGGACGTCATCGAAGCGGGGTTCCCGATTTCCAGCCCCGGAGACTTCAACTCCGTACTCGAGATTTCGAAGGCCGTTTCGGCCCCGACGATTTGTGCGCTGACCCGCGCCGTGAAAAAAGACATCGACGTCGCCGCCGATGCCCTGCGACTGGCCAGGCACAAGCGCATCCACACGGGTATAGGCGTTTCACCCCAGCACATTTACGACAAACTGCGCTCGACGCCCGAGAAAATCCTCGAACAGGCCGTCGAGGCGGTGAAATACGCCAAAAGCTATGTCGAGGACGTGGAGTTCTACGCCGAAGACGCCGGACGTGCCGATCCGGCATACCTCGCCCGCGTGGTCGAGGCCGCCATTGCGGCCGGGGCTACGGTGGTCAACATCCCCGACACCACGGGCTACTGCCTGCCCCACGAATACGGCGCGAAGATCAAATACCTGGTCGACCACGTATCCAACATCGACAAGGCGATCATCTCGACCCACTGCCACAACGACCTGGGCATGGCTACGGCCAATACCCTGAGCGGCATCCTCAACGGTGCACGGCAGGCCGAGGTGACGATCAACGGCATCGGCGAACGCGCGGGCAACACCTCGCTCGAAGAGGTGGTGATGACACTGCGCTGCCACAAGGAGATCGCCGTCGACACCGGCGTCGACGCACGCCTGATCACCAAAGCCTCGCACCTGGTGTCAAGCCTGATGAACATGCCCGTGCAGCCCAACAAGGCGATCGTCGGCCGCAACGCCTTCGCCCACTCGTCGGGCATCCACCAGGACGGCGTGCTGAAAGACCGCCAGACCTACGAGATCATCGACCCGCAGGACATCGGCCTCAACGAGTCGGTCATCGCCCTGACGGCCCGCAGCGGCCGCGCGGCGCTCGTACACAGGCTCGAACTGCTCGGCTACGACCTCACGCAGGAAGAGCTGGACGACACATACGGCAAGTTCCTCGAGCTTGCCGACAAGAAAAAGGAGATCCACGACTACGACCTGTTATACCTGGTGGGCGACATCGACCGCATGAAACAGCAGTCCGTATCGCTCAAATTCCTGCAGGTGACCACAGGCACGCTCGTCCCGACGGCGACCGTGGTGCTGAAGTTCGGCGACCACGAGCGCATGGCCATCGCCACAGGCAACGGCCCGGTGGATGCCGCCGTGTCGGCGATCAAGACCCTGATCAACGAGAAGGTCGTGCTCATGGAGTTCCTCATGCAGGCCATCACCCGCGGTTCGAACGACGTGGGGCGCGTACACGTACAGGTACAGTGCGGCAGCCGCACCGTCCACGGCTTCGCCGCACACACCGACACCACACGGGCGTCGATCGAGGCGTTCCTCGACGCGCTGCGCGTACTGAACGTAACCGAACGCAAGGAAAAGGAGGAGTAAGATGGGCAGGACACTTCTGGACAAGATATGGGATGCGCACACCGTGCGCACCGAAGACGGCGGACGCTCGGTGCTCTACATCGACCGCCAGTACATCCACGAGGTGACGTCGCCCGTGGCTTTCGCAGGCCTGGAACGGCGCGGCATCGGCGTGGCACGCCCGGCACAAATCACCGCCACGGCCGACCACAACATCCCGACCGTCGACCAGCACCTGCCGATCGCCGAGGCCGAATCACGGCGCCAGGTCGAGGCGCTGGAGGCCAACTGCGCCAAATTCGGCATCGAACATTTCGGCGTGGGAAACCCGCGCCAGGGCATCGTGCACATCATCGGCCCCGAACTGGGATTCACACAGCCGGGCATGACCATCGTCTGCGGCGACAGCCACACCTCGACGCACGGGGCACTGGGCGCCGTGGCATTCGGCGTCGGCACCTCAGAGGTCGAGATGGTCTTCGCCAGCCAGTGCATCATCCAGTCCAAGCCGCGGAGCATGCGCATCACGGTCGACGGGACACTGCGCCCGGGCGTCGAAGCCAAGGATGTCGTGCTCTACATCATCTCGCAGCTCACCGCTTCGGGCGGCACGGGCTACTTCATCGAGTTCGCCGGCGAAGCGATCCGTTCGCTCTCGATGGAGGGGCGCATGACCGTTTGCAACATGAGCATCGAGTGCGGGGCACGGGGCGGCATGATCGCCCCCGACCGGACGACGTTCGACTACCTGCGCGGGCGCGAACGTGCGCCGCAGGGAGCGGCGTTCGACCAGGCCGTCGCCCGCTGGGAAGCGCTTTACAGCGATGCCGACGCCGTATTCGACAAGGAGTATCGGTTCGATGCCGCCGACATCGCCCCGATGATTACCTACGGCACCAACCCCGGCATGGGAATCGCCCTCACCCACTCTATCCCTGAAGTCTCCGAAATCGAAGAGACTTCCCGGCCTTCCTTCTTAAAAGCCCTGGAATACATGGACTTCAAACCGGGCGAAAAGCTACCGGGCAAACCGGTCGACTATGTTTTTGTCGGCAGTTGTACCAATGGACGGATCGAAGATCTGCGGGTATTCGCCGACTATGTGAAAGGCAAGCAAAAAGCAGCAGGCGTGACAGCCTGGATCGTTCCGGGCAGCAAACAGGTAGAAAAACAAGCCATCGACGAAGGGATCAGGGATACACTCGAGGCTGCAGGCTTCGAATTACGGCAACCGGGATGCTCCGCCTGCCTGGCAATGAACGACGACAAAATTCCGGCAGGGAAATATTGTGTCTCCACCTCCAATCGTAATTTTGAAGGCCGGCAAGGACCGGGAGCCCGCACTCTACTGGCAGGCCCACTCGTCGCTGCTGCCTGTGCTATCCACGGCATAATCACCGTCCCCGACTCACTCCAACTCAGTAACTCAGCAACTCAGTAACTC
>OLRV01000663.1_pt1 | contig 33214 bp, 34 predicted proteins | sample 1672421 | NCBI WGS metagenome assembly OLRV01 (sample SAMEA3136684, study PRJEB25190) | human gut metagenome | biome: human gut; feature: human-associated habitat; material: faeces | place: Austria | collected 2013
GAGGGCACGCCAACGGCGTGCCCTCAGTGCGCAAAGCGCACGTGTTTTTTGATTTTCAAAATCAAAAAAACGTAGTATTCCTCTTTCCTTCCCTCCGGAACTTTCGGTTCGATAGGTTTTTTGGCAGTCTGGCAAACCTCTTTTTTACTTTTTCTCATTCGGCTCGGTCAGCACGAAATTGAACCGCATCGCCAGTGTCTGAAACAGCTCCTGCAGCGCGGCATTCGCCGTGGCGACGATGTCGGCCTTCGCAACATAGTCCAATGCCTCTGCAATTTCCGTTTCCGGGATGCGATAAGCCTGCAGCGTCATGGTGATAAAGCGCTCCAGCTTTTTGTTCAGCGTGAAATACTTGTCACAGGGCCGCGCCATATAGCCGCGCATGATGCCGGAGGTGCCGATCTCCAGCTCGTAAAAATCGCTCTCGCTGTATCCCGGCAGATAGCTGCCAAACATATGATACAGCTCCGTCGCGGTTTTCTGGTTGATCAGCTCCACCTGCTTCGGCTGCGTATAAGCCTCGACATAGATCTCACGCAGATTCTCGTTGAGCTCGGTCAGCGTCATCTGTATCGCCGTTTCAAAGGCATAGACCAACACCGGGCTGGCCTCCTCGCCCATGATCCGCCGCGCAAGGCTGAACTGGTTGTCAAACATGAATTCCGTCAGTTCCTCCAGCACACCGTCCTTGGAGTGGAAAATGTTATGGAACGTACTGGTGGAAACATCCGCGCAGGCTATGATCTCCGCCATTTTTGCCTCACGGTATCCTTTTTCGATGAAGAGCCGGACGCAGGCAGAAAGGATCCTGCGCTTTGCATCTTCACTGTCGTATCTTCTTGCGATTGGAATCACGTCCCCTTCTCTATCTATTTTTATCTCATTTCTTCAATTTCTGTTCAGTCGATCACGCGGATGGTCTCCATGACCGGTTGATGCCCGTCCTGCACCGTTCCGTTGTTGTCCACCACGGGAACGGTCTCGCAGATCGCGTCCACAACGTCCATTCCGTCCGTGACATAGCCGAAGCAGGCATACTGCCCGTCGAGGAAAGTGGAATCCTGATGGACGATGAAAAACTGGGAGCTTGCGCTGTCCATCGCCTGAGAACGCGCCATGGAGATCGCGCCGCGGGTGTGCGAAAGGTCGTTCTTGACGCCGTTGGCGGAGAACTCGCCCTTGATCTTCTCGCTGGAGCCGCCCATGCCGGTTCCCTCCGGGTCGCCGCCCTGCATCATAAAGCCGTTGATGATGCGGTGGAAGGTCAGGCCGTCATAAAAGCCGCTCTTCGCCAGCTTCAGGAAATTTGCCACCGTGATGGGCGCGGCGTCCGCATCCAGTTCCACCGCGATGGTGCCGTAGTCGCGGATCACGATCTCCACATGGTGCTTGCCGGAAAGCTCGTCAGAATTGCCGCTTCCGCAGGCCGTCAGGATCCCGAGCAGCAGCGCAAGCGCCGCCGCAAAAGCAAAAATTCTCTTCATTGTTCTACCTCCGTTTTATCGCAGATCGTACCGCCGCCAAGGACGGTTTCTCCGTCGTAAAATACCGCCGTCTGCCCCGGCGTAGCCGCCCGCTGCGGCTCGTCGAACAGCAGCTCGCAGCCGTTCGGCAGAGGGGTCAGCAGCGCAGGCGCCGTTTTGGTCGTGTAGCGGAGCTTCGCCTGCACGCGAAGCGGCATCTGCGGGCGGTCAAAGGGGATGTAGTTCACATTCCGCACCGTCACGTGTCTGGAAAACAGCCCTGCTTCCTCGCCAACCACGACATCCGTGCCGCGTTTGCCGAGCACATAGACCCGGTGGCCGCAGGAAAGCTCCAGTCCGCGGCGCTGGCCGACGGTGTAGGCCTCCAGTCCGCGGTGCGGGCCGAGGATCTTCCCCTCCGGGGTGATAAAATTCCCGCGCTGCGGCACAAGACCATGGGCGGTCAGATAGGCCATATAGTCCCCGTCCGGGGCAAAGCAGATGTCCTGCGAATCGTGCTTGCGTGCAAGCTGCAATCCGCGCTTCGCGGCAAGCTGCCGCACGGCCTCCTTGTTCTGCACATCCCCCAGCGGGAAGAGCGTGTGAGAAAGCTGACGCTGCGTCAGGCCGCAGAGCATATAGGTCTGGTCTTTCGCAGTATCCGCCGCGGTTTTCAGGAGAAAACGGCCGTCCTGCTCCTGCACACGGGCATAATGCCCCGTAGCGATGCCGTCATAGCCAAGCTCCAGTGCCTTTTCCAGAAACAATCCAAATTTCAGCGCCCCGTTGCAGAAAATACAGGGATTCGGTGTGCCGCCCCGCCGATAAACCTCGGCAAACGGGGCGATCACCTCACGCTCAAATTCTCTGCGCAGGTCAAACACATGAAACGGCACGCCCATCTGCCGCGCGGCCGCGCGGGCATCCTCGATCTCCTGCTCCTGCCCGGAATCGCGCAGCAGCATCGTCGCGCCGCCGACCTCATACCCTTGCTGCTGCAAAAGCAGGCAGGCCGCCGCGCTGTCCACGCCGCCGGACATTGCCGTCAGGATCCTGTGCATACCATTCCCCCCACATTTTTTATTATCATATCGCAATTGTAGGGAAAATGCAAGTCCGGCGTTGACCCTTGCAAAAAATGTGGTAAAATAGAATCATAGAATTAGCGTTTGCCCGCTATGGGCAGAAAGAGGTTATTTATGCTTGAATTTCGTCCAATCACATTGCAGGACAAGCCTGTGCTCCATTCCTTCTTCTATCACGCCGACGGCTACGGCGCAGAGGATTCCTTCGTCACGCTCTTTCTCTGGGGCGACCAGAAGGTCGCGTTTTTTGAAAACGAGCCGGTCATCCTCAGCAAATTCAGCAGCGAGTCCTACGCCTTCCCCGCGCGGAACCGCGACCTGAAAGCCGTCGTGGAGGCCTTCCTCGCAGACGCGAAGGAGCGCGGCTTCCCCTGCCGCATCTTCGGTCTGCTGGAGTCGGATGTGGCGCGGCTGGAAGCGCTTTTCCCCGGCCGTTTCCATTTCCGCACGGTGCGCAACAGCTTCGACTACATTTACGAGATCGACCATCTGGCGGATCTGCACGGCAAAAAATTGCAGGCCAAGCGCAACCACTGCAACCATTTTGAAGAAACCTATCCCGAATACCGCATACTGGAAATCGACGCGGCACAGCTTCCCCGCTGCCGCGCCTTCACGGAGCAGTGGTACGCCTCACACATCGAGCGCGGGGAGGAATCCGACTTCGCCGGCGAGCGCATCGCCATCGGCAAGGCCTTTGACAACTATGAGGCGCTTGGACTGGAAGGTCTTGTGCTGGAGGTAGATGGGCAGGTCGTCGCCTTCTGCATGGGCAACCGCATCCGCGAGGACACCTATGACGTGAACTTTGAAAAAGCGCTGCCGGAGATGAACGGCGCTTATGCCATGATCAACCGCGAATTTGCCCGCCGCATCCGCGAGCGCCACCCCGACGTGCGCTACCTCAACCGCGAGGACGACATGGGCATCGAGGGGCTGCGCCGTGCGAAGGAAAGCTATACGCCGGACATTCTGCTGGAAAAATATCTGGCAGAGGAGATTCCGGAATGATCCTCCGCGCCGGGCGGGAGGAGCTTCCCCGCCTCACCGCGCTGTGGCAGACCTGCTTCGGTGACCGTCCGGAGGAGATTGAAGTCTTCTGGAAAATTTTCGGAAAAACCGTAGATGTTTTCTGCGCAAAGGAAGGAAAGGACATCGCCGCCATGGTCTGCGCCCTGCCCGTGCAGCTTGTGGACGAAAGCGGAGAGAGCCATCCGGCGGCCTATCTCTACGCCGTGGCCACCGCTCCCGCCTACCGGCGGCGCGGCTTGTGCGGCAAGGTGCTGGCTTTTGCGGAAGCCGCACTGCGGAAGGAGGGCATCTCTTACGCGCTGCTGGTTCCCTCGGAGCCGCCGCTGTTCGACCTCTACCGGCGTTACGGCTACCGGACCGTGGCCTTCCGCGGCCGGGAGGAGATCTCCACCGCGCCCTGCGCCGGGACGGTGCAGGAGATCGACGCGGAGGCCTACTTCAACCTGCGGGAACTGCTGCTGTACGAGAATTTTCTCTCCTGCGGGCCGGATTTCCTGCGCTATCAGGCGCTCGGCGACCGCCTCTGCCGCATTGAAACGGCGCAGCAGGTATTCTGCGCGGTCTGCGCGCAGGAGGACGGACTGCTCACGGTCAAGGAGCTGCTTCCCTACGACCCCGCCGCCGCGGCGCTTTTGCTGCAAGCGTCGAGGGCGCAGCGCGGCGTCTGCCTCACACCGGAGGGGCCGCTCCCCTACGCCATGGGCAAGGCCCTGCGCGGCGATGCGCTGCCGCAGAAGCTCTATTTCGGGCTGGCGATGGATTAACCGAAAATACACCGCGGCCTGCTGCAAGCTTGCAGCAGGCCGCGAAACTTTTATTCTTTTACTGTTCGGAACGTTTTTTCCGCAGGCAGATCATCGTGCCCGCAAGCGCAGCGGCAGCCAGAGCGCTGGTTGCAAACCACACTGCCGCATCGTCGCCCGTTGCAGGAGAAGGCTTCTTTTCCGGCCCCGTAGGCTTGACGGGCTCCTCGGAAGGCTTGGGGCTGCTTGGCTCCAGCGACTCGGAAGGCTTGGGGCTGCTTGGCTCCAGCGGCTCGGAAGGCTTGGGGCCGCTTGGCTCCAGCGGCTCGGAAGGCTCTGTCGGCTTCTGTTTCCAGACGGCAGTATAGGTCATGTCGGCCGTCACCGTCTGTGCAAGGTCCGGGCTCCAACCGTCAAAATCATAGCCTTCGCGCGTGGGCGTGCCGTTAAAGGCAGGAAGCGCCGCACCATAGGGCAGATTATTGATTGTCTGATCCTCAAAGAGCACTGCATCCTCCACACCGTCCGTGTAAGTCACGGTGTAGTGGCCGTGCGCCGCCTTCAGCGCATACTCGGAGGTGTCCAGCGTTCCTGTGCCTGTGTAGCGCACCGCCATATCCGGCCGGCCGCAGACATAGCGCGTTTCCCCGTCATAGTACCAGCCGTCCACCATATGGCCGAAGGAGGGAAGTGTCGTCCCCACTGCAGCCTCGCCCAGCGTGACATTGGCGCCGTTATTGTAAATATCGTCGCCTGCGGTCTTCGCGGTGTTTCCATAGAGCTTCACGCCGTCGGCAATCGTCACATTCCCCTTGAATGCAAAAATGCCGCCGCCGAAGGTCTCTGCCGTATTGCCGTAGATCTCGCCGCCCTCGATCCGCAGGCTGGCGTCCTCATGCGCTGCATAGTAAAAGATTGCGCCGCCCATATGCCCCTTGCAGCCCGTGATCTTGCCGTCCTGAATCACAACGGTAACCGGTGAGGTGTTGGTGCAGACCCAAACGGCGCCGCCGCCGAGATCCTCATCCGTATCCGTACAGTTGATGATCTCGCCGCCGTACATATAGAAGGATACAGGCCCCTCACTGCTGCCGAACATCACGTTGGCGCCGTTCAGACCGACTGCGCCGCCGGCACCGCCTGTGCAGTTGCTGATTATGCCGTCATAGAAGTTGAAACGGCCGTGGTTCGATACCAGCACGCCGCCCGGAACATAGGCGTAGAGGTTGTGGCAATTGTCGATCGTGCCGCCCCGGAGATTAAAAACGCTGCTTCCCTCAATCTGCACACCACCGCAGGTGCCAGCGCTTTTGGAATCGCGGATCACCGCGCCTTCGTAAAGGGTCGCCTGCACCGTGCCACTGATGAGCAGCACCGGCTGTGTATTATCGTGGGACGTCACCGTAAGCGTATCAGAGCCGTCCGCCGCGCCCAAATTCAGAACCGCATCATTCTTCACATTCAGGCAGGCAACACTGAGGGTATTACCGTCGCCCAGAATGGTCAGCGTTCCCTCACTCACAACAGTCTGCGCCGTACCGCCGGTGCCGCTTATCTGAATATCGCCGCCCAACCGGAGAGTCAGCTCTCCGCCGGACTCGTTCAGCACGGCAATTTGCTCAAGCAGCTCCGCTTCCGTGGAAACCGTAACGACTTTTGCATCTTCCGCAAAGGCCGTTGCAGGAAGGCAGAAAACCAGGACTGCCAGTACGCACAGAGCCGCAAAGAATCTCTTTTTCATTTCATCAAGTCCTTTCTCCGTATTCTTTGGAAGATTTTCTTGCTGTTCTTATTATAGATTGAAACGCACTGCAATGCAAGTATATTTTTGGAATCGCTCGATTTCCGGCTTCGCTTCGGAGCTGGCCTGCGGAAACTTCATCTTGACAATCGTTCCGTTTGATGCTATAAAATAACCAACCTACTATAGTGGTATGATTTCATTGGCAAAGGAGTGTTCTTTATGGTTCCGACAAAGCAGGAAGCAGCGGCGCTTCTGAAAAAGTACAATTCCGACCCCTTCCACCTCAAGCACGCAGAGATCGTTTCCGGCGTGATGGAATCCTTTGCGCGTGAGCTGGGCTACGGCGATGAGGCTGAGTTCTGGGGCATCGTCGGCCTGCTGCACGACCTTGACTTTGAGCAGTTCCCCGATCAGCACTGCATCAAGGAGCAGGAGCTGATGCGCCAGGCCGGTCTGGACGAATCCATCATCCACGCCACGGCCAGCCATGGCTATGGCATCACCGTGGACATCCGTCCGGAGCATGAGATGGAAAAGGTGCTCTACGCGACCGACGAGCTGACGGGGCTGATCGGCGCGGTGGCGCTGATGCGTCCGTCGAAGAGTGTGCAGGATCTGGAGTTGAAATCCGTGAAGAAGAAGTTCAAGTCTGCCAATTTCGCCGCAGGCTGCTCCCGCGAGGTCATCACGCGGGGCGCGGAAATGCTGGGCTGGACGCTGGACGATCTCATCACGCGCACCATCGCCGCCATGCGCGCCACCCCGGCAGCAGACTGATATGAAGGTACTGGTCGCAATGAGCGGCGGCGTGGATTCCAGCGTCGCCGCAAAGCTCCTGACGGACGCCGGGAACGACTGCATCGGCTGCACGATGAAGCTCTACGCCAACGAGGACGCGGGCATCTCCCGCGCGCACACCTGCTGCTCACTGGACGATGTGGAGGACGCGCGCAGCGTCGCGCATCGGCTGCATATGCCCTATTACGTTTTCAATTTCTCCGACGATTTCCGCGAAAAGGTCATTGGCAAGTTCATCCGCTGCTATCAGGAAGGACTCACGCCGAATCCCTGCATCGACTGCAACCGCTATATGAAGTTCGACCGTCTCTTTGAGCGGGCGAAAATCCTCGGCTGCGACCATGTCGCCACCGGGCACTATGCCCGCATTGCCTTTGAGGACGGCCGCTATGTGCTCAAAAAGGCGCTGGATCTTTCCAAGGATCAGAGTTACGTTTTCTACGACATGACGCAGGAGCAGCTCGCCCACACGCTCTTTCCGCTCGGTGAGCTGTGCAAGACGCAGACGCGGCGAATTGCCGAGGAAGCGGATTTCCTGAATGCCGAAAAGCCCGACAGTCAGGACATCTGCTTCGTGCCGAATGGCGACTACGCCGCCGTCATCGAGCTGCACACCGGCAAGAAGGCCGCGCCGGGCGATTTTGTGGACAAAAACGGCCGCGTGCTCGGCCGGCACGGCGGTATCATCCGCTACACGATCGGTCAGCACCGCGGGCTTGGTCTGTCCCTGCCGGAGAAAAAATACGTCTGCGGCATCTGCCCGGAAACGAACACGGTCGTTCTGGGCGATGCGGAGGATCTCTACCGCCGCGACGTGCGGGTCGGCGCGCTCCGCTGGATCGCCGGGCAGGCACCCGGCGAACGCTTCCGCTGCAAGGCGAAGCTACGCTACCGCCAGCCGGAGCAGCCCGCACTGGCAAAGCTTCAGACGGACGGCACGCTGCTTCTGCACTTCGACGAGCCGCAGCGCGCGGCGACACCGGGGCAGGCCGCCGTTTTCTACGACGGCGACGTCGTCCTCGGCGGCGGCACCATTCTGAAATAGTTTCCTGCCGCCCACCGGGCGGTGTCTTTGGCCTTGGTTTTTGGGGATTGCAAGCGCGGCGGCTTTGTGGTATACTGCCGTTATAATGGAGGAATATGTTATGATACCAATTTACCGCGCAGCACGCCGGGCGGGGCTGCCCGCATGACGCGCAAACGCGCCCTGTGGCTGGCGCTTTTTCTCGTCCTGACCGCCGCCACCGTGCTGATTCAAATCACCAGTCAGGATTTTTCCTTTTCCGGCTTCTGGAACTGCTGCGTCAATTCCGACCACTGGCTTCTCGCCGCCGCCTTTTTGTGTATGCTCGGCATCATCTTCTTTGAAGGCATGAGCCTGCGCATGATCTGCGGCTCTCTCGGCTATCATCGGCCGCCGTACCACGGTTTTGTTTACTGCGCAGCGGATCTTTTCTTCTCCGCGATCACGCCCTCGGCCTCCGGCGGCCAGCCCGTCGCGGCCTACTGTATGTATACCGATGGCATCCCGATGGAGGTCTCCTCGGTCGCACTGCTTCTGAACCTGATTCTCTACAAGGCAGCGCTGTTTCTCGTCACGATCGTCTGTATCGCGCTGCGGCCTGCCGTCTTTGCGGAGTATCACACCGCCTCGCTGGTGCTTCTGCTCCTGGGCGCGGTCATACAAGGTGCGCTGGCCCTACTGCTGATTTTGCTGCTGTTCCGGCCGAAGCTGGTACATTCCATCTGCAATTGGAGCATTTTCTTCCTTTCCAAGCTGCACCTGCTGCGCAAGGCAGAGGAAAAGCGGGCGAAGCTCGCCAACTGGATCGACAGCTACGGTATCTGCGCCGCTTCCGTCCGCGGAAATACCGGGATGCTCGTGCGCACATTCCTGCTGAATCTGGGGCAGCGCATCTGTATGCTGATGGTTCCGGTGCTGGTTTTTCTGGCGCTGGGCGGCGCAAAGCGCGACTGGCTGGACATTTTCATCGGTCAGAGCCACGTCTATCTCGGCTCCAATTCCGTTCCCCTGCCCGGCGCGGTCGGCGCGGCCGACTGGCTGTTTGTTGACATCTGCGGCAACTATTTCTCCGATGCCGTCAGCTTCAACCTGCTGTCCAGAGGAATTTCCTTCTACTGCAACGTGGCGATCTGCGGTCTGATGACCTGGCTCTGGCTGCTGCGCCACAAGAAACCGAACAAGGCCGCCGTCTGACGGCGGTGAGATATGAAAGGAGCAAATTCATGAACGAAAGATGGTCTTTGGACGCGCTTTACACCGGCTTTGACAGCCCGGAATTTCAGGCCGACCTGAAAAAGCTGGACGAGCTGTGCGCCCGTTATCAGGAGCTGGCCGCGCACTATGGTGCCGGCGCCCCCGCCGCCGAGATCCGCACGACGCTGGAGCTGGAAGAAGCCCTCGCCGACCTTACCGAGCGGATGTTCCTCTATGCCAGCCTGCGTCAGTCCGCCAACACGAAGGACGCCGAAAGCGCCTCCGTTTCCGGCCGCCTGATGAACAAGCTGGCCTCCATCACCGGCGCGCAAACCGCCTTCCGGCAGTTTGTCGCAAAGCAGGAAAATCTGGACGCCCTGATTGACTCTGATTCCCTGCTGACCGATTACCGCTATCTTCTGACCAACATCAAGAAGGACAGCCGCTATCTTCTGAGCCAGCGGGAAGAGGAGATCATGGCGCGCATGAGCCTGTCCGGCGCGGACGCATGGGAGGAGCTTCAGTCCTACCTGACCTCCTCGGTACAGGTGGATTTCCGCGGCGGCCAGACGACACTGTCAGCCATCCGCAATCTCGCCTATGACCCCGACCCCGCGACCCGTAAGGAAGCCTATGAGGCAGAGCTTGCCTGCTATCCGAAGATCGCGGACTCCGTGGCCTACTCGCTCAACTCCATCAAGCTGCAAATGCTCACCGACTGCCATCTGCGCGGCTACGAATCGCCCTTGCAGCGCGCGCTCTACAACGCGCGGATGCAGCGCAAAACGCTCGACGCCATGTTCTCCGCCATCGACGAATATCTGCCCAAGTTCTGGGCCTATCTGCGCGGCAAGGCCAAAGCGCTGGGCCACGAAAACGGGATGCCGTGGTACGATATGTTCGCGCCCATGGGCGAAAACGACAAGAAATACTCGCTGGAAGAGGCGCGCGACGTCATTCTCCGGCTCTTCGGCAGCTTCGACGAGGATCTTCGCGCCATGGGGCAGGAGGCCTTTGACAATGCTTGGATCGACTTCTATCCGCGCGAGGGCAAGGTCGGCGGCGCGTTCTGCTGCTCCGTCCAGCCCATCCGCCAGAGCCGCATCCTGACAAACTTCGACGGGACCTATTCCGACATCGTCACGCTGGCGCACGAGCTGGGCCATGCCTTCCACAACGTGAATCTCTACGATCACCGCCCGCTGAACAAGGAATACTCCATGCCCGTAGCGGAAACGGCCTCCACCTTCAACGAAAACATCGTCAACAACGCCGCCTACGCCGCCGCACAGACCGACGGGGAGCGTCTGGCGATCCTGGAATCCCAGCTCATGGACGCCTGCCAGATCATCTGCGACATCTACAGCCGCTACCTGTTTGAAACGGCGGTGTTTGAGCGCCGCGAGGAGGAGTTCCTGCCTGCCGACCGCCTGTGCGAGCTGATGCTCGACGCACAGAAGAAAGCCTATGGCGACGGTCTGGATCACAGCGTGCTGCATCCGTATATGTGGCTGTGCAAGAGCCACTACTATTCCGGCTCGCTGAGCTTCTATAACTTCCCCTATGCCTTCGGCGGCCTGTTCGCCCGCGGCCTATACGCCAAGTACCGCGAGGAGGGCGCAGCCTTCGTGCCGAAATACAAGGCGCTACTGCACGCCACGACGGTCATGAGCGCCGAGGATGCCGCCGCCATCGCCGGCATTGACCTGACCGACCGCGCATTCTGGGAAAGCAGTCTTGCCTCCATCGCCAAGGACATCGACGAATTCCTGCGTCTGGTGGAGAAATAAGAGTGCACGGATAGCCGTCGGCAATGCCGATGGTATGCAGGCCGAGCCCACAGGCTTATCCACATGTACTTTTCTTACTACAAATAAAAAACAGGCTCATCCGAGCCTGTTTTTATTATTTCAAAGGTTTCTTATACTGATATGCGTCAAAAAGTGGCATTAGATATATTCCACACGCAGCTCGCCGAAGCTGACCTGCGGGTGGAGAACGATCGTCGCCTCCGGCGTTTCCTGCGGCTGGCCGACGGTATGGGCTTCTGCTGCGAAGGTTCCGCCCGACGATTCCATTTCCACGCGGAAGCGACGCGGGATCCGCAGGACCGTTTCGCCGAAGCGGCTTCTCACCGTGATATGGCAATCGGGAGCGACGCTTTCGCAGCCGGAAAAATCAACGCAGTAAGAGCCGAATTTTGTTTCGATCTCACCGCCGCGCAGCTCCGTCAGCTCGACCAGGATCGTGTCCTCGCCGAATTCGGACTCCACCTTCACCCAGCCGTCTTCAAAGGAATATTCGCTGCTGCTTTCCGGCGCATGGATGACCGAGTGCTTTCTCTTCCTGCCGAAGAGTACATCGATCAGCAGGCTCACACCCCAGAGAAGCAGAAAGGCCGGAATGACGACCTTCCAGCCGAGGCTGACCTTCCACAGGCCGAAGCTCGTCACGAGGAAGTACGCGCCTGCCAGCGTGACCGCCAGCGGGAAGAACGACGGATGGTGCACCATCCCGGCGAGGCCGCCGATCAGCAGCGCCGTCGTCCAGAGGACTGTCCACCACGAAACGCCCAGCTCCGGCCGGAGCGCCGACAGCAGGAGCAGTCCGCCGATGCAGAGGATGTACACGGCAAACCAGATGCCCTCCCTCGGCTTCCATTCCATATGGAATTCCTTTCTGCTCTCGCGGGGCGATTGCCCGACCGGCTCGGCCGTCCTGACGGTGCCGCCCGCCGGTTCCTTGCCCAGCAGCTCATCGACGGTGATCCCGAAGATCTCCGCCAGCTGCGGCAGCAGGCTGATGTCCGGGCAGGACAGGTCGTTTTCCCACTTGCTGACGGCCTGCGCGCTGACGCCCACGCGGTCGGCAAGCTGCTCCTGCGTCATGCCCAGCCGCTTGCGGTGCTGCATAATGCGTTTTCCCAATGTCATTTCGTTCATTTTCTTTTCCCTCCTTCATTCTATCCCTACTATGCCATACTCGGAAGGAAAAGTCTATCATCTGTCCGTTAAGAATTCGGAAAAGGTAAAACAACCCACGGTTGAGCATGTCTCAACCGTGGGTTCAGCGTGTCGAAAAACCTTTTCGACACGCTGGCAGGCTGCGAAAAGATTTCCGATCAGACCGTGTAGATCGCGCCGAGGAAGAGGAAGCACTGCATCTCGCGGTCGTAGATGCCGCACACAAAGGGACGATCCACGCGGACGGTCTTGTATTCCTGCGGAATGGCAGTGGACTCCGCGACCATCTCCACCGTGGTCGCTGCGGCGGCCTCCGTGCCGGTTTCATTGACCTGCAGAAAGGTCTTGTGCAGCACGCGGCCGATGCGCAGGCGGGTCTCCTTCGCCTCCGGCGACATTACGGAGAAGTCCGCCTTGTTCTTATCGAAAGCATCCGTCATGCCCATGGTTTGGAGCACTGCTCCAAGCTCCGTGGAATATTCCGTCGTAAATTTCGGCATCACGGCGTGAATCTTCTCCTGCGAGGCGTTTGCCATCAGAGCAGTCAGTTTTTCGCCGGAGAGGGAATCAACGTAATCATCCAGAGAAGTACCCTCCTGCGGCATCAGGACGGCATAGCAGAATCGGTCGTTTTCATAGTCCTTGAGGAAACCGACCGTGTTTTCGTCCCGCAGATACCAGTATTCGTCGGAATACATCAGCTCGGCCTGCGTATCGCCGGAAGCGGCGTGGAAAGGCTCCTCTTTGACGTCGGAGGTAATATACTCCTTCCGCCATGTTGCGCTGAACGCCAGCGCATTAACCAGATACATCACCGCATCCGGGTCCATCTCGTCAAGGATCTTTTCGATCTTTCCTCCGGTCTGGTAGTTGACCCAGCTGTTGATCGCATCGCGGGTGGCGGCGTTGAAGGGAGCCGAGTTGACCTCCGCGCCGTAGTAGTCGCGGTCGGTCTGGAGGAAATCCTCGCTGACCGGGTAATCCTCACGCAGCCAGAGGGCGTTGGCCGCGGAGAATTCCTCCGTGCTCTTCTGCCCGCAGGCGAGCAGGTAGGCATTGAGCTGCTGCACGGGCATACCGAGCGTCTGCTCCATCTGCGCCAGCGTCTCCCCGGAAGCGCCGTTGGCCGTCATCGCCAGTGCAAGCTGGACGGAATAGGGGGAAATCACAGTGTTTTCACCCTTTGCGGTATTTTTCAAAAGTGCAGCCGCAAAGGCCGCGCTCGCCGCCGCGAATTCTGCATCAGGCTCCTGCGCCTCGCCATTTCCGGTGAGGACGACGGGGGGATGACCGGCCGGCTCGTCCACCTCGGAGTGCGCGGGCTTGGATGTGCCGATGGACACATCGGTCGCCTTCTTGTCATCCACCTGCGTGGTGGCGCAGGCCGCAAGCTGGAAGCAAAGCGCCGCAAAGAGCGCCAGCGCCAGCCATTTTTTCAGTTTCATGGGTCAGACCTCCTGTCTTTTCCTTTTGTTGATAAGACGAAGCCGCAAAAAAAAAGTTCCAAAAGCCTTCTGATATTGTTCGTAGGGACACTATTTGACTAGTCGGGGCAATAGAGGCGGACGGCGGAAGCTGTCCGCCTCTATTGCGTATTTCACTCCTTTTATGCGGGAATCTCCGCCGGTTCCGACGGCAGCTCCGCGATGTGGGGCTGTTCTTCCTCTTTGGTCATCTCGTAGTCCCATTCGCCGATGTCGCGGTAGACGATGCGGATCTTCTGCGCTGAGTTACGGGAGTATTTGACCTCTCGCTCGCCGATCTCGATCCGGGCAATGAACAGCCGGACGAGCTCCGGCGTCAGCTTGTCGATGCTGCGGTAGCGTTTTGCCTTTTCAATGAAGGCATCCACGTTTGCAACCGACGATCTCAGCTTCTCCATACGCGCTTCCTTTTCGGGGATCGTCTCGTCCAGTGCTTGCTGCTCAGCATTGTAGTCGGCAGAGAGAATACGGAACTGCTCGTTGGTGATATGGCCGAGGACGTTGTCCTCATAGAGCCGTTTGAACAACCGGGTCAGCTCGTCCCGACGCTTCCGCATCCCGTCAAGTTCCTTTTGTAGAACGTTCATTTCCTCCCGCAACTCTACGGAATTCTTACGGTTAATATGCTCTGCGAACAGCTTTTGCTTCATCCGTGCGAAGTGCGTCACCCGGCACAGATCGTCCAACACGATGGCATAGAGCTCGTCTTCCCGAATGTGGTGGGGTGTACACTCAGCCCGGCCGCGCTTTCCATAAGTGTAGCACTTGAAATTGAACTGACTCTTTTTCATCGTGCTGGCCCGGTGGAGAACCATCGCCCGTGCGCAGTCTGCGCAGTAGGCCAGCCCTGAGAATATATTCGGCTCCTCCATCTGCTTTGCTGTCCGCTTTTTATGCGTTCTCACGTCTTGCGCGATGTTCCACAGTTCCTGGGAGATCAGCGCGGGATGTGTGTTCTCGACCAGTGCGTATTCGCTTTCAGGCTTATGCACGGTCTTTTTGTTTTTGTAGGACAGCGTGGTTGTCCGTAGGCCGACGGTGTGACCGAGATAGGTCTTGTTGTCCAGAATTGCTACCACAGAGCTGGCACTCCACGAATAGGGACGCGAAAGATCCATAAGCTTATGGCCTTTCCCATGCTGCTGATAATAGTATGTCGTAGGCTTGATGACCTTTTCCTCTGTCAGAATGCGGGCGATCTGGCTGGGGCCTTTGCCGGAAGCACAGAGCTTGAAGATCCGTTGGACGATGGGCGCGACCTCCTCATCAGGGACGATTTCCTTGCTGTCTTTATCCACCTTGCGGTATCCGTAGGGCGGTCTGCCGCCGAGACGCTCGCCGCGTTCCGCCTGCATTTTCTTGACGGCGCGCACCTTCTTGCTGGAATCCTTTGCGTGAAGCTCATTGGCCCAGTTGCGGATCGGGCTGAAGTCGTTGCTGCTCTCGACGAGGGAATCCACGGAGTCGTTGATGGCGATGAAGCGGACGCCCTTTTGCGGAAAGTAGATCTCCGTCAGATATCCCACCTGCAGGTACTCACGCCCGAGGCGACTGAGATCTTTCACGATCAGCGTTTCCACTTCGTCGTTCTCGATCATCGCCTCGATCTTTTTCCAAGACGGCCGTTCGAAGTTTGTGCCCGAATATCCGTCGTCCGCCAGGAAGATTGTATTGTCGAAGCCCTGGTCGGCAGCGTATGCTTCGAGGATCCTGCGCTGATTCACAATGCTGTTCGAGTCACCGGCTCTGGCATCCTCCTGACTGAGTCGGCCATAGAGTATATTGTATTTTTGGCTTGCCATTTTTGTTTTCCTCCTTCTGTGGGCAAGCCGGTACGGTAAAACAGAGTATACCGCATCGGTGCCCACAAGTCTATTCAGAATCCGTATCTTTTTAGATAACTTTTTCTTCGTGCTCGAGGTCACCGTCGATGACTACAAGCATCTTGTCCGTCGGCGTCGCGGTGGTGTCCGTCGGAAAGACGGAGGTGACGATGAAGCATTTTCCGCGGATCAGCATCTGTCGCTCGCGAGAATACTCTTTCCCGCTGATGGTGTAATGCGAATCCCGGTACAGCGTATTGATACCGCCGTCTTCTGATTTACGAAGGACAGCTTCCTCCGGCCTATAGCCGCCGAGGATGCCGGTTTCCGAATAGATTTCGCTTTCTGTTTTCATATTCGAGCGATCACTGTTCATCGTCTTCGTACTCCTTTCCCCAATGGTCATCCAGCAGCGTCTTGAGATCAATTGTTCCTCTGGACTTTGCCACCCGCGCGTTTGCAAACTTTCTTACATACTCGAGCTGCTCCTCTGACCATTCCGTGTCCTGGTAGGCGATGATCTGACAGAGCATATCGATGAGGATCGCGTATCGGTACAGCCCCTTTGAGAGTCGGGAAGCGATGGGACGCACCTCGTCCCGAATGGTTTTCGCCAGCTCCTCCGAGATAAAGGAGTGAGGCTGGTCGGTGATCAGATAGTCGACATAGCAGTCCAGCGCCTTGCGGACGAAGGAGGAGAAGCTGTCCACCTTTGCTTCTCCGAAGAGGATATGACACCGACGCAGGATTTCCTCGTCGAGATAGACGGTCGTTCTGACCGGATTCTTTAGTTCTTCCATTTTTCATAATTCCTTTCTGCATCTCTTGATGCACACTTGTTTTTTTCGCCAAATACAGCGTTTTACGGTTTTACTCACACAATTGGAGTGTGACAGCGCCGCAGGGGCGCCACCATGCAAATCTAACGGGAGCGGTCTGAAAACCCGCCAAACACGGGCGTTTTCCTCGGTCGGCGTTGCCGTCCGATGTGAACGGGGGCGGTGTGAGGCGCCGCCCCTTTCACCTGCTCGTTTCTCGACCCCGGGATTTTGACCCTGTTTTCTTTCGTTCCGTCATAATACACTGGGCGAACAATCGCGGCGTTTGCGCCCACGGTTGCCGTGAATCCTCTCTGCGGGTACATTCCCGCCTCTGTCTGCAAAAGCCGACAAGGGGCGTCCTGTGGGCTCACGGTGCCGTCACAGGAACGCAAGGGACGGAAGGAACGCAGGAAACGCACACCGTGGTTTCTCCGTCACTTACGGCACTTGAGTCACCGGCAGAGGAGAAAGAAATCTCCAGCAGTCGCTGTCCGTTGCTGCGATGGTTCTCGAAGATTACACCTTGTTCCTCCAGCGCGTACCGCCAGCGGTTCATCATCTGCTTGAGTGCCTTGGGGGAAAGACTTCTTCCGGAGAAAGAATTGTAGCGCTCCGTGAACGCTGTGTTGCTACCGGAGAAGGATCGCTCCTGTTTCATGAACTCGACCAGTGAAACCAATTCTCTTGGCAGTATCTGCATCGGATTATCAAGCGAATCCGAGATCCGCTCCCACACATATTTTTCTTTGGAGAAGTTCATCTCCAGCTCCCTGTACGCAATATCCCGACCCGTGCAGATCAAGGTAGCGCCTGTGGCGTTGCGCTTGCTCTGATCCAGAATGAAAGCCGCATCCACAGCACCGCTGATTCCCGTGGTACCGGAGAGCTTGTTCAGCGGATCGCTGTCACCCTGCTTGCGAAGATGGTGCACCAGCAGAAGAGAGATGTTAAGCTCATCCGCAAGCTGCTTCAGCTTTCGTATCTCGTCATAGTCGTTGGCGTAAGAGGTGTCGGCAGTACTGTTTCGTATGATCTGGAAGGTGTCGATGGCGACCAGCGCCGTGTCAGGATGCTCAGCAACGAAGCTTTTGATCTGCTCGCAGAGTCCATCGGCAAGCGTTCCGGCCACCGTAGCAAAGAAAGCGTTGGGAGGCGCCTCGTCGGTGATGCAGCTCAGCCGTTCCTGCACGCGGCGGAGTGGGTCCTCCAGGCAGAGATACAGAGTTGCACCTCGGCGTGTCGGCAGCTCCCACAGCGGTTCTCCCTTGGCGATGCGGATGCAGAGATCCAGCACCAGCCACGACTTGCCGATCTTCGGCGCGCCTCCGAGGATGGATACGCCCTGCGGAAGAAGCGTGTCCACACAAAACTTCGTCGGCGGAAGCCTCATGTCCATCAGTGTTTCACCGTCGATGACGGTGAGAGTGTTTTTATTCTCTGTTGTCATTCTTGAATTCCTTTCGTGGATTTTTAGTTGTTCATTCAGCGTTGGCGCAATCATATAGCCACCGCCTCCTTTCCGTGGCTCCCGAAGATGGGAGCAGTATTCGTTTTGCGATTTCAGACGGAGCCTCCCCCGCAGGAGAGAAAGTTCAAGCGGCGCGGCGCCGTCTGAAAGAATTTTGTGCTTTCCCGTATGCCCGACGTCGTTCCTATGCTCTTATACTTTCGACCATGTTTGCTCTCCGTTTACGCCTCGCTCGCCGTCCGCTTTTCTGCGGGCGCATTACTGTGCCTTTCTCCTGGGCACGGATCTTTCGATCCGCTGTCATGGCAAGGTCGTTTCGTGAGGTATCCCGTCGGCAGGATATTCAGTTGTTGTTTCGGAAAAAAGATCCCCTCACTTGGTAGAGCACGGGAACGGGCATTTTTATACCCCTCGCTCAAACTTTTTTATTCTCTTACCTATGTATAGAAACGGATTTTCCATTTCAAGGGAGCAAATGACAAGTCCTTTCACCCTGTATTCCACACTTTTCTCCGGTTTGATAACCGAGAATAAAGTATTCCTCCAATTGGTAGAGCACGAGAATGACCCAAAATACAATCTTTGGTCAAAATATTCACGAATTATTTTCATGCCGACTTTCATCGGCGCTCTTATTTGCACCGGAAAGAGTTTCCGTATTTAAGGAGGGGCTGAAAAGTGTTCTGCTATGTATTCCACTCTTTTCTTGGCCTTTAGCGGATGTTCTCTACTTGTATAGGAATGAAAACCGGAAGTTGCACACCTTCGATGAGCATAATTTACGGAATGCTTACATAGCAAACGCAAAAAGCCGACCCACACAACTCTCGAAGCAAGAATAAACTCTCTTGCTCGAAAGTTATGTGGATCGGCTTTGATTCAAAGACGATTTCGGTGTGTTCACCAAACGGATTTATCTACGGTATTCAGTTGTCGCATCTTTGCAATGTTCGGCTATTGTACCGGAGATCCAAAAATCTGTCAAGGCCATTGAAACGAAAAAGGTTAAGGCGGAAAGCCCTAACCCTTTAAGGATGATTTATGCGAATACGAAGTAGATTGTATATCCATCGCCGTTTGCTTCGCAGCAGATATTGAACTCCGTGATTTCGTCCAGCCCGTATGCGCTGAAATTGCTGACCGTATGAAATCGGATATACTGCTCGAGGAATGTCCGCAGCGTATCACCTTGATTGCTTTCTGACGCTGTGACCGGGTTCCACCATGTGGCATTCTGCGGCGTCAGCGAGGTGTTCAGCGTATAGCCTATGCTCTCTCCGATGGCAATACAGTCGGAACGGATTACATTGATATCAAATGGGTAATCGTAAGCGCTCTTGGATTGTGGTTCTGTAGACGGCTCGATAGGAGCACGAGGCTCCGTTGGCTCGGTTGGCTCCTCAGACGCTGACTCCTCTGGTTCCTGCTGAACGACTTCAGATTGTACGGTTTCTTTTTGCCGAGGCTCAACGTCTTCCGGCGGCATGATAGGTTCGGGCTCTTTGGGGGAATCTCCTATGACGTGACTCTCTGGCTCCATTGGTCTGCCTTCTTCCAAATCGTATACCTGTAGTGTTTCGGAAGCTGCAGATTCAACAGGTATCTCTTTTTCTGTCGATTTTGCGACCTCTATCACGGGCGAAGCAGAATCGGTATTATTATCTTTTTCTAAAGCTGGCGTTTCTGACACAGCTTTCTCAATAATTGTTTGCCGGTCTTCGGTGGTTGTACTGATAGTACTGGACTTGTCAGTGCTGCAACCCAGCACCGACAGCAGGAGCACGCACATAGATCCAACGACCAAGAATCGGTTTCTCATGTAAACACCCCCTTAATCATCAATGGAGGGGATATCGTTCCCATCCATTGCCTCATATGTGATTCTGGCGCCGAGCCGAAAACCGATGCAGAATGCCTCGCATTCGTTGATCCCGTGCAGCTCCGACTGACAGTCCCGCAGCTTTTCGTAGATATCCTTAGCCTGTTCCGAGAGCATCGGCAGGAGATCTTCTTCGTTTCGGACAATGAGTGCGCCCAGCTTGTGTTGCCGGCTGCCGGGTTTTATGTCTCGCTCGTTGGGGTTGATGTTGCCGTACCACAATTCTTCCAGGATTTTCATACTTCCCGCCTCCTTTGCAGCACAAACACATACCACATAGGAGGCCGGAAGTCCAGAGAAAACCGAACAGTTTTTAGAAAGAGTTTGATGAATTTCATCCGGACCGATTGAATTTATAGGCAACGTGTGGTATAATACATTATGTATTTTGGGAAGCACTTGCAGGGAGGTGCCCACATGGCTGTCAGTTATAAGAAGCTGTGGAAACTGTTGATCGATAAAGATATGAAAAAGAGTGATCTAGAACGTCAATCCGGGATCACGCATTACGCCTTAGGTCAGCTCACACGCGGGAAAGATGTCTCCACCGACGTTCTGGGAAAAATTTGTCACACGCTTGGCTGCACCGTTGATGATATCATGGAAATCACCTTTGACGAGGAGGTGAAATCTTGCTAAAGAATAAAGAACTGACTTATATCTCATTGTTTAGCTCTGCAGGTGTTGGTTGCCACGGATTTCAGATGGCGGGATATCATTGCATCGCTACAAACGAGCTAATTGGACGACGGATGCAGGTGCAGAGGGTTAATCAAAAATGCGAGTATGAATCCGGCTATATTGTTGGAGACATTACAAGCAGTGAGGTTAAAGAAAAAATCTATTCTGAGATTAGGCGCTGGGAGAAGAAAGGAAACGACCGCGTCGACGTTTTGATCGCGACTCCACCCTGCCAAGGCATCAGTGTCATCAATCACAAAAAGAATGATCGAGAAATTAATCGCAATAGCCTCGTTATAGAGTCTGTTGAAATTGCAAAGAAAATCCATCCTCGATTCTTTGTGTTCGAAAACGTAATGGCTTTCCAGAAAACGCTTTGCATTGCTCCGGATGGGCGTACCGTCCAGATAGGAGAATATGTGCGAGAAGAGTTGGGAAGTGATTATATTATTTCTGGTCGTATTCTAAACTTCATGAATTACGGCTCTAATTCCTCGCGCACCAGGACATTAATGATTGGCGTCGATAAAACATATCGAAACAACATTACTCCTTATGATATCTACCCGGAATATCGTCAGGAAAAAACACTAAGAGATGTTATTGAGGACTTCCCGAGGTTGGATTGGGGAGAAATCTGCCCTTCAGATTTTTATCATGCGTTTCGAACGTATGATCCTAAAATGAGAGAGTGGATTCACGATCTGAAAGAAAGTCAATCGGCTTTCGACAATGCTGATCCAGCGAAGCGCCCACACAAAGTTGTTGATGGTAAAATTGTCGAGAATATCAGGAAGAACCGCGACAAATATACTCGGCAACCGTGGGATCGCTTTGTTCAATGTGTTCATACTCGTAACGATCTTTTGGCGGCTCAAAATACTATCCATCCCGCAGAGGATCGTGTGTTTAGCATTCGGGAACTAATGGCTATGATGACAATTCCGGATGATTTTCGATGGGTAGATTATAGTCTTGACGAGCTTAACACGCTTTCCGATAAAGAAAAACGGAGAATATACAAAGATCACGAAATAAATATACGGCAGTGCTTAGGGGAAGCAGTGCCTACCGAAATCATGCACCAAATCGCCGACACAATTCGCACGAAATTAGAGGAAAACCGCTGCGAGTCGATAGAGATTAATCGTTTGATCGCCGACAACGAACTCGACGATCGTAACAAGTTGTGCGCTTTTCTGAAGGGCAATCCTGAAAAACTTGACGTTGCTTCACTCATACGCATAATCGAACTCTGTAATGCACGTCGGGAGAAGGATGCCGCCTATTATACAAATAAGTTCATCGTTAATGAAATTATGAGCAGTCTGCCGAGTTTCAGCAAGGAAGAAATCCGCATCATCGAGCCTTCCGTCGGGGCTGGCAGCTTTATCCCATTTTTATTCAAGCGATACGAGGATGTTCCTCATGTTATCTTGGATGTCGTCGATATTGATCCAGATAGTATAGAGACGCTTAATATTATTCTTGAGAAACTTAATATTCCTCAAAACTTCACCATCAACCGCATCTGTCAAGATTTTTTGACTTATGAATCAGGCTACCGATATGATCTTGCTGTGGGAAATCCCCCTTTCTCGAAGCTAAAAAAAAGGACTCCTGACCTTAACTTCCGATTGAGCCTAAATTACAACACAGTGACCAATAATCTTTCTGAAATGTTTTTAGAGAAGTGCTGCCGCATGGCAGATTGTGTCGCTCTCGTTCTAAACAAGACCATTCTCAGCACAGACGAGTTTGAGCAGACTCGGGAATTCCTTAGAAGTATCCGAATCGGCACCATTATCGATTTTGGTAGATATGGTTTTACCGGAGTTTCGATTGAAACCATGTGTCTAATTATATACCCAAAACTGAAGCCGAAAGAGACGACGGTTTACAGTATGAAATACAACCGCAAACTCATTCAGCCTCAAAGCTATCTGACTGACAAACGATTCCCTTACTTTATAATCTATCGTGACAGGGAATTTGATACCGTTGCAGAAAAACTCACTTTTGATGTTTTCACAGTTTTCCGGGATCGTCAGATTACGAAATCCAATACAACTTCTGATTGTGGCGAGAAGAAGTTATGGGTAATCAAGGCAAAAAATCTCGACGATAACGGGCAAGGCGTCACGCATATTGTGGGATACGATGCCTATATTGACAAAGATGCTGCAACTAAGTTATCCGCATATCAATATGTCGGAAACAAAGATGTTTATCTGACGCCAAACATGACTTACAATCCTCGCGTGATAGAGAATTTGGAGAATGTAATCCCAGATGGTTCAGTTGCTGTATTGATCCCCAAAAAGCCTTTACGGTTGACGGACAGACAGCGGGCTTACTTCTCCTCAGTAGAGTATCGGCGATTCTATGGGATTGCGAGAAACCTTTCAACGCAATCGATAAATGTAGATAAGACAAGCGTATTCTTTTACGGAGTGTTGAAAAATGACTAATCAAATACTTGAGAGATTCTTGAGCGAGCATGATTATGATATTCGAAAAAGCGGTAATGGCCGCTGGATTGATCAGAAGTGCGCCCTTGATGCTGTTTGCTTTGTTGCAGACTGTATTATGGATTATGTTCAGAATGACGGGAAACAGCCGTTTCAGTCTCCTGACATCTGGCACTCGGAATATGCAATAGAAAACGTTCAGCACCTCTTTGGGAAACCTGATCCGACCATCCGAACGACACTCGATGAGTATAATAAATTTTTCAGACAGCCAATGAAAATGCTGGCTGCAGCCGGAGTTCTCCGTGAAGATGGAGTTGTAAATAACACGATCCAGTTCAGCGTTGGAAATGCTGAGATCCTGGAATACATAGCTATGCGAGAGCGTAATTCATTTGAGTTTCTTTGCCTTTATATTGAGAAGACTCTAAAGGATAGTGGCCTTTGGTATGAATTTGAAACATTTTTTGAACTTCAAACTCAAGAGGCTCTGCTTGACTTAAAAACACGATTTTCTGATTTTTGTATTCGGTATACGCCGATTAATACTGCCGTTGAAGCCAACCGGATCTTTATCAAGGTTTTGAATCCGTTGGCCTGTAAATTCCACAAATGCGGGGTAGAAAAAGGCCGTCTGTCAAAAAACATGATTACCTACGATAAAATCATGTATAATCAGACTAATTGGCGTGACGATGCTGCTGGAAAAGATAAGAATGTTGCCCGCGGCGATTTTAATCCCCAGCCTAAAACTGAGGATATGTATCGCTATCGTGTCACTCGCGCGATGAAATACCTCCGGAAATTCAATGACACTTACCGCGACGGAAGCTCGGAGATTCTGGATCGATTCTCCGTGGGTGAGAAAGCAACGCATATGCATCACATTTTCCCGCAGAATGAGTTTGAGGAAATCGCCGATTATATTGAAAATCTGATTGCGTTGACTGGCGGTCAACACCTCCAGAAAGCCCATCCAAATGGGAACACACAAAAAATTGATAAACAGTATCAATACACTTGCCTTATCGCAAAGACTGAAAGTATTCGTAAGAATCTTGTTGCAAACCGGGGCGAACCTGTAATTTATGACTTTTGCGCATTTATGTTCGTTCTTGATACGGGACTACATACAGATTATTTCGAAGCATTGCCGCAGAATGATTTTAGCTCTGTAGTCACCGGAATTGAGTTCAATTTCTAAGAACTACAGCATCATTGAGGGAGACTATGGCGACAACGATTAGAAAAATCAGACTCCACAATTTCAAACGTTTTCAAGATTACACAATCGACCCTAACGAGCGAGTAAACATTCTCATTGGCGATAACGAAGTCGGTAAAAGTAGTGTATTAGAAGCTATTGACCTCGTTGCAAGCGGCAGCAACCGCCGAATTGAGGCAATTGGACTCGATAGGTTGCTGAATATCGACGCAGTGCAGGCGTTTAAATCCGGTGCGAGAACATTTGATAATCTTCCGGAGCTTAGAATCGAGCTTTATCTTTCTGGGCAGTTCGACCACACGATGAACGGCAAAAACAATATGGACGGCGTTGAATGCGACGGCATTCGCCTTGTTTGTGTTCCCAACGTAGATTACCGTACAGAGATCACCGCAATTCTCAACGATCATCCGGACTACTTTCCATACGATTACTATTCAATTCGTTTCTCTACTTTTGCCGACGAAGGTTACACAGGGTACAAAAAGAAGCTTCGTGTAACGATGATTGACAGTACCAATATGAGTTCCGAATACGCCACTAATGATTATGTTCGCCGGATGTATATGCAATATACCGAAGCCGATATAAAGGAGCGAGCAAAACATAAAAGCGCATATCGTCTCCTTCGTAGCAGTTTCCGGGCAAATAGTCTCAATGATTTGAACAGCCGTCTCCCAGCAGATAAAAACTATGCTTTTGGGCTGAAGAGCGGAAGCTACATGGATCTTGAAAGCGACCTAATGATTTACGAAGCTGAAATCGGGATTGATAGCAAAGGTACAGGCAGACAAGTATTCGTAAAGACTGATTTCGCTTTGGAAAAAGCAGGCGAAAAAGTTGACGTTATTTTGATTGAAGAGCCGGAGAATCATTTAAGCCCTGTAAATCTGCGCAAGCTTGTGCGAAGTGTTGCAAAAACGAAAAGCGGACAACTTTTTATCACGACACATAATAGTTTGATTAGCACACGGCTGGAAATACAGAATCTCCTGATAATGTACGATAACACTGGATGTCAACCAACTATGCTGAAAAATCTGAGCGAAGAGACCGCTAAGTATTTTATGAAGACACCTCCAGCCAGCATTGTGGAATTTGCGTTAGCGGGGAAAGCCTTACTCGTTGAAGGGCCTTCTGAATTTATGCTTCTCGAAAAGTTTTATAAATCTGTTACCGGACGCGCTCCAGAAGATGACGGTGTCAATATTATTGATGTCCGCGGGCTGAGCTTCAAGCGTTATCTTGAGATAGCGAAATTAACCGGCTGCAAAGTTGGCGTAATAACTGATAATGACGAAGATTATCAAAAGCATTGTGTCGAAAAATACGCTGATTATGCTGGTGACACAAACATTGGCGTTTTCTATGATAGTGATAACACGAAACGCACCTTCGAAATTATTTTATATGGAGATAATGCTGCACTATGTGATGCTCTATTCGAGACCGACGCACAGAAATATATGCTGAGCAACAAAACGGAGGCTGCTTTTACGCTTCTTTCTCAGAATCAGCCGATAAAAGTCCCGGACTATATAAAGAGGGCGATTGAGTGGATAAAAGAGTAATTTTTGCAGTTGCTGGCTCGGGAAAGACCACACACATCGTCAATTCTCTGTCAGTTGACAAACGATCTCTGATTGTAACCTACACAATCAGCAATTACGAGAATTTATCGAGAAAGATAGTTGAGAAATATGGAGGGAATTGGCCGAATAACGTCACCCTCATGACATATTTTCAGTTCCTTTTCCGTTTTTGCTATAAGCCGTTCTTGGCCGATCTGGTAAAAGCACGCGGCATTATCTATGAGCAAAACCCTAACCAATATGCAACGCAGAGAGACAGGCACTATTATTTGTCCCCGAACGGGTATTTCTACAGTAACCGTCTCTCGCTGTTTTTAGAAAAGGCAAATGTTGTCGGCGAGATCAAAGGTCGCATTGAAAAATACTTCGATGAATTTGTAATTGACGAAATCCAAGATATTGCTGGCCGAGACTTTAATTTTCTGGAAGCAATTATGGGTACTAATGTAAATATGTTGTTTGTTGGAGACTTCTATCAGCACACTTTTGATACAAGTCGCGACGGCAACGTTAATCAGTCACTATTCGACGACCGTAACACCTATGAAGCACACTTTACAAGCAAAGGTTTTATTTCCGATACAACAACGCTTCTGAACAGTTGGCGGTGCGGCAAAAGAATATGCGATTTTGTTTCTACAAATCTCGGAATCAGTATTTCTTCCAACAGGGACGAAACAGACAACACAGATGTATTTTTTATCTCGGATTCCACCGAAGCAGCTAAAATTGTTTGCAATCCAGATATTGTTAAGTTGCATTACAGGGAATGTTATAAATATGGTCTTGGCCATAGAAATTGGGGCGATACCAAGGGGGAGGATAACCATGAAAATGTTTGTGTGATGCTAAACAAAACTACTGCTGGGTTGCATAAGAAAGGAAAACTGAGTCAGCTAAAGCCATCAACGCGCAATAAACTATATGTCGCAATCACCAGAGCACACGGTAATGTGTATCTTATTTATGAATGATCATCGCGGGATGTCTCAACTGACATCCCGCTCTTCGTCGCACCTCGTCTCATGTTTGGTACAGAGTCCGTAGTAAACTTTCACCATCAAGTTATTGTTCACGTCGGGCAAAGTAGTACAAAGACGCCACAGACCTTTTCGATCTGTGGCGTCTTTGCCCTTGTTCCGTACCGGCACTGCCCTCTGTTCACTTTTTGTCCCTTTGAGCAATACCACTTTGGCTTTTGGAACTTTTTAAATATGGCGCCGTCAGGTGCGGCGCAGAAAAATCTCACCACACTTGTGGCAGACGACCTTGGTCTGCCCGCCGCTAATCGGCACGGACTGCACCGCATGACAGGCCGGGCAGCGGAAATAGCGTTTTTTCCTGCGCCGGTGCAGTCGAAATTTCGTTTTCCGCTCTGCAAGAAACGCGATAAACCGCTGCTTCATGTCTGCCCCTCTTTCTTCCCCGTACCGCGCAGGATCGCCGTGTAGCGGATCAGATACAGCACAAAGGCCAGCGCAATCAGCGCAGAGCAGACGATGGCGTCCACCAGAACAAAGGTCGGATCCGCATCGCGCCAGAGTATCAGGACAAACATGGAAAGGTAGATCACGACCGTGCAGATCTTTCCGTACCAGCCGGCGCTGTAGACGCTGTGCGTGCGGCGCAGGGCGATCAGCGTCAGGATGCCGATGGAGGCCTCCTTGGTGATCAGGATCGCCACCATCCACCAGTATTTCATTGGCATCAGACACAGCAGCAGCGCGATCTGTGTCAGCTTATCGGCCACCGGGTCGATCGCCTTGCCGAAATCCGACACCACATGGAAGGTACGGGCGATCCAGCCGTCCACCACGTCCGTCGCACCGGAAAGCACCAGCAGGCCGAAAGCCCACCAGTACTGTTCCTTAAAATACAGGCAGATGATCACCGGGATCAGAAGGATCCGGAAGAAACTCAGCAGGTTCGGTACCGTCAGGATGCGGTGGGTGTCCGCCTGCTGCGCGTGCTCAATTCTCGCTTTTTCTTTCTCGCTCATCCGAGTTTTCCTCCTCCTGCACGGTCGGGACAAACATCTCCGCGACCTTTGATCTATGCTTGCTCTTCTGATGGAAGAAGCCGATCACGCTGAACACCAGCGCGCCGATCAGGTTGACGATCAGATCGCCCATGGTGTCAATCAGGCCGATGTCCAGATAACCGCCGAGGCCGAGGCTCTCGCCATTGACCACGACGTCGTTGATCCCGGAGATCGTGATGGGAATGTTGCTGTTGGTCGGGTCCAGCGAAACGGAGGTGATCGTGTGAATGATCGTATCCTTCTGCATATCCTTCATGAACAGGCAATCCACGGAGAATTCAAAGATCTCCCACAGCGCGCCGATCGTCATGGAGAAGCAGAACGCCACCAGCGCAAGGAAGATAGGCGACAGCTCGAACTTCGTCCGGCGGTCGCGGTTGAGGATGTCCGCCATGGAATAACCGACCGCCGCATAGATAAAGCCGCTTGTCGTGTGCAGTGCCTTATCCCAGAACGGCACCTTGACATAGAAGCAGGCCAGCTCACCCAGAATCTCCGCCGCAAAGATAAAGAGAATCACCGTAATCTCCAGTCCGGTCGGAAGCTGCATATGCAGCTTTCTGGAGACAATCGCGGGCAAAAACAGCAAAAACAGCGTCAAAAGGCAGGTGAACACGCTCTCAAGCTGTCCCGTAAAAATCGAGCGCACCAGCACAAGCACCACAAGCAGACGCACCACCGTATAGGTGACTACTGTCAGTCTGCTCTTTTTTTCAAGGTAGCTTTTCCAGCGGCCTTTTTTCATCTTTTTCATAGCGCACCTCACTTTACAGGAATATGATACCCGCCGAACATCAACTCAACATCAACTGATTATGAACTTCCGTTAAAAAAGGCAACATTTTCTTTTACAAATCCCCGGCCCATATGCTATACTTATCCCAACGGAGGTGATCTCATGTTCAAAATACTGGTTGCGGAGGACGACGCGGAATTGCAGCAGCTTTTCTGCCGCGTGCTGACGCGCAGCGGCTTTACCGCCGTGGGTGTGCCGGACGGTGCCGCCGCGCTGGAGGTTCTGGAAAAGGAATATATCGACCTGATCGTTTCGGACATCATGATGCCGCGCATGGACGGCTACACGCTGGTGCGCAGTCTGCGCGACGCGGGCAACACCATTCCCATCCTGATGATCACCGCCAAGGACAGTTTTCAGGATATGCAGTTCGGCTTCCTCGCGGGCGCGGACGACTATCTGGTCAAGCCCATCAACGTCAACGAGCTGGTTCTGCGAATTCAGGCGCTTCTGCGCCGCGCGCAGATGGTCGCCGACCGCCGCCAGAGCATCGGCTCCACGGTTTTTGAGTTTGACTCCTTCACCGTCCGCACCGGCAGCAGTCAGCTCGTTCTGCCGCAGAAGGAATTCCTGCTTCTTTACAAGCTGGTTTCCTCCCCCGGCCATATCTTCACGCGCCAGCAGCTCATGGACGACATCTGGGGCGTGGATTCCCAGACGGACCCGCGCACGGTGGACGTGCACATCAACCGGCTGCGCGACCACTTCCGCGAGAACCCGGATTTCGAGATCACGACGGTCCGCGGCATCGGATACAAGGCGGTAAAAAAATGAAGCAGAGAAAATACTCCCTGCGTATGCGTACCTATTATATGCTGATCGTCTTTGTGATCGTACTGTTTTCTTTCGCGGCGGTCGCAGGCGCGCTGTTTCTTTTACAGCGCTTCGGCTACATCCACAGGCTGAATTATTCCGCCCTGCTGGGGCTTCTGGTCGCCGCGGCGGTCGCCGGCGGTCTGATGAGCTATTTCATCGGCCGGCGCATCCTCGCGCCCATGGTCAAGCTCAGCAATGCCTCCAAAGAGGTCGCGCGCGGGAATTACACGATCACCGTCGAGGACTCCAGCAAGATGGAGGAGGTGCAGACCACCTTCCGCAATTTCAACGCCATGGTGCGGGAGCTGAACAGCATTGCCACGCTCAGCAATGATTTCATCGCCAACGTTTCCCATGAGTTCAAGACACCGCTGACGGCCATCGAAGGCTATGCCATGCTTTTGCAGGACAGCGCGCTCTCCCCCGCCGAGCGGGAGGAATATCTGAACAAAATTCTCTTCAATACGCACCGGCTTTCCACGCTGGTCGGGAATATTCTGCTGCTTTCCAAGATGGAGAGCAAATCGCTCTCCGAGCAGAGCACCTGCTTCCGTCTGGATGAACAGCTCCGGCAGGCCGTGGTGGCGTTGGAGCCGCAGTGGACGGAGAAGGGCATCAGCTTCGACGCGGTGCTCGACCCCGTGAACGTGACCGGCTGCGAACGGCTTCTCAGTCAGGTCTGGACGAATCTGATCGGGAACGCCATCAAATTCAGTGAAAACGGGCAGGAGATCGCCATCCGTCTGCTGGAGCAGACGGAATGTGTGGTCGTCAGCATTCAAGATCACGGCTGCGGCATGACGCCGGAGATACAGGCACATATTTTTGAGAAGTTCTATCAAGGCGACACCTCGCGCCGCTCCATGGGAAACGGCCTCGGCCTTGCGCTGGTCAAGCGCATCGTGGAGCTTTCCCAGGGTGTGATCGAGGTGGACAGCGCCCCCGGCGAGGGTTCGACCTTCCGGGTCATCCTCCCCAAGTGATATTTTTCGGAATTAGCACTCTGTTTCGCAGAGTGCTAATTGTTTACAGTTCGTTCATATTGAAAGCATGAATCGTTCATAATCCGGCGGGATAATAAAGCCAGAAAAAAGAAATGAACGACCCACGGGGAACCGTGGGGAGCCTGAATTGGAGGAATTGATTATGTTGAATCTCACACCGTATCGTAAGCACAATAATGAAGCAGCTATGTATAACCCCTTCCGTGAACTGGAAGACTTTGAACGCAGCATCTTCGCACCGGACACGCTGGCATCTTTCCGTACCGATATTGAGGACGAAGGCGACAAGCTGGTGCTGTCGGCCGATCTGCCGGGCTTTGATAAGAAGGACATCCACATCGACGTAGACGATGATACCCTCGTCATCCACGCCGAGCGTCATTCCAACTATGAGAAGCAGGAAAAGAAGGCAGGTTACCTGCGCTGCGAGCGTTCCTATGGCAGCTACAGCCGCAGTTTCAATCTTGACGGCATCGACTCCGAGAAGATCAGCGCCGCCTATGACAATGGCGTCTTGAAGCTGACCCTTCCGAAGCAGGCGCCTGCAAAGGCCACTGCCCGCCGTCTGGAAATCGAATAAAACACACACATGATCAAAACCCCGCCACTGACTTTGCCAGTGGCGGGGTTTCCGTTTATTTCAGAACCTTCGGATTCTTATGGATATACAGCACGCCGAGGCAGCCTTCGCCGCAGTGGCAGGAGATGGTGCAGCCGGCGTTCGTTTCGTAGATATGCTCAAACTTGCCGTACTGCTCCACCGTGCGCCAGACCGTGTCGAGCACTTCTTTCGACACCGGTGTATGCGTGATAAAAATGCGCTCATAGATCAGGTCGTCCGCGCCCTCCAGACGGCTGCGCACGTACTGCTCCATGCACTTGGCATAGTTGCCGCGGTACTTCTTTCCCACGGCCATTTTGTTGTCAATGACTTCGATGCAGGGCTTGAGCTTCAGCAGGTTCGCGCCCAGACCGACAACGGAGGAGCAGCGCCCGCCCTTGACCATGTAATCCAGACGGTCGAGCAGGAAGCTCGCGTCCACGCGGGGCGCCAGCTCGTTGAGCGCGGCACACAGTTCGTCCAGATCGGTCGCCGTTTTGGCCAGCTTGCAGGCCTCCATGACCACATGACCCTGACCGCTGGAGAGGTTGCGGGAGTCGATCACGCGTACATTGGGCAGATCCTCCGCCGCGATGCAGGCATTCTGGTGCGTCGCAGAAAAGCCGGAGCCGATGTTCACATGAACGACGCCGTCATATTCCTTGGCCAGCGCCTCAAAACGCTCGCGATAGGTTCCGATGGGCACTGCAGCCGTGCTGCACAGAGCGCCGCCCGCTGCAACGTGCGCAAAAATATCCGCCGGCTGAATGGTCACACCATCGAGATAGCTCTTATCGCCCATGTTGATGAACAGGGGAAAAATCTCAATATCGTTCTCACGGATCAGTTCGGGGGAAAGGTCGCAGGTGCTGTCGGCAGTAATCTTGATTCTCATTTGGTAAGCCCATCCTTTTCTCGGTTTCAAAGCTATTATATCCTGCCTTTTCTGTCAAGTCAAGGCACGAATTTCGGATCATTTCCGCAAATCACGTCTTTTCTGATTGTAAAAGCGCGCATTTTATTGTATACTCCACTTGAGGTGAAACGAATGACACTGATCGAAACCTATCTGGACTATTTGCAGCAGCTTTCCGCAGGAGCGCGCGAGGCGCCGCAGGGCATCACCCTGACGCAGACGGAGCCGCTGCCCCGCGCCGCCGAATTGCAGGAGCAGATTCAGGCGATGGGCGTGCCGGAATTCGTGCGCCGCTGCGCCGCGCAGGACGGGACGGAGCTTCCGCAGGAGCTATTTGACGATTTTCGGGAAGAAGATCTCCGTGCCGCGCTCAGCGCCCTTGCCGGAGCAGCCCCGGAGGAGGAGCCCGATCCGGAAGCGCAGCCGCCGCAGATCGACGAGCCGGACGGCCCGCGCAGCGCCTACGAGGTTCTGGTGGACTGCTGCTGTCTGAATGAGGACCTGCTGTATTACCTGATCGACGTGCTCAAGCGGGGCGCGGAGGAGGAGTTTCAGAAGTTGGCGCTCGTCACCGCGCGCAAGGCCTTCACGCAGGCGGATTTCCTCTACTGGTTTGCGACCAAGCAGGATCGCGCGCCGCAGGAGGAAATGATTTGCGTCACGATCATGGACGCCTGCCTCGACCGGCTGGCACAGGAAGGGCAGAACGAGCTGATCGCCGCCCTGCTCTGCGGCGACCGGAAGACTTTTGAGCTCTTCCGCTGCGAGGCACCGGAGCTGCTGCATCTGCCGCAGGCGACCTACGAATGGTTTGAGGATAACTACCTCAAGGGCTACTATTCCATCCGTTATATGCTGAAATTCAATAAAATTTCCTTCCCGAAGGAGGCGCCGCAATGACCTGTGAAGAACGAGCCGCGCAGAATTTTCTCGACGGCTGCAACTGCGCGCAGGCCGTCCTGCTGGCCTTTTCCGACCAAACCGGGCTGGATGAGGACACCGCAAAGCGCATCGCCTCCGGCTTCGGCGGCGGCATGGCAAAAATGCGCGAGGTCTGCGGCGCGGTGAGCGGAATGTTTATGGCTGCGGGGCTGCTATACGGCAGTTCCTCCCTGTCGCACGAAGAAAAATCCGCGCACTACCTGCGGCTTCAGGCACTGGCCGCACAGTTCCGCGAGAAGAACGGTAGTATCATCTGCCGTGAGCTGCTCACCGGCGTAAAAACCGACGGCTCTCCCCTGCCGGAACGCCGCACGGCAGAATATTACAAAAAGCGTCCCTGCGCCGCTCTGGTCGCGGACGCGGCACACATTTTGGCGCAGTACATCGAAGCGCACCCCATCAAAGGGTAAAAGAAGCCCGCGGCTTTTGCCGCGGGTGTTTCAGCTTGTCCCAAAAGTCCTTTTGGACTTTCGGGACAAGCTGCCAGCAAAATTGCAAAATCAGCATTTGTAGTATTATTTTGCAATTTTGGTCGCTGCGGCGGGTAATTGAACGTGAAAGGGAACCCTGACGGTTCCCTTTCACTCTTTCCTTCCCTCCGTAACTTT
>OLRV01000678.1_pt1 | contig 32852 bp, 37 predicted proteins | sample 1672421 | NCBI WGS metagenome assembly OLRV01 (sample SAMEA3136684, study PRJEB25190) | human gut metagenome | biome: human gut; feature: human-associated habitat; material: faeces | place: Austria | collected 2013
CTGAAGCGAATCGAAACCATGCTGCACCAGTATCAGCAGGCCGGCGCATTCCGGCAGTGCAGCGGTGTCCTGCTTGGGAACTTCTCCGAGTTAGAACAGAAGCATTTCATGCCGCTGCTCTACGGACTTGTCTGCACAATCGTAAACGATCCTTCGCTGCCCATCGCCTGCACTACCGCCATCGGACACCAGGAGGACTCCCTGTGTCTGCCGTATCACCTGCCCGTTGCCCTATCCCGCAAGGAGTAAGGGTTTCCCTGACATCTGAAAAAAGCTGCCGGAAAGCACAGCCGCCAGTCTCGCCGAAACCGCAAAAAATCAGAAGCTCTTTTTTATCGCATCTTCTATCTGTTTTCTGCGATATATTGAACTTTATGCAGAGAAAACGCAAAAAGCGGCATGGCAGAACGCCATGCCGCTTTCAATTGCGAGATTCAGACAAATTGCTTGTCCTATCGAGAATGTGCTTTCCTTATGCCAGTTCAGCGAAGAACTTGATGGTGCGAACCATCTGGCTGGTGTAGCTGTTCTCGTTGTCGTACCAAGACACGACCTGCACCTGATAGGTGTCGTCGTCGATCTTGGTCACCATGGTCTGGGTCGCGTCGAACAGGGAGCCATAGGTCATGCCGATGACGTCGGAGGACACGATCAGATCGGTGTTGTAGCCGAAGGACGCGGAAGAAGCGGCCTTCATCGCGGCATTGATGGAATCAATGGTCACATCCTTGCCCTTCACGACGGCCACGAGGATCGTGGTGGAGCCGGTCGGAACCGGAACGCGCTGAGCAGAGCCGATCAGCTTGCCGTTCAGCTCCGGAATGACCAGACCGATCGCCTTGGCAGCGCCGGTGCTGTTCGGAACGATGTTCTGCGCGCCGGCGCGGGCACGACGCAGGTCACCCTTGCGCTGCGGGCCGTCCAGAATCATCTGGTCGCCGGTGTAGGCGTGCACGGTGGTCATGATGCCGGAAACGATCGGATAGGTATCGTTCAGCGCCTTGGCCATCGGGGCGAGGCAGTTGGTGGTGCAGGACGCGGCGGAGATCACCTTGTCCTCCTTCGTCAGCACGTTCTCGTTGACGGAGAAAACGACAGTCGGCAGATCGTTGCCCGCCGGAGCGGAGATGACGACCTTCTTAGCGCCGGCCTCAATGTGAGCCATCGCCTTGGCCTTGCTGGTGTAGAAGCCGGTGCACTCGAGCACGACGTCAACATCCAGCTCGCCCCACGGCAGCTCGTTGGCCTTCGGCTTGGCGTAGATGGTGATCTCCTTGCCGTTGACGGTGATGGAGCCCGGCACCTTCACGGTCTTGCCGTCTTCCTCGAAGATCGGCTCCTTGGAGCTCACGGTATCCTTGTACTTGTAGGAGCCCTGAGCGGTATCATACTTGAGCAGGTGAGCCAGCATCTTCGGGCTGGTCAGGTCGTTGATAGCGACAACCTGATAACCCTCGGCGTCAAACATCTGGCGGAAAGCGAGACGGCCGATGCGGCCAAATCCATTGATAGCAACTCTAACCATTGGAAATCTCCTCCTAAAACTTTATCAAGTGTTTCCCTTGTGGGACTTCAACCCTCTCTATTGTACTCAAAAACCAGTTCTTTTTCAAGGCTTTTCCTGTTGATTTTGAAAAGAAATACGATATTTGTGAAGAATTTGTTTTGAAACGCATACGACACAGTGCCAAACGGGAGATTTTCCGTTAAAAAGGCACTTTTTGTGCACGGTCAATCGTCAAAAAAGTTAAGAATCTTTTTCGGCTTGAAGGTATTCGCTGCGCACATAACCCTCCATGACATCGGTTTTGACGTGCGCCCATCCGTCTTTGCTGACGGAAAGAACGATCAGCGGCTGATTTTTATAAAGCCGTCGGATGACCTCGGCAGACGTGTTGGGCTGCTCACGCAGATTGAGTGTGGAATCCTCGTCGATGTTGGAGACGATGGCCAGATACGCGCCCTCCGGCATTTGATTGGTGCTGACGGGCATCAGGGTCGGGCGAGGCGTCGGGCTGGGCGTTGGCGCGGGCGTGGCCATCAATTCCGCGTTGAGTGTCGGAAGCGGCGCGCTTCCCGTGTCATAAGAAACAAGCCCCATGCCCGGATAATAGAACGCGAGAATCTGCTCGTATGTCATGCCGTATTGGCGCGCCATCTGTTCCGCGCCGCGCTGGCTCATGCCCACGCCGTGCCCGAACCGGCGGGATTCGATCAGAAATGCGGAGCCAATATCGGAAACGGTGATCAATTCGTTTTGAGAGACGTTGATGCTCAACCCCATCGCGCGTTCCGCCTCTGTGAAAATCGGCAGCGTGACGGTCACGGCCTCCTTCACCTTTCGATAAGGCGAAAAAGCGGGCGTTGCCGTCGGCGCGGGCGTTTCATCCGCATGGGGCGTAGACGAGGCCGCGAGCTGCGGGGATGGCGTCTGGCGGAACGTGTAGTCTCGGACGGATATTTTGACGGTAAAGCGGAGCTCGGTCATCAGCCGCGAGTCGCCGTCATATTTGGGCGTGACGGCTTCTACAGATTGAATTTCGTCAAAGCGCACCAGCTCGCCGTCCGCTTCAACGCCCAGCGCAGAAAGCTGTTCCCCCATGGCCGTCGTGAGCGCCTGATGGAGCGCTTCGCCGATTCCCTTCTCCCCCGGCTTTTTTTGCAGCGTATAGCGCTTCACCACGCTGTTTCTGTTTTCCAAATCATACGGGTCGTCGCGCATATCCATGTAGCCGTAAGCGTCCGGGGCGTCCGTTGGCCAGACATGCTGGCCGAGTTCGGTTTGGCCGCCGTTGCTGGCGGAATAAAAACACGAGGCCAACGCGCCGCGATAAACGCCGCAAAGCCCTTTCGTTTCCGTCACAGCCTGCTCGGAAAGCGGGCTGGACGTCGTTCGGCCGCGATACGCCTGATCGTTTGTGGTATCTTCCACGTCGTATGCGTCGGAGGAACCGCTTTTGCGCAGCGCATACGTCCGGGCGGTGACGGCTTGTGCCTTGAGCGCTTCGAGCGGGAAGGAGTCGCCCATTTCAAACGGAACAACGCCGAGCAGATAATCCTCCACGTTGATGGTCAGGATGGGACGAATGGCGTTTTCAACGATATCCAGCGATAAATCGCCCTCATACATCCCTGTGCCATCGTTCAAAAGAAGATAGCCGGGCGTTTCGCTCTGACAACGCACCAGCTTGATGCTGCTGCCCATAACGACGGCCGTTTGCCCGGTATGCAGCACCAGTTGATCCCCGCGGAGGACGACGACCAGCTTTGCGCCGTCAGAGAAGGACAGCCTGCCGTCCTGCGTGGCATACTGCCCCTTCACGGTGACGCGCAGCGTGTCTTCAACCTGCAAACGGCGCAGATAAACCCGGATGCTCGACGGCGTATCGGCTGACGCGGGGAAAGCGACGGCCATAATCAGGATAAGAAGCGCGAACGGCAGAACAAAGAGGCGCTTTTTCATACGCGGTCTCCTTTTCAGACAGATTTGAAAAATATGCACGTTCATTATAACAAAAATACATCGGAACTTCAATCCTGCGGAAACGATAGGCAGCCAAGCCTGTTTTTCCTAAAAGCGTGTTGAAGCATGTTAAAAAAACCTGCGCCGCTTCTCCTGACGGAAACTGCGGCGCAGAGGGGTTATGCTTCTTTCTCGCTCTGGTATTCGCGGCTCAGCTTGACAAAGTGGTCAAACAGCCTCTGGGCATGCGCGTCATGGTCGGAAAGATACTCCGGGTGGAACTGCACGGCAAAGATGCGGCTTCCGTCCTTGGCGCTCATGGCTTCAATGATGCCGTCCTCAGCGCGGCCATCGACCTGAAGGCCGTCGGCTGGCTTCTTGATCGCCTGATGGTGCATGCTGTTGGCCTTTATTTCGGTCGCGCCGGTGATGTGCTCAAAGACGCTTCCCTTTTCAAAGCAAACGGTATGCACCGGCTGGCTGAAAGGCGGCTCCTGCTGATGCGTTTTTTTCGGAATGTTCTGCTGGGATTCAATATCTTGGATGAGTGTGCCGCCCATGGCGACGTTGAGCACCTGAATCCCGCGGCAGATGCCGAAAATCGGCATGTTGCGCGCGATGGCCATCGGGATAATCAGCAGCTCGAAGATGTCGCGTTGCGGGTCGTCCTCTCCGCAGGCGGGCAGTGTTTCTTCGCCATATCGCGACGGCAGAACATCGCCGCCGCCTGCAAGAAGGAGACCGTCCAGACGATCCAGAATCGCTTTGGCGGTTTCTTCATCCTCGATTTCCGGGAGCAGCACGGGAATCCCGCCCGCGCGGAGCACAGACTGCATGTAGTTTTCGCGGACAAACATTTGGCGGTCGGCGACATTGTGCGAACCGGAAATGCCGATCAGCGGGCGATTCATTTTGATTCCCCCTTCTTGTTCTCATCCTTGTTTTTCTTGTCCTTTTTGCCGAAGGATTCGTTGTAGTTGTTGATGCACTCGACGATGACGCGGTTGGCGACTTCGCGGTTTTGCGCTTTGCTGACGACGGTTGTGCGCCCTTCAAGCTCCTTGTAAACGGTGAAGAAATGGCGGATTTCGTCAAGCAGGTGTTCCGGAAGCTGGCTGATGTCGAACATGTAGTTGTAATTCGGGTCGCCCAGCGGCACGGCGATGATCTTTTCGTCGCGCGCGTCGCCGTCGTTCATTTCGAACATGCCGATCGGGCGGCATTCCACCAGCGTCATCGGCTCGATGGCCTCCGAGCAGAGCACCAGCACGTCGAGCGGGTCGCCGTCGTCCGCATAGGTGCGCGGGATAAAGCCGTAGTTGGCCGGATAGTGCGTCGAGGTATACAGCACGCGATCCAGACGCAGCAGACCCGTTGCTTTATCCATTTCATATTTGTTTTTGCCGCCGCGTTTGATTTCAATCACGGCCATAAAGCGATCGGGCGTGATGAGCGCCGGATCAATATCATGCCAAATGTTCATGCTTTCCTCCAAATGGATCGATTGTCAGGTCGTCGTTACAGCCGAGTTTGTAGCTCACTGTAAATTCGGCTTTGCTCGGCCTTTGAGGCAACGCGGTCTCCAAACCAGAATTTCTGAGCTTCCACAGCCTGATAAAACAGCATGCCTAGTCCCTCGATGGCAGGAAGCCCGTTTTGCCTTGCCAAACTGAGCAGCCGTGTTTCTCTGGGGTTGTAAACCGCGTCGAATACCGCCCCGCATCGGGCAATCACGTCGGCCGATACCGGGCAGGCGTCAACATGTGGGTACATTCCCACGGGCGTACAGTTGATTAGAATATCGTGCGCCTCGGCGCAATCCGCAAGCGGCCGAACGGAAAGACGATGCAATCCGTCCTGCTGCGTTTGTGCAAGCGCATGGGCAAGCGCATCGCCCTTTTGCGTATCGCGGACGGCGAAGGTCACTCGTCCGCCGCGCGAAAGAAAGGCATACCCCGCCACGCGGGCCGCCCCGCCGCCGCCGAGAATGAGAACGTCGGCCTGATGGGTTTCAACGCCTCTCTCCTCGATGGCGCGCAGCATGCCCAGGCCATCCGTGATATGGCCGATCATGCGCCCGTTCCGAATTTCAACGGTGTTCACCGCGCCGCAAACCTGTGCGGCCTCGTCAATATCATCCAGAAAAGGAAGGATTTTTTCCTTGTACGGAATGGTGACGTTAAACCCGGAAAAGCAGCTTCGGAAAACGTCCGTCACCGAACCGAGGCGTTCCGGCGGAACAGTGACAGGCAGATAGACCGCGTCAAGCCCCGCCGCGTCAAACAGCGAATTGTGGATGTAAGGCGACCATGTATGCGGCAGGGACTGCCCCAGCACCGCAAACCGCGCCGTTTCCGGCCCGATGCGTTCGTTCAGCATGGCATTTTCCTCCGTTGCGGTTTACAGGCGAAGCGTTGCGCTGCACTCCGCTTCGCAGGCGGCGAGAATCTTCTGCATCAGCGGGTTTACGTCGTCGTCGGAAAGGGTGCGCTCCGCGTTTCTAAACGTCAGGGAGAAGGCGACAGACTTCTTGCCGGAAAGGAGCTGAGCGCCGCGATAGATGTCAAACATCTCCGCTTTTTCAAGCAGCGCGCCACCCGTCTTGCGGATGACGTCCAGCACACTGCCGACGGTTGTGCCCTCCTCCATGACCAGCGCGATGTCGCGGGTCACGGCCGGGAACTTCGGCAGCGCGCGCACATGCCCCACCTTCGTGTGGAGCTCGCAGAGCATTTCCAAATTGACCTCGGCGATAATCGTCCGACGGGTGATTTCAAACGCCTGCATGACGTTCGGGTGCAGCTCGGCCACCGTTGCGATGCACCGGTCGCCCGCCATCAGCTTGGCCGCGCGGCCGGGATGGTGATACGGCTCCGCCCCCGGAACGATCTTCGCCTGAACGCCGAACTGAGAGAGCATGTCGATCACAATGTCACGGATCAGATAGAAATCCACGCCGTCGCCGTAAGCGCCGATGCACAGGGACGGCTGCTCGTGCGGCAGGTCGCCGGGCTTGCGCGCGCTGACGTCGAACACCGGCGCAATTTCGTAGAGCATAGCGGTTTCGTTATTTCGGCTCTGGTTGAGGGAAACCGTGCCCAGCACGCTCGGCACAAGGGTGCTGCGCATCACGCTGGTGTCTTCGCCCAGCGGGTTCATCAGCTTGAGCTGATTGCAGCGCGGATCATCCGCGCCCAAACCGAGCTTTTCAATCAGCTTCGGGCTGACGAACGAGAAGTTGCGGATTTCGTAAAGCCCCTTGGCGGAGAGAATACGCCCCACGCGGTCAGCGAGCTGCATGTGAACGTTGCGCGTTCCGGTGGAGGTTTCGCCGCGGAGCATGGTGGACTTGATGTGCTCATAGCCGTAAATGCGCAGCACTTCCTCGGACAAATCGGCCTCGCCCTCGATGTCTTCGCGGAATTCCGGCACGACAGCGCGCAGCGTATCGCCGTCGAGCGTGGCTTTGAAGCTCAGTTGATTCAGAATACGCACCATTTCCTCGCCGGGGATTTCCATGCCGATGCGCGCGTTGATGCGCGAAACGGAAGCGACGACCGTCTGTTCGGCCTTCGGCGCGGGATAGCAGTCGTAAACGTCGTCAATCACTTCGCCCGCGTTCAGCAGATTGACAAGCTGACAGGCGCGATCTGCCGCCTCACGGCAGGTTGCCGCGCAGACGCCGCGCTCAAAGCGGCCGGAGGCCTCGGTGCGCAGACCCAGAGCGCGGGTCGTCAGGCGGATATTCGTGCGGTCAAACGCCGCGATTTCGAACAGAACTGTCGTCGTTCCCTCGGTGATTTCGGATTCTTCGCCGCCCATCACGCCCGCAATGCCGGTCGCGTTGGTCTGGTCGGCGATCATCAGCATATCGGGCGTGAGTGCGCGCTCCTTGCCGTCCAGCGTGGTGATGGTTTCGCCCGGATTGGCGCGGCGCACGATGATATGGTTGTCCTTCACCTTGGCCAGATCGAAGGCGTGCATCGGGTGGCCGGTTTCCAGCATCACGTAGTTCGTGATATCGACGATGTTGTTGATGGCGCGAACGCCGGCGGCGTTCAGCGCTTTGCGCATCCACATCGGAGACGGGCCGATCTTCACGTTGCGAATCAGGCGCGCACAGTAGCGCGGGCAAAGCTCGGTATCCTGCACGTCGATGTGCACATAGTCGTCCATCTTACCGGGAACGGTTTCCACCTTAATCTCCGGCTTGCGGAATTGAGTTCCGAGCGTCACAGCCGCCTCGCGGGCAACGCCCCAAACGCTGAGACAGTCCGGCCGATTGGCCAGAATTTCAAAATCGACGATGGTGTCGTCTACGCCGAGAATCGGGCGGACGTCCGTGCCGGGCTTATAATCCTCGTGGAAAATCAGCAGACCCTTATCGCCTACGGACGGATAGAGATAATCCGGCACGCCGATTTCCGGGCCGGAGCAGCACATACCGTCGGATTCCACGCCGCGGAGCTTGCCTTTTTTGATCTTAACGCCGCCGGGCAGAACCGCGCCGACCTTCGCGACCGGCACCAGATCGCCTTCGTGCACATTCGGCGCGCCGGTGACGATTTGAATCGGCGCGTCCTCGCCGACGTCCACGGAGCAGATCACCATGTGGTCGGAATTTTCGTGCTTGCGCACGGACAGAATCTTGCCCACGACGACATTCTGAACGGCGTCGTTCTGATTATCCAGCCCCTCGACGCCGGTGCCGTGCATAATCATCGCGCTTTCAAATTCCTCCGGCGTTACGGGAATATCCGTATACTGCCGAATCCATTGCATTGGTACTTTCATTGCTTTATTCCTCCACCCTTAATCCTCGCGGAACTGCGACAGGAAGCGCACGTCGCCCTCGTAAAGCGCGCGCATGTCGGTAATGCCGTAGCGCAGCATGACGATGCGCTCAAGGCCTACGCCGAACGCAAAGCCACGGTATTTTTTGCTGTCGATGCCGCACATGTCCAGCACCTTCGGGTTGACCATGCCCGCGCCCAGCACTTCGATCCAGCCCGTGCCCTTGCAGACGCGGCAGCCCTTGCCGTGGCAGTTGACGCAGGTGAGATCGACCTCGGCGGACGGCTCGGTGAACGGGAAAAAGCTCGGGCGGAAGCGCGTAGTTACGTCGTCGCCGTAAAGCGCCTTGGCAAACGTGTCAAGCGTTCCCTTCAAATCGGCCATCGTCACATCCTCGTCGATGACAAGACCCTCCATCTGATGGAAAACCGGGGAGTGCGTAGCGTCCACCTCGTCGGCGCGGTAAACGCGCCCCGGGCAAACGATGCGGATCGGCGGTTTGCGGGAGAGCATGGTGCGCGCCTGCACCGGGGATGTGTGCGTACGCAGAACGATATTATCCTCGATGTAGAACGTATCCTGCGCGTCGCGGGCGGGATGGTTCTTCGGCAGGTTGAGCAGCTCGAAGTTGAACAGATCCAGTTCCACTTCCGGGCCTTCCACAACGTCGAAGCCCATGCCGGTGAAGACCTTCAGGAGCTGATCCTGCACCAGAGAGACGGGATGAATGGTGCCGATCGGCGCGTGCTTGCGCGGCTCGGTTACGTCGATCGCTTCGCGTTCGAGCTTCTTTTCCTGCTCGATCCGCTTGATCTTGGCGTCCAGCGCATCCATCTGCTCGGTCAGCTTTTCGCGAACGACGTTAATCATCTGGCCGGCCTTCGGGCGCTCTTCTGCGGGAAGCTGGCCCATCGAGCGGAGCATCAGCGTCAAATCGCCCTTTTTGCCCAGCGTCTTCAAGCGAAGGGCGTCCAGCCCGGCTTTATCGCGAATGCTTTCAAGCTGGCTGGTGGCTTCCTCCTGAATTTTGCGCAGTTGTTCTTGCATGTCCATGTAGTCTGTATCCTCCTTCTTTTCGAAAAAGAAAAAAGCCTCGTCCGCAAAGGGACGAGGCTGGTTTTCCTCGTGGTACCACCCAAATTCACCTCGCACCGCGCGGCGCAAGGTCTCTGATTCGGTAACGGGTCGTCCGTCTCCGCCTACGTATCAGCGGAGCAGCTCCTGAGTGAATTTCCCGCAGACATCCGCATGAAATTTCAGCCGCGTTTCATGCTCTCTAAAGGATCTCTTGGAGGCGGGCATTGTCTCAATCTTCGCCTTTCCTGCGTATTATACATGATTTTCTGCGGATTGGCAAGAGAAAATTATTGCAGATACTCGTTTTGCCCGCAATAACAAAATTCCCCCGGCCTGTGGTTTTCGCCGCAGGGCCAGGTTTCCTCCCCTTCGCTCACTTCTCCGATTTCATCCAGCAGGGATTCGATCACATATCGGCCGACAACCTGCTCGATTTCGCGCTCGTCCTCCGTGATGACGTATTCGTCCGCGCCATCCGGCGTGCAGTCCTGACGGACGAGCACCAGCCCGTCGTCCGAAAAATCGTCCGTTTCGTCTTCCTGCACAGCGCCTAAAATATGATAGAGCTTTCCGCTGTATTCCACGGTAGCCAGACGGCGCATCTCGGCGCGATTTCCTTCCGCGTCGCTGATTTCCACCAGCTCAATTTCTTCATCCGTTTCGTCGTTTAACAGATCCATCATATACATGCCTCAAATGCTTTGCCCGATATGGAGATTAGCGTTCTTCGCTCTGTTCGAGATAGGCTTCATAAATGCGTTCAATCAGCTTTTCATCGTCAAGGGATTGGAAACAGGGGTTTCCGTCTTCGTCCGTCGCCTTGCGCATGATAAAGCTCTCATCCTGCTCGATGTCGCCGCAGGCCTCCTCGCTGACCAGCAGTACGTATTCCTCGCCGTGGTACGGAATGGTGGCGTTCAGCAGGAAGCGGATCACATTGCCGTCCTCGTCTTCCATTTCGAGCACACCGTCGTCCTCGTCGGAATCATCCGCATCCGCATCAACGGAAGCGCTCTGCATGGCCTGTGCATCCAGATAGGATTGCAGAATCATCACGGCCGCCACCATATCCACCTTTTTCTTGCGGTTTTCGCGGCTCATGTTTGCCTCGAGCAGCGCGTCTTCAGCCAGCACGGTGGTCATCCGCTCGTCGTAATACGAAACGACAAGCCCCGCTTCTTCCAGCTTTTCGGCCAGCTGCGCGACCTTTTCTGCCTGAAATCCCCGTGAACCATCCATGTTGAGCGGCAGGCCGCAGAGAATGCGGTTAGTCTCATATTGCTGCGCGATTTGGCAGATTCGCCGAACGTCCGGCCCGTACCCCACGCGCGTGTACGTCTCGATGGGCTGCGCGGTGATGCCCAGCGCGTCGCTTACGGCAATGCCGATGCGGCGATCGCCCACATCCAGCGCAACAATTCTCTCGTTCATGTTGTTCCCCTTAAACGTTTTTAGACAGGTAAAACTGAACCAGCTCTTCCAGCAGCTCGTCGCGGTCAATTCGGCAGATCAGGGAGCGCGCGTTTTGATATCCCGTGATATATGTCGGGTCGCCGCTGATCAGATAGCCCACGATCTGCGTGATGGGATCATATCCCTTTGCAGATAAGGCGTGATACACGCAAAGCAGAATCGTTTGTGCGTCCTGCGGATTTTCGCTGATGGTTTTGAAGTGCTGCGTTCCCATTTCAGAATCGATCATATCCAATAACCCCTTCCTTAAACTGGCACACCCCCATTATACACGATAAGCGGCGAGGTTTCAACGCTTTATGATGGTTTCATCATAATTACCGCGCTACGGATCGACCAGAGGACGCTGCGAACCGTTACGATCAGCGGTATGGCCAGCACGACGCCCCACAGCCCCATCAGACTGCCCAGAACGAATACGCCGATCAAAGCGCTCAGCGGCTTGATCGACGTGCTGGAGGCCGTAAAATAAGGCGTGACGAAATTGCCCTCAATCTGCTGAACGGCGATGACGACAATCAGCGCCAGCACGGCCTGACCGAATCCCTGCCCCAGCGCAGTCAGCAGGATGGGGACGCTGGCCAGAATGGGGCCGATATACGGGAAAACCTCGAGAATTCCCATAAAGACGGAGAGCAGCAGCGCATCGTTGATCCCAAGGAGGAAAAGCCCGGTCAGCGTTGCCACAAACACAAACAGACTGGTTTTGAGCACGCCGGAAAGATAGCTCATCAAAGCGTTTTTGCACCCGAGACAGGCGGATAAGAACGCTTCGCGCCACGAGACGGGCAGCATGAGCAGCAGATGGCGGCCAATCTGCCGCCGCTCGCAAAGCAGATAATACGCAATCACCAGCGCAAAAACAGATTGCCCCGCTTTGGCGGCGAACGTGACGCTGCTTCTGGCAACAAGTCCGGTTCCCCATGAGACCAGCGCGGTCAGCCATTCGACCGGGGTGGCCTGCGCGTTCAGGCGGATATTGAAGGCCTCCAAAATGTCGCGGCTCCGCTGCGTCAGGGCGAAAAGCGTTGGGATGATGCGCCGAATCAGGTCTGCCGTGCTCGCGAAGAGGTACGGAATAAAGGCGGAAAGCGCCAGAACAGCCAGCAGAACAAGCCCCGATATGCAGACGGCGGAGGCCGACGCAGGGCGAAAGCCCCTTCGTTCCAGCAGGGTGCAGGCGGGCGAAAGCACGAGCGTCAGCACAGATGCAGCGGCGAAAACCCACGCGATCTGCGCCAGCGTTTCCCGCTTTTGAAACGCATAAAAAATCAGAACTAGAATGACAATCGCCTGAATCAGCCGGCGAAGGAACGGACGACGCATGACGCTCTCCCCCTCTTAAAAAGCCGCAGGGTCGGCGCTTTGCCGATAATCCTGCGGCCGCATGGCGTTATTTCATCCAGCAGTCGGCGACCTGCCGAGCCAGATGGGAACCATTTTTGCTCAGTACACGTTTCATCCGTTTGCCTTGAGGCGTCATCATCAGCCCCGCGCCGAGGGTCATCCCCATCAAACTGCCGACGGCGATGCCTTTCATGGTGGATAAGCGCATTGCTCGTTTCCCTCCTTTGCCAGGGTCAGCTCACCGCCCAAACAGGCTGGGACGATCAATTCCTCCGCATGGTTTTCCGAGCGCTGATAATCGTAAACCCATATTCGCTTTTTTCTCGCGCTGCCCAGATAGCCGGGGATCATCTCCACCGCTTCAATCGCAAGCGTTGCTTCGTTGACGGCATAATCCGTCACACGGCCGCAAAGCAGCCCGGAGGTGTCCCGGATGAAGGTGCAGAGCGTCGTTTCCTGCGCGCGATTGTAACGCCGTACATCGCGCGCGATGATGAATCCCCGGCCGATGGCTTCAATGCTTTCAGGCAAAATAACACGTTTGCCTCGAATGCCGCAGGAAACGATCAGCGCGAGAACCTGTTTTTGCGCCTCGTCCAAACTGGCGTTTTGAAGCAGACCGATTTGCCGATGGCCGCATATGACCGAGAAGTTGCGCAGGATGCTCATGCGAATCAAACCATGCTCCTCCCTTTTGATGAGCCTGCTTTTAACGTGGACAAAGCGGAAAGGAATCATGCTGGGAAGATATGAAAAGACCGCCCGACGGCGGCCTGTTGTTATCGAAGTTTTTGAAGCGTTTCCTCAAAGGCGGCAGGCAGCGGCGCGCAAAAGCACATCCGTTCCCCGGTTGTCGGATGTGTAAACGCGAGGCTGTATGCGTGCAGCATGAGCCGCGGAATACGCACCGGGGTTTTCAGCTTCGGCGCATAGATTTGGTCGCCCAGCAGCGGATGGCCGATGGAGAGCATGTGGACGCGGATCTGGTGGGTACGCCCGGTGAGCAAATGCACATCCAGATAAGCCGCGCCGCTTAAATGCTCAAGAACGCGCCACGCTGTTCGGGATGGCTTTCCGTTTGGCACAACCGCCATTTTTTTCCGGTCAATCGGATGACGGCCGATTGGCGCGTCAATCATCCCCTCGTCCTTGGAAAAGGAGCCGTGCGCAATGGCGCGGTAATGCTTTTCCATCGTTCGCGCCTTAAATTGCTCGCTGAGCGAGGCGTGAGCCGCATCGTTTTTCGCAATCAAAATCAGGCCGGAGGTGTCTTTGTCCAGCCGATGGACGATTCCCGGCCGCATTTCTCCCCCGATGCCAGATAAATCGTGGACGTGATAGAGCAAGGCATTGACCAGCGTGCCGCTTTCGTTTCCCGCGGCGGGATGGACGACCATGCCGCTCTTTTTGTTGACAACAACGACGTCGGCGTCCTGATAGAGAATATCCAGCGGGATATTTTGCGGCACGATATCGACGGGCTGCGCCTCCGGCACGACCAGCAAAAGCCGCATGCCGCCTTCCGTCTTCCGAGCCGCCTTTCGTTCGACTTCGCCGTTGACAAGCAGCGCGCCTTCTTCCATCAGTGATGCGATTCGGGAGCGGGAAAACGGGGTTTGCTCGCGCAGATAAGCGTCGAGCCGCATGCCGGACAGGGAGGGCTCGACAATCAGCTCAATGTTTTCGGATTCACCCATGACGTTCCTCCGTTTTGTCGTTGAAATGGTCAAAAAGAAGCAGCAGCATGAGCGCCGCGACCGATACGGTGATGCAGATATCGGCAAAGTTAAAGATGGGAAAACGAATCAGCGACAGCCGGATGTAATCCGTCACGCCGCCGAACAGGATTCGATCAACCAGATTGCCCAGTCCCCCGCCGATCAGGCCGGAAATCGCCAGACGCGCAGGCGTGGAAAGCGTCTTTTCACGCGCCTGATAGACGCACAGAAGGAGCATCAGCGCCGCGGGCAGAAGAACGACAATCCCCTGCCTTGAGGAAAAAAGGCTGAACGCCACGCCGGTGTTGGTCACGCGCTCCAATTCAAAAAGGGGCGGACAGCGAAAAAAAGGTTCGCCCTCCGGCATGAGGCGCACGACATACTTGATGGCCTGATCGACGCCGAGCAAAACGGCGCTCCATATAAAATACACTGCTTTGTTCATAGAATCCTTGATTACAGATTGCTCTCCACAATGCGAACCAGTTCCGCCAGAAATTTGCCGATGATGGACAGATTGGCCAGCGCGATGTGCTGGAGCACATACAGGAGCAACGCGCCCAGCACGGTAAAGCCGATGGAAAAGCCGATTCCCCTTGCCATACCGCTGGCTAAATCCAAAACGAACCGGCGTTTCCATGCGTAGCGAGGGGGCAGGCTTTTTTCGATCTGCGTCAGTTGCGCGGAGATACGGTTCAGCGAATCCTCAATGTCAGACAATGCCACACACCTCTCTTTTCCCTTTAGCATAACAAAAGAGCGGCGGGCTATTCCGTTTGCGCGGAAAACCGACCGATATCCCGCATCGCGGCAAAAAAGACGTTGCGGCGCCTTCATCAAAGCCCAAACGGGCGAAGAAACGGACAAAACAAAAAAGCAGGGTTTCCCCCTGCTTGGCAAGCTTACAGCAGACGCTTGATCTGCTCCATGGAAGCAGTCTGCGCATCGGTGATTTTTTTGAGGGAATCGTAGTATTCCGAGGTCTGCTTGCGCAGCGCGGTAAGCTGGCTGGTCAAATCGGCGATTTTGCTCTGTGCATCCGAACGGATGGTTGCGGCGTCCTGATTGGCCTTGTTGATGATTTCCGCCGCGCGGGTATCCGCCGCGGAGACAATCTCTTCATAAGCGCCCTTGGCCTTGCTCAGTACAAGCTCAAAGCTCTCGCTGGAATGGCGGTCATCCTGAGCCGGACGAGCGGCGGGCGCGGCGGTCACGACCGCGGGCTGGGCGGATTTGGCCGCCTGAAGGTCGGCGCGCGCCTGATTCAGCTCGGCGGTCAGCTGCGCGACCTGCTCCTTGAGCTTGTTGGTTTCGGCCTCGCGGTTTTCCATCTCTTCGAGAATTTCGTCGAGAAAGCTCTCAACCTCGTTGTTATCATAGCCGTTTTTGACGACCTTAAACACCTTGTTGACAATCGTATCCAGCGTAATAGCCATGGGAGAAGCTCCTTTCAGCGGTTAAACATTATTTATTCGTATCGGAAAAAGGTGACCCCGATACGTTGCTTGCGAGTCAGGCCTTCGATTTTTCTCAACTGTATTCTGCCCCTGCCGCGCACGGAGAGCATCGCGCCTTCCGCAACGGCCGCATCTACCCGTTCGCAGGGAATGTGGTTGAGCTTCACCAGCCCTGCGCGGATCAGCTCGCTTGCCTCGCTTCTGGAAAGCCGATAGGCCGACGCAATAACGGCGTCAAGCCGCATGGAGCTGAGCGTATCGTGAAAACAGATGCCCTTCGGCTCGGGAATTTGAATTTCGCCGTCGATCGGTTCGAAACGAAGCGGAACTTTCCCGGCGCTGTTCATGCTTTGCGCAATGAAATCGGCAGTCTGAGCTACGACGAACAGATAGATATCAGAATCTACTATGATAATATCGCCAATACTGTCTCTTGTCAAGCCCAAAGCCATAAAAGAGCCAAGAAGATCGCGATGAGAAAGCGAACAAAACTTGGAAGAATAGCGCGAATGGAGCGTCACCAGCGGAAAATTCACGCGCAGAGCTTCTTCGCCCCACGGCAGAAAACAACCGATTTTGCGTTCGGCCTGCTCATAACCGCCCCATGAAGCGAAGACAGCGCCGCAGTCACAGGCGATCTGCCGAGCTTCCGCTTCCTGAACGGGATCCAGAAAACGTGTGTAGCGCGCGATGCCTTTTTCACAGGCAAAGCGCGCTGCAAATTCAAATGTGCGTCGGTTTTCGTCCATGTCGGTTTACCGATAGCGCATGCGGCTGGCTGCGTATACGTCTTCCTCGATGACCTCGACATTCTCCGGCGCAAGCAGGTAGGAAAGATGCGCCACCTTCAGCATCCTGCCCTGAAGCGCAAATGCCGCGCCGCTGAGCAGATCGACCACGCGGCCACAGTCCTTCGGATCAATGTTTTCCAGATTCAACAGAACGCTTTCGCCGCGAAGCAGATATTTGATGATTTCGCGACATTCCTCAATCTGGCGAACGTTGACAATGCGCTCGCAGTGGGTGTACTGCGCCTCCTGCGCGGCGCGGGGATCCATCCGGGAATCGTGAATGACGTTGCTGTGGCGGCTTTGACGGCGAACCTGCGGCTGGTCTTCCTCCTCGTCTTCGTCATATTCCTCTGCGGCGGGCTTGCGCTTGCCCGATGCGGTCTGCTTTTTGCCCTTGCCAAACGGATTATTCAGGGAAAACCACAAAGAACGAGCGTCTCCTTCTTCCTCCTCGTCCTCTTCATCCTGAATTTCGCCGTCCTCAAGCTCGTCGTCGTTGCGGTCGTCATCGCTTTCGTCGGCAATAAAGCCGAGCTTTTCAGACAGCGTTTTGAAAAAACTCATGAATGTGTTTCCCCCTTGAGATTATTCTCTTGATAGGTTCGCGCGCCAAAGATGGCGGAGCCTATGCGGACATGCGTTGCGCCTTCCTGCGCGGCGATCTCGTAATCGCCAGACATGCCCATCGAAAGTTCTTCAATCCTCGCCCCGGCAACGGCTTCCGTCTGAAGCCGTTCAAACAGCTCGCGCATGCGCTTGAAATACGGCCGCAGCGCATCCTCGTCACGCAAGTCCGGCATCACGGCCATCAGGCCGCGCACGTCGAGCCCCGGCAGTTTGGCGGCGTATTGCGTGAATGAAAGCAGATCCTCCACGGCAACGCCGCCCTTCTGCGGCTCATTTCCGATATTGACCTGAATCAAAACCGGCATGCGAAGTCCGTGCTGCTGTGCGCGGCGGTCAATTTCCTGAGCCAGCGGCTCACGGTCGAGCGACTGGATCATGGCGACCTTATCTATTATATATTTAACCTTGTTGATTTGCAACCGTCCGATGAGATCAATTTGAAAAGTCGCGTCCAGATACGGCAGTTTTTCCAGCGTTTCCTGCACGCGGTTTTCGCCGAGGCGCGCAATTCCGGCTGCTTTGACCTCGTTAATGCGCGGTGCGGACACCGTTTTGCTCACGGCGATGATTTCAGGCGCGCGCCCCCATCTCGCCAGCGCCGCGGCGTCAAGCCGACGGCGGATATCCGCAACCCTTGCGCAAAGGTCCTGATCCATGGTAAGTCCCCCTTGTTAAAAGAGCAGAATCGTTTTGCCGTCCGTCAGCGGCGAGCCGTCCAGCGTCGGACGAACAAAAGCCGTATCCGCATCGGGATAGGAGATGACCGTCACGCCGACAAACGTTTGTGCGCCGCCGTCGGCGACCACAACGCCGATCATGTTGTCCATGGTATACAGCGCGTTGATCGGAACGCTGTACCCCGTTACAAAATCGCCGACGGAAGCGCCGCATGTGCGGATGTTGAGCACAGGCTCGACGCTCTGCGACACATACATGCGCAGCAGAAGGTCGTTTCCGATTCGGGTGAAGGAAACCACCTGAGCCGGAATAACGTAATCGTCAAAGCCAGTGAGCTGCATCTGATAGGTTTCGCCGACAACGGGGTTCCAATCCCGATCCTGACAGAGGAACAGGGCGTACCATTCATCCTCGATGACCGTTCGGAAAATCGGGTCGCTGCCTCTGGAAACGGTGGATTGCTCCGGCATCGCGCCCCGAATGACAGCGCGCACGTCGCTGGGGTTCAGCGTGCCGTATGTGCTGGAATTGACGCTGTTTTCATAGCCGTCCGTATAGAAGCTGACGATGCAGTCCTCCGACGCGGTGTAGGTCGTCGTCCAGCTTTCAATCTTTTTGAGTTGGTCGTTTTCGACCTTGTAAAGTTCCGAGAGGGTCTGGTCGTCGGGATATTTTTGCTTGAGATAGTTTTTGCGGACGGTCAGCGAGCTGCTGAGCTGTTTTTCCAAATTGCCCAGGCTGCCGACGCCGCGCCCCTGCACCAGCGTGCGCACCTGCTGTGCCAGATTGGCGATTTCCTGGTTTTCGCTGTCCAGCGCCGCATCCACATACGAGCCGAATACCGTGCTGACATGGTAGGATTGGATTTCCTGCCGATACGTTTGCAGACGGTTGATTTCCGTCTGGTTGTAGCCGGAAGAATAGACCTTGCAGATCACGCCGGAGCGGCTGACATGGCTGCCTTCCGCCGCGACAAAATCAATGCTCGTCTTATTTTCGGTTTCATACAGCCTTTCGTTGCGGGCGATGACAACCGTGCCCGAATAAGAATTGCCCATCGTTCTGGCAACCGCGCGCGCCGTCGTCGCGTTTGAGCCGATTACGCCGCGAAGCTGCCAAACGGCGACCAGCGCGACCATCACCACGATCAAAATCAGAATAACGGGCACGAGCGCAGAGCGTCTGCTGTTCTTCTTCTTTTTTTTCTTCTTGGTGCTCATGTTGAAATACATTCGCCCCTTTTTACGCGTCTTCGTTGGCCGGGGTGGTTTCCATCACCCAGATGGCGCTCTTCTGGCCGCTCAGCGTGAGCGGATAACGGCCGAGCACGCGAACGCCCTGCGTTTTGCGCAGCGTGCTTTCCGCATGGTGGAGCGCGGCAATGACGACGATGCGCCCTTCCGGCTCAAGCACGCGGCGCGTCTCAAACAGCGCGTTTCGCAGGTCGCTTTCAAGCCGCTCGGTTTTCTCCGCCTTGACCGGCAGATACATCAGAACGGCGCTCTGGCTGGCGTCCGCCAAATCCGTATATCCGCTGGAGCCTTCGTAAGCCCGCGTTCCGCTCACCTTGTTTTCAATCAAACGAGCCGTCGCGCGGTCGGGGCAGATACAGGTCAGCGCGCGAACGCCGGAGGCCTTGACCGCCGCGGGCAGGGCGCTGCCTGTGCAGCCGAGAATGGCGGCGTTCTTCGCGCCGCAATGCGCAAAAAACGCGGCGACCGCGCAGACGTCCGAGCGGAGCTGCCCCTCCTGCTTGGGCTGGCGCTTGCCAAGCCGCCACAGGAAATACGCGGCCTCCGGGCGGCAGAGCACCCACAGCTCGACGTCCGGGCGCTCACGATACGTGTGCATGCCCGTATGCTCGCAGATGGCCTTCTCCAGCATATCCACATAGCGCATATTGGCGCTGACCAGATGATCGTCCTGCGCGGTTACGATGCGGAATTTCTTGCCCTGCGTCTCTTCATAAGGGAAACGGTCGAGCCAGCCGCCCGTGGCGAGCAGGCGGCGAACCGCGTCGTTGACGTTGGCCATCGGCTTCATCTGAAAGAGCACCTGAAACGTCTGATGCATATACGGCAGGGCGGGCTCGCGCACACTGCGATAGAGCGCCGCGCCATTGAGCACGCGCTCGACCGCAACGCCGCCTTCCTTGTGCAGCATGGCTTCAATCGGCTTTTCAAGGCCTTCGACAAAAGTGGAAAAATACAGCTTCTTCATCAATATTCCTCTATCATTGGGTCGGTTTTACAGGCGTTATGCGCGCATGTTGTTTCTTTGAAATTCGAGCAGCAGCTTGTAATACGCATCCCCGTAATTATACATGCTGCCCTCTGCGACCATTTGCATCAGCCGCTGGGGTGAGCACCAGCGAACGGCGCTCACCTCTTCTTTTTGCAGAGAAAATTCGTTTTCCATCCGGTCGGTTTTCACCGCATAGACATAGCAATAGGAATTGGAACGGCGCAGGCGGGCGACAAACCGCATTTCCTCTTCCGAAGCGGCGTAGCCCAGCTCTTCGCGCAGTTCGCGCCGCGCGGCCGCTAAAGGCTCTTCCCCGCTCACAGCGGAGCCGCCCGTTGCGGCCCATATTCCCGGCTTCCACTGCACGCTCATGGAGCGACGCTGAATCAGCAGCTCGCCCCTGCCGTTCATCGGCCAGATGTGCACGCCGATGTGATAAAACCCCGTGGGGATGGCTTCGCCGCGAACCATGGTGCGGCCGGTCTTTTCGCCGCATCCGTCATAGAGATCCCAGATTTCAGCGGCCATTGTCTGCCTCCATCCGCGCGGACAGACGCTGCGCCAGATCAAGCACCGTTTCCTGAACGTCGCCCTCCTCCGGCTCGAATGTATAATCGGCCTCCGCCTCATACAGCGGAATCCGCTCGTCATACAGATTGCGCAGCGTCTGCCCCTTTTTCAGCGTCACGCCGCGCGTCGCCAGATTGGATAGACGGCGCTCGATTTCCTCATACGGCAGTCGGATATAGACGACGAGCCCGTTTTCATGCAGGCGGCACATGGCCTCCTTGCCATATACGACGCTGCCGCCCGTGGCGACGACGGTTTGATCGCACTCAAGGCCGCGCACGCAGTCCTCTTCCATCTTCAAAAACGCATCGTTGCCGACCTGATCGATGATTTCCTGGAGCTTCTTCCCCTGCTGTTGCTGCAAAACGATATCCGTATCGACAAAATCCATTTGAAGGGCTTTTGCAAGCAGCACGCCGACGGTGCTTTTGCCGCAGCCTGGCATACCAATCAAAACAATATTCGCCATCGTATCCTTCTCTCTACAAAAAATCCCTGTTTATTTTATCCCGAAAATCATGTTTTTTCAAGGGAAAAAGCGTTTTTTATAAAAAAACAGACGGTTGCGGCCTTTGCGGAAGGCTTTTTTGTGGAAAACGTCGATGGCGGGCGATGGGCGCGTGCAAATTTTGCTTGACAGCCCCGCGTCATGCGGGTATAATGATTTCGACAATTCGAAAGACCGCTGGGGGCGCGCAATGCTGAGATGGCCGAATGGCCTGTCCCTTTGAACCTGTGTAGTTAATCCTACCGTAGGGAAGCGACGAGCTTGATTCAAAAATCAAAGCCGCAGTCCTGTGATAGGAATGCGGCTTTTTTTGCGGCCGGAGAATTGCGAACAAGAGAAAGGGGTTTTCCTATCATGTTTTCTGAATTTGCTGAGGTGTCCGCCGCGACTTGGGGCGTCATCGTCGCGCTGCTTCTGGTCGGCATCATCGTCTTTGCCGTCTCGAAGGACAAAAAGCGCTGGACGGCGCGCATGCTTGCCAACGGTGCGCTCTGCATCGCGCTGGCCACTGTGCTCTCCTTTGTCACGCTGTATAAAATGCCGCAGGGCGGCACGATCACGCTGGCGAGTATGCTGCCGATCTTCCTGTTCTCCTATGCTTACGGCGTGGGTCCGGGCATGCTGGTTGGTGCGGCGTATGGATTCGTGCAGTTCCTGCAGGGCGGCCTGTACTTCGTCCATCCCATCGAGCTGCTGCTTGACTATCCGCTGGCGTTCGCCATGCTGGGTCTGGCCGGTCTGGCCAACAAGTTCTCCGATAAGTGGGGCATGATTCCGGGCATCATTCTCGGCACCTTCGGCCGGTTTGTCTGCGCGTTCCTGTCCGGCATGATCTTCTTCGGCATGTATGCGCCGGAGGGTCAGAATCTTGTGGTGTATTCCATCGTGTACAACGGATTGTACCTTGTGCCGGAAGCCATCATCTGCATCGTTCTTGCGCTCATCCCGCAGATTCGTCAGTTGGCGAAGCGCCTCGCGCTCCAGGATTGATCTGACGTAAAACGTAAACCTTCCTATGTTCCCCCTCGCTCGTGCGGCGAAGGGGGATTTTTGTTGGTCAGTTGTGCTTGCACCGCCCCTGTGTTATAATGGAGAACAGTTTTGAAGGAAAAAGAGGGATTGAATGATGGCGGGTCAGAATCGTTCCGGCAGCCGAAAACAGAGTGGCAAGGTTGCTTTTTGCGGCATGATGGTCGCGCTTTCCGTCGCCCTGATGCTCACGGGCGGCTTGGTTCCGATTGCGACGTACTGCGCGCCGATGCTCGGCGGCATACTGCTCCTGCCGATCATGCTGGAATATGGCCGAAAAACCGCGTGGACGGCGTATATCGCAACCTCGTTGATCGTGCTCACGCTCGGCGTGGACAAGGAAGCGGCGTTTTTCTATCTCTTTCTCGGATATTACCCAATTATCAAGTGGAATATCGAGAAGATCGGGAAAAAGCCTCTGCGGCTCGCGCTCAAGCTCGTCGTTTTCAACGCCGCGATTTTCCTGATGTATGCGATTCTGGGCTTTGTGCTCCACATGGATGCTGTCGTTGCGGAATTTACCGAGATGGGCGCGTGGCTTCTTTTCCTGTTCGCGGTGCTGATGAACTTCTCACTGCTGCTCTACGATCGTCTGCTTGTCCCGTTGACGGCGATTTATATAAATAAGCTCCGCCCCCGTCTTCACTTTCTGATTCGCTGAATCATAAAAATGCGCATGCACTGCCTTGCTTGAAGGGCTGCATGCGCGTTTTTTGTTCATGGAAATGTATGGGAAAGGAGACTGCAAAAAAATGCCCGTGTGAACGGGACTTTGATGTTTTGCAGCCTTCGTCAGAGGCGAAGACGGGCTCAGCTCGCTTGGTTATTTGGCGTTGGGATCGATCAAGTCCGATCGGCCGACGCCGATGATTTCGGTTGTTGCGCGGGCGCTGGTTTTGCCGCCGTCATATTTGCCGATCCGAGAGATTTGCTTCCCCATGAACGTCATAACTGCGGTTTGGCCGCCGTCCAGATTGAGCGCCTCCGTGCAGCCGCCCTTCTGCATCCATTCGGCCATTTGCGCGACCGATACGCCGACGCTGACATTGCGGATGCGCCCCTCCGCCAACGCGGCGAAGTAATGCCCTGGCTCCACCATTCCGATGGCGCAGCGCGGCTGCGGCGTAAGGCCGTTGGTCATTTCGGCAAGGAAGGGATTGATTTCGCCGTCTCGAATCAGGTACGGGCCGAAGGAGAACACGTCCACCGCGCCCATATCCAGATATTCCTGCGCCGTGTGCTCGTCGGAATGGAACACATGCCAGCTTCCGTCCTCCAACATGGCCAGCGTATCCAGATTGGGAAATTGATGGCGGTTTGCCTCGGGCACACGGTCATAGAAAACCTGCCCGTTCCGAATGACCATGCCCGTGATGGTCTTTCGGCCGACGCGATAGGTGTAGTAATCCGTGTTCATCCCCCAGACAGTTTGATTCTGTTTTGCAATCAGCGCAGCCTGCACATGCTTGCTCTGCGGTTTTTGCGGGTTGTAAAGAATACTGCCCACGCGCTCTGCGTTCAGGTCGCAATAAATTTGCACTTCATACCACGTCAGAACGGCCTCTTGATCGAAAAAGCGGTCGATGCGGACGACGAGGGTTGGCGATGCGTAAAACCAAACGCCCGCGTCGTCGTCTTCATAAACGTGCTCGCCGGAGAGCGGATAGCCGTATGCATCCAGCGCAGGCTGTGCCATGGGCCACGCGACGTCGGCCTTGACCTTGTCGTAAACGGGCGCGGGCGTTGATGTTGGTGCGGGCGTCGGAGTCGATTCGTTTTCCGCATCCGAAGCGTTCTGATCGTCCGGTGAGATGTGTTCAAAGAAATCGCCGCCGATGCAGTCTTCCCCGACCGAGGAATAGACCAGACTGAATTTGGCGTTGCTCGTTCGCCCTTCGTCGGTGACTGCGAACGATGTTTTGTGCTGCGTAATATGGAAGGCATATGCTTCCTGCGCTAGTTCGAGGCCGGTTTTGCCGCCCATGGATGAGAGCGGAACGCGCCAATCCATCGTGACGGTGTTCTCCCTTCCTAGATGCAGATAGAGCTTTTTGACGCACCATGTCCCCCATTTTTCCGCGGATTCCGGCATAAAGGCTTCGTCGCCGGTTCGTTCCACGCAGTATTGGGCAACGCTGGCGCAGAGCTTGTGCGCGCCGTGGCCGTATTCGCCGTTGATATCATGCGTGAGCATGACGTCCGGCTTGTATTGACGAATCAGCTCGGCGACGTAGGCGCGGCTGTCCTTCTTTCGCCAGCGGGAATAGGCTTCATCCAGCGTTTTCATGTAAACGTCGGCAAACGAGCCGATGACGGGATATTGGCGAACGCCGAGGTGCCATAGGCCGTTCAGAAGCTCGCTCCTGCGCGTCGTGTTGGAATAGCTCATATACGCTACCACGACGTTCATGCCGCGCTCTACGGCATAGGTCGGAATGGTGCCGCCGAAAAAGATCAATTCATCGTCCGGGTGCGCAACCAGCAAAAGCAAGTCGGCTTTTTCCGGGGCGGGTTCCCAACGCTGCACCCAATCCGGCAAATCGCCGTCGCCGAAGACAAAAACCTCGTTGATTTTTAGATAGCTCTCTTTTCCGGAATCTCCCACGATCCGAAAATGCGTTTGGCCGTCCAGTTCGAGAAGCACGTGCATGTAGTCTCTCGAGCCGTTCAGCAGTGCGCGCCACTCGCCGTCCGTCTCCGTTTCAACGGACCACGTTTCGGGCATCTCGGCAAAACAGATGTACAGATACTGCGCTGCTTCGCCCTCCGGCGTTTGAAATTCCAGATAGGGGTTTTCCCCCGTGCGGCTGCGCCAGAAGCTGGTGTATTCGCCGTCGTGCACCGAATCCGTCTTTTTGTTGGGCGATGTGATGACGCAGCTTGATGTGAGCTCCCGCGCCTCCTGCGCCATGCAGAAGGGAGCCAGCAGGCAGAGAAGCGCTGCCGTTATGATAGATCCTATGTGTTTCGTGTGCATCGTGATCGACTCCATGCCTAACCGTTATCGTTTGACCAGATAGGGGTTTTCCATTGTACCGTCCCCACCGGACAGTTCGAGCGCGCCGATATCCAGCCGCAGCGCCGGACGAATCCCCTCGTTCATCACCACGCAGCGGATATAGCCCAAATTGCCGTGTTCCTTCGTGCAGCGCGTCCCATACGGAAAATCAGCGGATTGTGTGCGCGTCCAATACGGGCTGGAACCGTTTGAATAGCGAAACAGTCCCTCGGCGATTGCAAATTGCGTGCCATAGGCTTTTGTGGATGGATTCGTGCCAAAGCCGTAATCCGCGTTTTTCAAATCGTCTGCGGACGGCAGAAAGACGCGCCCCAGTTCTTTGTCGTCAAGGATCATCGCCTTTTCCGCCGCCGTAAAAGCCTGCTCATAAAAGCTCGTTTCTGCGTCGTATGCGCGCCCGTAGTATGTTTTATGACGCAGCTCCGCCTCCTCCTCCGAGGAGATGACGATGCGCTCAAAGGGGCCGTTCAGGAGCGCATAGATTTCGGTTTGATTAAAAGCGCCGCCCGATGCGCGATATGCGTCATCGTCCGGGTGAACCCGATTGTTGAAAAGAACGTATTCGCTCAAAAGGTAGGCTTCTTTGTCCGTTGCGCTCAGAATACGCCAGAGAATCGGCTGCTCTTTCCCGTCGGCCGTCTGTGGGAAACGGCCAAACGCAAGTGGACTGCTATAAGGCAAGTAGACACGAAAAACAACCCCCGTCGTAGAATTGCACGACATTACGCGGCTTTACTCCGGATTTCAAACGGAGTAAGGCCGTTTTTCATATCAATGCGTTGGTAGTTGTAGAAATGGATATACTCGTCAACCAGCTGCTGAACCTGTTCGCCGGTAGTTGGTTTGCATCTGTAAAGGCATTCGGTCTTAAATGTGCCAAAGAAGTTTTCCATTATTGCGTTATCATAAGGGCATCCTCGTCTGGACATTGAAGCCGAAAAGTGGTATTCTTGCGTTAAGGCGAAGTATTCTTCAGAGGTGTACTGACAGCCTTGGTCGCTGTGGAGTAGTAGTCCATCAGCGACCTTTCCTTTTTCCCGCGCAAATGCGTCTCTAACCGTGTCGCTGACAAGAGTTGCGTTGATTTCAGTGCCAAGGCGGTATGCGACAATGTATCTGCCGCAAAGATCCATGATGGCGCAGAGATAATAGGTCCTTTGCGGCGTAATGATGTAAGTGATATCTGTCACCCAGCGGTAATTCATTTGCTTTTGGATGAATTGGCGATTCAGCAGATTCTCATAGCGATGGCCACCCTGCTTATACAGTGTATAGGGCCGTCTGCGCCTGATCTGCGCCAGAAGATCCAGCTTTCGCATGTGGTGCAGCACAGTTAATGGATGATATTCAACTGATTTATTCTGTTTTATCCATAGGCATACCCGGCGGTATCCGTAAGATTGATTCACTTGTGCCTGGCACTCGATGATGAACTGATCCAACTCGCCGCGCTGCTGCGGCTGTGATACTCGTTTTCTCCACTTATAGAATCCGCTTCGGGACACTTCAAATAGCTCGCACATTTTCTGAATTGGATATTTTTCCTTAAACCTTTCAATTACCCGATATTTGGCACTCACATCCTTCCACATTCGGATAGAAAATTTTGCAGCAGCTCCACTTTCATTTCAAGCTCGACGATTCGGTTATTCTGTAACTGCTCCTGTGTGGCCGGCGTTTTTCTCGGACGGCCTTTGGGTTGAGGAATATAACCTTCCTCAATTCTTCGCTGCTTTCTTCGCGCTCTGCTGCATAGTTCCTCAACTTGTTCCTTTGTTAAGCCGAATTGTTTTGCAATCTGTCGGTACGTGTACCCCTCCTCCTTCATTGCCAATACGCTAGGCAGCAATCCTTGTACATGTGTGTATGGTCTGGACATAAAACGACCCTCCTGTTGTAGTTTTGACTTTCTCAATTCTACAACAGGAGGGTGCTTTATTTCACTGTCTATTTTTCTGCAAGCAGTCCAAAGGTATTGATATCCGTTTTCTTTGGCGTAACCGCGCAGATTTACGTCTGCAACCGCAAAACCGCTTGAAAGCAACCATGCTGTCAGAAGCAAAAACACGAACCGTTTCATAGCTTTCATCCTTTCGCGAAAAATCAGCGCAGATATTATAACAAATTTCTACAGAAATGTAAAGCACCATATATAATGGTAAGATTTGGACAAAACATCATTTTTGTCCGTAAAAACGGCCGAAGGCCGCCTGGTTTTCGAGGCGATTCGCTAAAAAGCAAACCCTTTCGCAGGGGAATGCATACTGCGCAATTCATCTATAAAAAAACAACAACCGCCGAAGCATCCTTCAAGAGCGGTTGTCGTCAAATTCAACGTATGGTGTTTTGCAGCTGTATGGCCAGTCCGGCAAAATCCTCCAGACTCAGTTCCTCGGCGCGCGCCTGTGCGGAGAGATTGGCCGCCGCAAGACAAGCAGCCGCCTGTTCGCGGTTGAGCGAAAAGCCGGAAACCAGATTATTGAGCAGCGTTTTGCGCCGCATGGCGAACGCGCTGCGAACCAGCCGGGTAAAAATCTCCTCATCCCCTGCGTTTACGCTTGGCTGTTCGAGCTTTTCAAGCACCATGAAGCTTGAATCCACCTTGGGCGGCGGGTTGAAGCAGGCCGCCGGCACATCGAGCGCACGCATCACATGGTAGCGATATTGGCACATCACGGCCAACGGACCGTATCCGTCGTCGCCCGGGCCGCTGAGCAGCTTGTCGCCGACCTCTTTTTGAATCATCACCGCGATGGATTTGGCTTGCGGCAGCTCGCGCATCAGCTTGGTCAGCACGTCGGTCGTGATGTAATACGGCAAATTGGCGGCGACGCGCAGCGACGGACAATCCGCGCCGAATGCTTCCGCCACGAGCACGGAGAGGTTTGTTTGCATCACATCGTCGCAGATTACGCGCGCGTTGGCGTATTTTTCCAGCGTTACATTCAGAATCGGAATCAACGTGCGGTCGATTTCAAGCGAAACAACCTGTTTGGCGCGCTCGGCGAGAGGCTTGGTCAGCGCGCCGAACCCCGGGCCGATTTCCAGAACGCAATCCTCAGCTGTAACCAAGGAAAGCTCGGCCAACTGCGAAAGCAGGGCTTCGTCCTCAATAAAATTCTGACCCAAACTGTGTTTTTGATGAAAAGAGCCATGTTTTTGGGGTTTCAAAACGGAAATCCTCCTTGATTAGCCGATGCGCTTGGCGTCCTTATCGTTCGTTTCGCTGATGATAAAATGCGGGCGATTTTTTACTTCCAAATAGGTCTTTGCCAGATACTGCCCCATGATGCCCATGCACAGAAGCTGAACGCCGCCGATGAATAGGATGATGCAGACGGTGGAAGCCCAGCCCGCAACGGGATCGCCGAAGATCAGGCGGCGGATCACCACGAAAAGAATCATAAAGAAGGCGATGGCCGTAAGAATCAGGCCGGAAACCGAGGCGATGGACAGCGGCGCCTGCGAGAAATTGACAATGCCATCCAGCGAATACTTAAACAGCTTGAAAAAGCTCCATTTGGTTTCACCGGCCACGCGCTCCACGTTTTTATAGGGCAGCCACTTGGTTTTGAAGCCGATCCAGCCGAAAATTCCCTTGGAAAAACGGTTGTATTCGCACATGGAGACGATGGCGTCCACCATTTCGCGCTTCATCAGGCGAAAATCGCGCGCGCCGTCCACAATATCCGCCTCGGAAATGCGATTGATCAATTTGTAAAACATCCGCGCGAAGAAGGAGCGGATCGGCGGCTCGCCGTCGCGGGTAACGCGGCGGGTGGCCACGCTGTCGTATTCGCCGGCTTCCAAAATTTGGAGCATTTCCGGCAGCAGGGACGGCGGATCCTGCATGTCGGCGTCCATGACGGCCACATAGTCGCCCTTCGCGTTGCAGAATCCGGCGTACATGGCGGCTTCCTTTCCGAAGTTCCGCGAGAAGGAAAGATACTGAACCCGTTCATCCCGCGCCGCCAGCTCGCGCATCACCTTGAGCGTTCCATCCTTGGATCCGTCGTTGACCAGCAGAAGCGAAATGCGGTAATCGGGCAGCTGTCGGGCAACGTCGCAAACGGCATTATAAAAAATCGGAAGAGATTCTTCCTCGTTATAACAGGGAACGATCAGCGTTACGGTGGCTTTCATGGTGTGTAACCTCTTCTCATGCCGAAATGGCCAATATATATGTCTATTGTTTCATAGTCAGGGGGAAATGTCAAGATGCGGCGACAAAAAAGCCGCTCGGTCAAACGGGCAGCTTTTTGCGTATGTCGAAGGATTATTCGTCCTCGTCTTCTTCCTCGGGCAGATCGCCGTTGTGATACACGTCCTGCACGTCGTCCAGATCGTCGAGCATTTCGAGCATCTTCTGAATCTTTTCGACGGTCTCCGGATCAGTGATCTCGTTGGTCGTCTGCGGAATCATGGTCAGCTCGGCGCTCAGGAAGGTATAACCGGCTTTTTCCAGATTGTCGCGAACCGCGGAGAAATCGGAAACGGTCGTGGTCACCTCAAAGCTGTCGTCGAGAACCTCCACGTCGCTTGCGCCCGCGTCAAGCGCGGCCATCATCACTTCGTCCTCATCCATGCCGGGTTTGCGCTCAATGACGATCATGCCGACGTTATCGAACATATAGGAAACGCATCCGTTCGTGCCCAGAGAGCCGCCGTTTTTATCAAAGATGTGGCGGATGTCGGACGCGGTGCGGTTGCGGTTATCGGTCACGGTCGAAACGATGACCGCAACGCCGCCCGGCGCATAGCCTTCGTACTGAATCTCTTCGTAATTGACGTTGCCCAGTTCGCCCGCCGCCTTGGCGATGGAGCGCTTGATGTTTTCGTTGGGCATATTGCTGGCCTTGGCCTTCGCGATTACGTCGCGGAGCTTGCCGTTGATGGCCGGGTCGCTGCCGCCGTCGCGCACCGCGATGGCGATTTCACGGCCGATCTTCGTAAAGATTTTGCCGCGCTCGGCGTCCGCCTTGCCCTTTTTGTGCTTGATATTTGCCCACTTGGAATGGCCTGACATAAATGAAAAACCTCCCGGTTGTTTTTGCTACATCATTTATTATAGCACGATACGGACGCTGTGCGCAACGGGTGTCACCGTTTTTTTCGGCTTTTTTCTTGAAAATATTCGTTTTTCCTGCGGCACGTCGGCGCAATTTTGCAGCGCGTATGCGCATAGGCTGCAAGGGAGGTGCGTGATGTGGCGGCGCTTATCTGCTTTCTGCTGGCGGGAATGATCCTGTGTTTTCCGGGGACGACGATTTCCGCGTCGCAAAGCGCGTTATCCATTTGGGCACGGGATATTGTGCCGAGCCTGTTTCCGTACATGGTGCTCTGCAAAATGACGGCGCAGCGCCTGCGTTCGGCGCGCTTTCCCGCCGCACCGCTGGCCGCACTGCTGGGCTGCATGGGCGGCTCTCCTTCCGGTGCGGCGATGCTGTCCGTTTCATCCGGCGGCATGGCGCAGAGTCAGCTTTACGCGCTCTGCGCGCTGACAGGAACCATCAGCCCCATGTTTTTCGTCGGCACTCTGCATGCGTGGGGCGTTGCGCAAAAGACATGCCTTTGCCTGCTGGCCGCGCATGGTCTTGGGGCGCTTTCAGCCTTTGTCTGTGTCCGGCTGCTGTCCCCCGTCAGGGAAAAGGTTGCCGCGCGGGAAACGCCGGAAAAGGCAAATGGAAATCCAATTACGGACAGCGTTTTTTCCGTGCTGGGCGTGGGCGGATGCATCGTCTTTTTCAGCGTGGCGGCTGCCTGCATCCGTATTCTTTTCCCGTTTTTGCCGGAAACCGGGTGCGCTTATCTGCAGTCCGTGCTGGAAATCGCGGGCGGCATGCGCCTGCTGATCCAAACGTCAAGCGCATCCTTTGCGCGCGATGTGAGCATGGCGGTGCTGACAGGCTTTGGCGGCTTGTCGATTTTAACGCAAAACCACCTCTTTTTGCAGGTGCGCGGCGTGACGCAGGGGCGTTTGCTCTGCCTCGCGCTGCTCCGGGCGCTCATGTCCGGCGCGGTTATGGCGCTTCTCCTTTGGCTTATATGAGCCATTTCCGCAGCGCGTCTAATGCCTGCCGCTCGATTCTGCTGATTTGGCTCTGGCTGACGCCCATGATTTTCGCGGTTTCCTTCTGCGTGTGCTCCCGCACATAGCGCAAAATGATCAGATTTCGCTGCTGAATCGGAAGGCGCATAAGCGCAAGGCGAATATCCAGCTTCTGGTCGTCGATGGAATCTCCCCCGGCCAAAGCGTCGAGCAGCGTTCGCCCCGTGTTCTGAGCCGGTTCGTCGAGCGACATGGGCGTATACCCAGCTTCCAGTGCGCAAACGACGTCCGAAGGCGATGCATGACACGCCTGTGCCAGCTCTTCAATGCGCGGCTCGCGGCCGAGCGAAGCGCTCAAACGGCGCAGCTCTCTTGAAACCTGCCGACCGAAACGCTGTGCGCCGGTGAAATCGTCTGCCTGTCGAAGCGCCTTTTTCATTTCGCCGAGCGCCCACGGCATGGCGTATGTGATGAATTCAGCGCCCTGTTCTGCGTTGTAATGTTCGAGCGCCAGCATCAGCCCGATATAACCGGCCTGACACAGATCCTGCACGGACAGAGAAACGCAGAAAAAGCGCTTGGCCAGCGCGCGCAGCAGCGGAACGTATCCGGCCAGAAAAAGCTCGATGGCGTCCGGGTCGCCGCTTTGAGCGCGACGCAGAAGCGGCTCTTCCTTCGTACAGCATTCCGAAATCATCATTCATCGTTTTCATGCAGCCGTTTCTGCATAAAAACGAGGGTTCCGTTTCCCGGAGAGGACTGCACACGGACGCTGTCCATAAAGGACTGCATCAGGGCAAAGCCCATGCCCGTCCTCTCCTGATCCGGCTGGGTGGTATAAAAGGGCTGCATGGCCTGTTCGATATTCTCGATGCCCCGCCCCATATCTTCAACCTCGATTCGGATGGCGTCCTCGTCGATCCACGCACGCAGAATCACCTTTCCGCTTTTTTCGGTGTAAGCGTGCACAATCGCGTTGGTCACGGCCTCGCTGACGGCGGTTCTCACCTCGGAAACGACGCTCAGCGTCGGATTGGTCTGGACGAGGAACGCGCTGATGACCATGCGGGCGAACGCTTCGTTCTGCGCGACAGCCAGAAAGCTTAGCTCCATTTGATTATTCATGTGTTTCCCGCCCTTCCGTCTCTATGATGGCAATGATTCGATGCAGCCCCGCCAGATGGAATAACCGGTCTATCGGCGGCTGCAAGCCGCAGGCCGCTACGCTGCCGCCGCGCGCATGCATGGTTTTATATCGCCCGATAATCATGCCGACGCCGGAGCTGTCCATGAAGGTGACCTGTGAAAAATCGAGGATTAAACGCTTTGCGTTTTGCCGTACAATCTGCATTTCGATTTCGTTTCTCAGGCCTTCAGCCGCGCAATGATCAATTTCCCCGCAGAGATGAACCGTCAGCGCGTCTCCCTGCTGTGTGCATTGCAGCAAAACAATCCCTCCTCCTGTATTTGATGATACACTCTATGAAAGTATACGCCCGTGTATGCAGCAAAACACGCATATTTAGCGGGAACTTTGGGCAGAAAAGAAGAAAAGCCGATCGAGGAGGCTGACGGAATGAGCAAAAAGAAAAAAGTGCTGATGATGGTTCTGGCGGCGCTCATCGGTCTTCTTTTGCTTGCCTGCGCGGCGTTTTATGTCGTTTTCGACGTGCCGAATTGGCAGAAACTGGATGCGTCCAAGCTGTCCGCGCTGGCGCAGACGTCCTCGATGTATGACGCGCAGGGCGAACTGATGAGCGAACTGCGCGGCGCGGAAAACCGAAACATCGTATCCTTGGATGAAATTCCGATGCACACCCGTCAGGCGTTTCTGGCTGCGGAGGATCTGCGCTTTTACCGCCATCACGGCGTGGACATGGTGCGGCTCTTCGGCGCGCTGGCGGCCAACATCCGGGAGGGCGGCTATTCGCAGGGAGCCAGCACCATCACCATGCAGCTGATCCGCCAAAGCCATCTGAGCACGAAGAAGACCCTTTCCCGGAAAGCC
>OLRV01000679.1_pt1 | contig 32844 bp, 52 predicted proteins | sample 1672421 | NCBI WGS metagenome assembly OLRV01 (sample SAMEA3136684, study PRJEB25190) | human gut metagenome | biome: human gut; feature: human-associated habitat; material: faeces | place: Austria | collected 2013
CGCTGTCCCCATCGTCTAGCGGCCAAGGACGCCACCCTTTCAAGGTGGATATCGCGGGTTCGAATCCCGCTGGGGGCACCAACCCGAAAATGTGCGAACCCGTGCGATGCTTAGTCGTGCGGGTTCGTTTCGTTCGTCGTCGCAGTAGAGCGTGGCCACGCACTCCTCCGGCGTCACCATCACCTGATAGACAAACGAATCGAGGACGGCCGCGTCGTCCATCCCGCCGCCGCACTGGAGGAAGTCAGCGAACTCCTCGGGGTCGATGCGCGCCTCGTCGTATGAGGCCAGATCGCGCTCGGCGCGGGCCTTCTGGGCCTGAAGCTGGGCGATGCGGTCGGTGAACTCGGGCATCACGATACCCTGCTCGATGGCGGCCATGATGTTCTGGAGGCCGTTCTCGGCCTTGTGCTTCGAGGCCATGGCCCGCCTGCGCGCGTCGGCTATCTCCGGCTCCGGCTCGTCCCAGAGCATGTGGGATATGCGGAGGGCCGTCTCGCGGTCGCGCAGCATCCCCCTGATGGCCTCGGCCAGCTCGTGCTCGAGCCAGTCGCGCCGGACGGGCTTGGCACCGCAGCGGCAGCCGTAATACTCGTACTTGACGTTCTTCTTGCCACGGCCCGACGTCCCGGCCATGTTGTGGCCGCACTCCGAGCAGATCGCCCTGCCGGACAGCGCGAACACGCCCCAGTCCTCCGAGGCCCGGCGCTTCTTCGGCTTCACCTCCTGGGCCATCGCGAACGTGGCCTTGTCGATAATCTGGGGCATGCCGCCGTCCACCTCAATGCCTCCCCACGAGTAGAAGCCAGTGTACTTCCTGTTGTGGAGCATCTGGTACACCATCGAGTAGCCGCACGGCCTGCCCGTCCTCGTGGTCACGCCGCGCCGCGCGAAGTCGCTGGCGATGGAGTCGACCGGCTCGTGGTCGCAGGAGCGCCGGAACGCCTCGCGCACTATCGCCGCCTCGTCCTCGTTCACCACGTACTCGTCGTCCTCGTTGCGGCCGTAACCGTAGACGCGCACGCCGTTGGTCTTGCACTTGAGGGCGTTGCCCTCCATCCCGCGCCTCGTCCTCATGGAGGTCTTGACCGATTCCACGGCCGCGAGGCCCTCGTAAATCTTCTCGATCAGGATGCGCTCGGGGCCGTCCGGCATGGCCTCCATGGCCGATATGACCTCGACGCCCTTCTTGCGCAGCTCGTGCTTGTATGCCGGGGCGTCGTACTCGTCGCGCGAGAAGCGGTCCATCATATAGACCAGGACGATGTCCGACTCGCCCGCGTTGGCAATCATGCGCTGGAACTCGGGGCGGTCGTCGCTGCGGCCGCTCATGGCGTAATCGGAGTACTCCCCGACGATGGCGTAGCCCTCGCGCGCGCACCAGTCGCGGCAGACGCGCAGCTGGTCGTCAATCGAGGCCTCGCGCTGCTTCGAGCACGAGAAGCGGGCGTATATGACGGCGGTCTTTATATCTTCTGGCATAATCTAGGATGCCCTCCAAACGGGCGGCTATCTGGTAAACCCCGCAGCAGCGTTGGCGCGCTTCGACCTGCGGGGTTTCACTTTGCCGCTACCAGACCTGGGCGTATACCTCGAACGAGGAGTGCTCGGGCATGTTGAAGCAGGAAATCTCGAACGGCTCGGACTCGCCCTTGGACGGGGTATCGACGAACGTCGTGTTTCCGTAGTTGATGGCCCCGGAGGCGTCGCGAGCAATCACGGAGACGGCGACCTGGCTGTACTGTTTCTTGTCCAGATCGTAGTTGGCGGTCAACTCGCCTGTGTACGAGACGCCGCCGTACGAGTCAGGTACTTCAGCCGTGTTCGATACGGTAAAGACGTCTTCGTCCAGCGTCTGGCTGTCCACCCAGCTCGGCTCATTCGCCTTAAACTCGACCGTTGCGGGGGCGGTGCCGTTTCCCGCCTGGAAACCGTAGTGTACGGTCTCACCGGGGAGGACGACGAACAGGGTCTGCTTGTCGGAGAAGACGATGGAGCCGTCCTCGGCCTTGCCAGTTATCGTCACCGTAGGCATCTGGGCCTCGACGTCCTTGTTGGTGTTCTTCAGCGCGAAGCCGTAGTAGACCCATCCGTCGCCGACCACCGACCAGCCGGACTCGGTAATCTCCAATGGTTTCGGTTCGCTCCGATTCTCGACCTCCTTGGACTCGCCAGACGATTGCTGACCGGAACCGGCTTGTTGCCCGCCGGAGCATCCGACAAGCGGCGCTAACGAAGCCGTGGCCATAGCGGCCAGGAACGTTCTGCGGGTAATCATGGGTTACTCCTTCCCCTGCGCCGCCCGCAGCTCGCGGGCGACAGCCAATAAGACATGCTTGTGCGGCGACGTAAGGTCGCGGTACGTGTCGACGAGATCGCGCTCATCGTTTGAGATTGGTGCCAAATCACCGCTCTCGCCGTAGAAGTCAGCTATGTCGACATCGAACAGTCGGCAGAGCCTGATCATGGTGTCGGCGTCTGGCTGGCCGCGCCCGACCTCCCATGCGCTAACTGTCTTACCGCTCTTACCTATGGCATTGCCTATGTCTTCAACACTTAGGTCCTTCTCCAGGCGGAACTTCTTGATGTTATCCGCGATGCAGCGCCTTACAGGCTCCATGACTCCTCCTAACGTCGCTATCTGAAGTATAGGTCATGTGTAGTCAAAAAACTACGTTTTGTAGGAAATAATTCTATATACCGGCTAGACTTCCTACATTTTTGCGGTATTATTCAGGTCGTACCTACAAAACCTAGGAGAGGAGAACAGATGAAGGCATACGAGGTTATTGGCGCAGCCGTCCAGGAGCGCGGCATCCCGTGCACCGAGCTGGCGCGCCGCACGAACATCAACGCCGAGCTTCTGCGCCGCAGCCTGAACGGCGAGCGCAAGATCGCCGCAGACGAGTTCGTATCGCTTTGCGCAGAGCTCGACCTGACGCTCGACGACTTCAAGGCGGTGGCGTAATGCCCCGCAACCAAAGGCTCGACATCATGCGCCGGAAGTTGCAGCGCCGCTTCAAGTCCTGGAAGGGACGCCGGGCGTAATGACGTGGACGAGCAGCGAAGTCCGCTACCTCGAGGAGCACGCCGGGGACGGGGCCGTGGCCATAGCCGAGGCGCTCGGCAAATCGGTGACGGCCATTGAAGTTCAGGCGCACCGCTACGGACTCTCACTCCGCAAGCGCTGGCTCTGCCCCAAGTGCGGCAGGGAGACCTTCAAGCCGCTGTCGAACCGGACGGGTTGGTGCGTCTCCTGCACAAGGGAGCAGCGCGCCGCCGAGATCGCCGAGCAGGTGCGGGCGATGGAGGAGGAGGTGAGGAGGGAGGACAAGGCGAACAAGGAGCGCCAGCGGCTCTACAGCCGCAAATATCGCGCAAAAAAGCAAATCAACGAAAACTTTTTGAAAGTCGAGGACGAGGAAAAGGAGGAAGAATGACCCCTCAAAACAGATACGCGGGCACCCCCAGCAACCACACCAAGAGCGCCCGCACGTCCAACAGGACTACCCGCATCGTAGCACGCGAGGGCTACCGCCTGCCAGCGCAGGAGCAGGCCGACAGGCAGAGGGACGCCTTCAGGGCCGGGCTTCTGGTCGGCATCACCGTGACGGCGCTCGCCATGTGCGCGCTGCTGTGGCTCTGGATTATCCCGACCATGGACGGCGCGGTGCACAGCGCGCAGGCCGCATACGAGGCGGTGGGCGTGCATGCGTAACGACGAGCGCTACAACCCCAAGCCCCAGAGCGGCCAGCTCGAGATATTCGGCCTCGGGGCCAAGGGCGAGGCGGACGCGGAGGACGCGCGCCGCTGGATTGACGAGAACCCCGGCGCATGGAACTACATGGTCGAGAACGCCGTGAGGCTCTCCAAGAAGGGCTACGTGAGTGCGAACTACCTCGTGAACATGGTCCGCAACGAGCTGCACGTGGGCGTGCGCAACGGCCTCGCGCCGTCCTTCGCCCGGATCATGGAGGCGCGCTACCCCAGCCTCAAGAACGCCTTCAACAAGCACCGCAGCCAGTCCGACGGGTTCACGGCATGAGCTGGGTCAGGCACAAGGAGCGCTCCATGACCTTCCAGCTCGAGCTGGAGAAGATCGTTGGCAAGGAGCGCCACCGGACCGACCCGCGAACCGGACGCAACTACACCCCGAAGCAGACGAGGAACGCCGAGAAGGCAATACGCAAGGCCTACAGGGCCGAGCACGAGGACCACGGGGACTTCGACGGAATCGTGACCGTCGACATCGAGACCTTCAGGCCCCTCGCCAAGAGCAACCCGAAGTACTGGGTGGGCCGCGCCGACCTCGGCAAGCCCGACTGGGACAACATCGGCAAGCTCATATGCGACGCGCTCAACGGCGTCGCGTACACGGACGACGCCCACGTGGTGACTGGTGACGTTAAGAAGGGATGCCGCACGCCATACGGCACGCCGCCGCTGGCAAAGGTGTGCATCACCCACTTCACCGAGGAATACGTAAAGGAGAAAAAGAAATGAACGACAAGTACTTCGACGGCAACCTCTTCGAGGAACTCCCGGCGGACCACTTCCACAAGAAGGTGCTCGATCATGCCGCCTGCACCGCGGCCAACCTCATGTTCGATGCGGCCCACCCCGACCACACCGGCGGCGTGAAGAGCGCCAACGCCTCCCCCATCCTCAAGCTCTCCGGCAAGCCCGTCGTCCTGACGGTGGCCTACATCCAGGACGAGCTGCCGCTCGACTACGACGAGGAGGACGAGGGCGAGCCGCTCCCGTTCGACCGACCGGCGAACGTGGACGCGGAGACGGGAGAGGTCTACGAGGTCATTACGGACGAGGCGCGAATGATTGGAGACGGTGAGTAATGGAGTACACGCAGGACGAGAGGCTGGCCGTGCTCACGGCCATGCAGAAGCAGATCAAGCCCGCGCTCGACGAGGCCAAGGCCATCGCGCGGCAGGAGATCATGGATGGCTTCGCCGAGACCCACACCGACCGCCGCGCCATCATCGTCGGCGACGAAAAGGTCGGCGAGATCGGCATCAGCTACAGCAAGGCTGCCCCGGTAATCCTCAAGGACCGCATGGACGAGGCCGTGGCCTTCCTCGACTCCATCGGCATGGTGGACATCGTGCCCAAGAAGGGCTGGGAGGCCCATTTCGCAAAGGCCGGAGACAAGGTCGTGTGCACCGACACGGGCGAGACGGTCGACTGGGCCATGTGGTGCCCCAAGTCGCCCAAGACCGCAGCGGTGCGCGGCTGCGCCCCCGAGGACGTCATGCAGGCGCTCGGCCCGCGCGTCGAGGGGATGAGCGCGGCCGCCCTGCTCGGGGACGGTGAGCTGTAATGGCCGAGGATGTGCCCATGGTCCAGGCGGTGAAGCCGGATGTGTTCGACCCGTCCGCGATGTTCACCCAGCTGCTCGCGGAGGCGCAGGCCGAGATGGTCAACCCGACCAAGAGCAAGACGGGCCAGAAGGGATACCAGACCTACTCGTACGCCCCGCTTGACTTGGTCCTGAACATCATCAGGCCGCCGCTGAACAAGCGCGGAATCTTCTTCTACCAGCGCTCCGAGGTCGCCGCCAACGGCGCGAGCATGCTCCTGAACACCATTGTGGCCTTCGGCGGCGAGGAGCGCGTGCTCGACGTGAAGCCCTACGAGTACGCCAGCGACCCGCAGGAGTTCGGCAAGCGCGAGACCTACGCCCGCCGGTACTCCGCGCTCATGGCCTTCGGCCTCGTGGGCGAGGAGGACACCGACGGCGACACAGGCCCCAAGGAGACGAAGGAGAAGGCCCCGACGAAGCCGCGCCCGAGCAAGCGCAAGGTGATGCTCGCCAAGATAGCGAAGCTCAAGGCCGAGTGCATGCAGAACGGCGTCAAGGAGGAGGGCCTCCGCGCATACGAGGAGGCCAACTTCGGCACCGACGACACGACCAAGCTCACCGACAGGCAGCTCGAGGAGCTTGGCAAGCATCTGGCCCAGATGGCCAGGGACAGTAAGGAGATTGACTAGTGAGCAGCGGAATCAACACGGTCGCCATCAGCGGCAACCTCGATCGCGACCCCGAGCTGCGGGCCACGCAGACCGGCACGCAGGTGCTCCGGTTCTCGGTGTGCGTCAACGAGCGCCGCAAGGTCGGCGACGAGTGGCAGGACGTGCCCAACTGGGTCGACGTCACCGTGTTCGGCAAGCGCGCCGAGGCGCTCAACCGCTACCTGTCCAAGGGCGCGCACGTGTGCGTCCAGGGCAGGCTGCGCCAGAGCAAGTGGGAGAAGGACGGCCAGAAGCACAGCCGCCTCGAGGTGATCGCGGACAACGTTGCGTTCTCCGGCGGGACCAAGCGCGACGACGTGCCCGACGAGGTCTACGACGACGACTGCCCGTTCTAAGGAGGAGCGATGGAGCAGTATTCGATTCTCGACCTCGCGCTCGAGGTCTACATTCCCGGCGCGCACGGCTACGGGTGCACCGAGGGCCAGTGCGTCTACACGGTCACCAACGGCCAAGCCCTTCTGGTCGAGGCGAAGGTCAAGCGCTCGCGCGGCAACGACACCGCGCCGAAGGTCAACAAGAAGCGCCTGCAGCGCGTGGCCATGTGCTTCGCCGCCGACCATCCCGAGGTCGAGTCCATCAGCTTCGACGTGCTCGAGGTGATCGTGGGCAGCGAGGCCACCCTGACATTCAACGCGGCAAAGGCCGCCTTCACCTGGGAGCGATGACATGGAGGAGGCCCAATTCAAGTGGCTTCCCAAGTTCACCGCGGCCTGCGCCAAGGCACCGGAGGAGCAGCGAGGAAAGCTCCTCTGGGCCTTGGCCCAGTACGGCACCTACGGCATCGAGCCTGATCTGGAATGGCCGCTCGATGCCATCTTCGCCAGCGTCCGCGAGGACATCGACTACTCGAAACGGTGCATAGCGGCAGGCAAAACGGGTGGACGAGGTAACAGAAAGCCCCCTTTAGACGGTGCTAAACCCCCCTTTAGCGAAAGCGAAACCCAAAACGACGATCCGGAAGGAAACGACGAACCCCTTTCGGACAGCCAAAAGGGTGACGGGGACAGCGCTGAAGCCAAAGCAAAGCAAGGCAAAGCAAAGCAAGGCAAGGCAGTTAGTAAGAGATTCGTCAAACCCGCGCTCGCGGAAGTCGAGGAATACGTCTCGGCCAAGGGCTACACGTTCAGCCCCGAGGCGTTCTGGAGCTACTACGAGGCAGTCGGGTGGAAGGTCGGCAACAAGCCGATGAAGAACTGGAAGGCCGCGTGCTCCACGTGGCAGCAGCGCGAGGCGAAGAAGGAGTCCAGCCATGATGCGTACTCAAATCTCTGACGTGCTCATGCCCGACGGGGCGCGCGAGCAGATCGCCGCAATCATGCGCTCCCGCCTCCGCAAGGCCGGGCTGCGCGGCCCCTACGCCGAGGCCGACTGCGACCTCGGCAAGCGCATGGCCAAGCTCGCCGGGAAGGGCGAGGGCGCATACCTCTGGGGCGAGCCGGGCACGGGCAAGACCTACGCCGCCGCCTGCGCCGTGCGCATGGCCGTACTGGACGGGACGAGCGCCAAGCTGGTCACCACAAGCCGCCTGCTCGACGACATCCGCTCCGAGTACGACGGCGGCGAGCGCGGGGCGCTCCGCAGGGCCGAGCGGTACAGGCTCCTCGCCCTGGACGACCTCGGGGCCGAGCGCCCGACCGAGTGGGCCATCGAGACGCTGACGCGCCTCATCGACACCCGCGTGGCCGAGGGCCTGCCCACCATCGTCACGAGCAACTACCGCATCGGCCAGATCAGGGACCTCTGGGGAGGCATGGCCGGAAAGCGCGTGGCATCGCGCCTCGCCGGTGCGTGCAGGCCCATCGAGGTCAAGGGGCAGGACAGGAGGCTCGGATGATAGTGAGCGCATCGCAGCTCCGTGGAGTCCCGAAGGACCGCGCGGAGCTCTACGGCAAGCCCCACGTCGGCGCGCGCTACGTCGGCAACCGCTACGAGCTGACCGCCGAGCGCTGCGGAATCTGCGGGCGGCAGGCCACGAACTGCCACCACATCGTGCCGAGGCGCTGCGGGGACTTCGCCCTCGTCACGCCCAGGGGCACGTGGCGGCTCCGCTCGCCGCTGATCGCCCTGTGCGGGAGCGGCACCACGGGATGCCACGACGGGTTCCACGGCGGGGCGAGATACAGGCCCGAGTGGGTGTGGGACGAGCAGGAGTTCGAGGAGGCGTGGTGGGACGGCACGCTGCTGTGCGAGCACGAACCGCACGACCCCGCGCTCTACGCCTACGGACACTGGGCGATAGCGGACACCAAGACCGGACGAACAATCGAGATAACGGAGGGTTAGACATGGAAATCAACAACTGCGAGCAGTACGTGCTCGCCGAGCTGGACTACGAGCAGCGCCGCAACGAGCGCCTCGTGGCCGAGAACAACAAGCTGGCCAAGCAGCTCGACGCCATGACCAAGAGGGCCAAGAGCTACAAGGAGACCATCGACCGCCCCAAGACGCCCATCGAGGCGCTGGCCGACGAGGTCATGCGCGAGGAGATGCTGACCCGCTTCTCCTATGCCGAGGTCACGGACGTCAAGGGCGCGTTCAGCGGCAAGCTGCTCGGCTTCGACGAGTGGTGCCACGAGGCAGTGCGCCTGAAGGCGCTGCCGGACGACATCAGCGAGGAGACGCTCATCCGATTCATGCGCGACGACCTCAAGGCCATCTACGACGAGCAGGTGGCCAAATGTACCGAGTAGAGGCTGTCGTGTTCGACAAGAGCGACGGCGGCAAGCCGAGGCCGTCGAGCGGTGCCTTCTACGACGTCTGCGCCGGGAGCTTCGAGAAGTGCATGGAGTTCATCCGCGCCAACGCCGTGACCCCGCCGGACTGCCTGCCGACCTTCTACCGCATCGTCCGTGAATAAGGCGTGCGCGGGGCAGACGGTCCTCGACCTCTTCCCCGCGCCTCCGCTCGACCACGTCGAGGACACGCTCACGTGGATGTGCGACGTGCACGGGTGCGCCAGGGGCGAGATAGAGGGCGAGGTCCGCGAGCTGTACCGGGACTTCGGCACCGTCGAGGCGTTCGACCGCTGCAAGGCGCTGGTCCACTTCCGCAACGGGAAGAGATGCAACGAGCCGCTCGGGTGCACCACCCCACGGCAGATAGGCGTGTTCGACCACGGCGTGGAGGTCCACACGGTGTGGGACCGCTGCTGGGCGGCGACCCACGGCCTGCCGATGGAGCAGGTGTTCAGATTGAGAAGCTGGGACTACGGCCGGAAGAGGCCAGGGAGCTGGATGGAATGAGGAGACCGACCGGGGAGGACGCCATAAGGGCCGCAGCGCTGCTGTTGAGCATCCCGCTGCTCATAGCGTGCCTCCCGCTTATCGCATACGACTGGATTAAGGAGAGGAAGAAATGAACGAGATCACTACCGAGGAGCGCCTCCGCATCGTCGAGGAGCTGAACCGCACGGCCAACGACAGCCTGGGCGGCGAGAGCCTCCAGCGCGCGCTGGCCAGAATCACCGGGGCGGAGGACACGAGCTGGCGCGGGGTCATGCGCCGCGTGGCCGAGCTGGCGTACCGCCCGACGACGCAGGTGCAGGTGGCTCCAGACGGCCGATACCACTGCTTCGCCTGCGGCCACGACGGCAGGACCGACCCCACGGGCGGCCTGAACTACTGCGAGCAGTGCGGTGCGGAGGTGACCAACTGATGGATAGGCCGGACATCTACAGCGACGGGCAGAGGCCGGAGCGCTGCGCCAACTGCGGCCATGCCAGGACGACCGTGTTCCGCAGCGTCTACGGGACCGAGCGCATCGAGTACGAGTGCATGCGCAGGCCCGAGTTCATCCACCGCACCCAGGGCGAGGCCCGCTGCAACTACTGGACCGACGCGAGCTACGAGACCGGGGAGGACTGATGGACAAAATCAAGCTGAAGAAATGCCCGTTCTGCGGCGGGCCTGCCGAGATAGTGGACAACAGCCGATACGACCCCGGCACCTACTTCGTGGCCTGCTGGTATTGCGGTGCGCGGGCGGACTACGAGCACGGCGAGGAGAACGCTGCAGAACTTTGGAACGGAAGGGTTGAGCCAAATGGCAACTGACGAACGGAGGCGCAAGGTCGCAGCGGAACTTCGGGAACTCGCGGCGAACCGCCATTACGTCGACGAGTTCATCGCGGCCGACACGGTCGGGTTCTATCGAGGCGAGGCAGTGGAGGGTTTCGATTCCGACAGCCTCCTGGAGGTTGCAGACCTTATCGACCGCCCGGCCTGCAGAATCATCCTCGCAAGAGAGCTACGCACGGCCTACGGCAAGCCGATCACCGGGATAAACGGCTACATGCTGTCGTGCGGGCACCAGGCGGTCGGGTTCGAGAAGCCGAGGTATTGCCCGGAGTGCGGGATGGAGGTCGGCGAATGATTGACCATGACCCGTACAAGCGCTGCCCCTGCTGCGGCACCACCGAGCATCTGGGGGAGTTCGTGCGCTACGCCCAGAATGGAGCCATATTGCAGTTCGTGGCCTGCGCATCGTGCGGGGCGCGCGGAGACGTCGGCCTGATGGATGCCATCGAAGCGCGCGACCGATGGAACCGGGGGCCTATCCAGATACGGGCGGAGGTGGCCTGATGGACACGATGGAGGACATCCTCGCGGACTGCAACGAGGTGTTCCGCTACGACGACACGCGACCGCAGGACCGCGCCCACACGTACCTCAAGGAGCACAGGGTCTGCCGGGGATACGACGACACGGCCATGGAGCGCGCCGCCCAGGACATGATCGAGCGCGCCTACACGGTCGGTCGGATGGAGAGCAGCAAGGCGGTGGCGAGGGAGACCGCGCGCATCATCGCCGAGGGAATAGCGAAGGAGCTGGGCATGACGCCCGGAGAGGAGTAGACATGCGATTCGAGATAACCGAGGTCCACGTGGTGGACATCCCTGACAGCGAGGTCGAGGAGATGGACAACCCGCTGGAGGAGATCAAGGACGACGCGCACTGGTTCATCGAGACCTACGGGCGCGAGGCGTGGTGCGAGGAGGTGACCCGCCTTGGCCGCCAGCTGTGACACGGGATACAACCTCCCGGACGGGTGCACCGACGCGGCAATCGACAGGCACTTCGGCGAGGGCAAGCCCACGTGCGCCGAGTGCAAGCGCATGGTCGAGTGCTGCTGCGACTACGGCATCTGCGAGGTCGAGTTCGACCGGGCGTACGCCGAGGAGTTCGGCACCGGCGACGCCGAGAACTCGAGCGTCGGGGCGATGTGGGCGCTCGAGTGGATGCCGAACCACATGAGGGACATGCAGGAGGCGGCGTGCGAGACCTTCGAGAGCTACTAGCGCTGGCCCTTTTGGCGGCGGCCCTACTGGCGGCATGGGCGTGGACGGTCCGCGCCCTCGCCACAGGGCTCCTCCTGCTCGCATTCATGGCACTATAGGAGGGGCACATGATCGACTGGAAGAGGGCGGGCGGATGCCTGCTCATCATCGCGGCCTGCCTCGCCATAGACGCTGCGGCGGTGGCCGTTATGTTCAAGATGCTGCTGGCGCTGTCGGCGGCGATTGGAGTGGGATAGATGGACAACGGTAAACAGTACGACCAGCACAGGGTGGAGCAGGGAATCACGGCGGCGCTGGAGGCGTTCAAGCTGCTGGGACTCACGCCGCTGGAGATATTCCAGGCGGCCCACAGCATCAGCCTGGGCGTGGCCGCCAAGGCCAAGGCCGAGAGCGGGAGGCGCGAGCTGTGAGCGTGTACTGCCCGCACTGCGGCCGCACGCACCCCGAGGGCCAGCGCTGCCCGTGCAGGCCGAGGCCCAAGCGCAGGCCTACGGAGGGCGACGCCACGAGGGCCGAGCGCGAGCCATGGCGCGCCGAGTACTCATCGAGCGTGTACCGCAAGGCGAGGCAGAGGGCCATCGGCAGGCAGCTCGGCAGGTGCGCCGACTGCGGAAGGGTGTGCGCGGAGTACCGCGACGGCCGCTGGTACACGGCGGGCATGGGCGGCGAGGTGGACCACGGCCGCGCGCTGTGCGAGGGCGGCGGCAGCGAGGTGGAGAACCTCACGCTGCGGTGCAAGAGCTGCCACAAGAAGCGCGATGATGCACGTAGGGCGGCGAACAGATAGCTTTTATGCACAAGGGTGTGGCCTCGGACGGGGCTGCACCCCTTTTTTATGCACGACCCCCTACCCCCTCGGAAAATCGGGTTTCTTTCCCCCTACCCCGCGCGCCCCTATCCCCCGCGTTTCGCCACGAAATTGGAGGTCGGGGGGGTTCAGTGCAACGCCAAGGCGAGGTGAAATCGCAACGCTAAATCTCACGGCACGCCTATGCTCCCCATCACGACACGCCGGAAGGGGACGCGACAATGCGCGAAAACGAACTGAAAATCGAGGAAATCGAGATCGACTCGCTCGTTCCGTACGAGAACAACGCGAAGAAGCACACGAGGGAGCAGATAGACGCCGTCGAGGCCTCAATCAAGGAGTTCGGCTTCAGAAACCCCGTTATCGTCTGGCGAAACGCGGACGGCCTGCCGGAGGTCGTGGCCGGGCACGCGCGAATTACCGCAGCGAAGAACCTCGGGATGAAGAAGGTCCCGTGCGTCGCGTGCGACGACCTAAGCGATGCCCAGAGGCGCGCGCTCACGCTCGTCGACAACCAGACGACCATGATGACCGGGTGGGACGAGGACCTCCTCGCCTACGAGCTGGACGTCCTCGCGGACGAATTTGACATGGGCGACTTCGGCTTCTCCGAGGAACTCGAGCCGGACGGCCTAAGCGCCGTAGAGGAGGACGACCCCGAGCCGGAGGTCACCATCTGCAGAGCGAAGCGCGGCGACGTCTTCGTTTTGGGAAACCACCGCGTGATGTGTGGGGACTCGACATGCCCTGAAGACGTCGAAAAGCTATGCGGGGGGGGTCTCGCGGACATGATCTTGACCGACCCGCCCTATAACGTCGCGCTCGGCCAGCATATGAGGCCATCGGAAAAAAAACAGCTCCAGCGCAGAACGGACGGCCTCGTAATCGACAACGACGAGTTCGAAGACGAAAAGCAATTCGAGGAGTTCCTGCACACAGCGCTGAACGCGGCCGTGCCCCATCTGAAGGAAGGCGGCGCGGTCTACACGTGGCTCGCGGTGATGCACATGCCAGCGTTCGCCTCGGCCCTCGCGCGTGCCGGAATCATGTGCAAGCAGATGCTTATATGGGTCAAGAACACATTCGTACTCGGCCATCAGGACTACCAGTGGCGTCACGAGGGATGCCTCTATGGATGGAAACCCGGAGCAGCGCACTACTTCACGGACAGCCGCTCCGAGTCGACGGTCTACGAGGACCTCGGCAAAGACCCGCACAAGATGAGCAAGGCAGAGCTCATCGAGATGGTCGAGGCGATGTCCGGCGACAGCGTGGCGACGGACGTGCTCCACTACGACAAGCCGTCGCGCAACGAGGACCACCCGACCATGAAGCCGGTAAAGCTGTTCGCATACCAGATGCGCAACTCGAGCCGCAAGGGCGAGACGGTGCTCGACCCGTTCGGCGGCAGCGGTACATCCGTGATAGCGGCCGAGCAGATGGGCCGCAGGTGCCTGTGCATGGAGCTAGACCCGCACTACTGCGACGTGATCATAACGAGATGGGAGAACATGACGGGCCGCGAGGCGGTCCTCGAGACGGGGGAAGTTTGATAAAGAGATGCGAGTCATGCGGGCGCGAGTTCCAGGCGAAGAGGAGCACCGCCCGCTTCTGCTGCTCGACGTGCCGCAGCCACGCATACAGGGGCTACGCCTACGTGGGCGAGCTTCAGGCACCGGCACCAAACGCCGCCATGAGCGACGACGAGGTGCTCGAGGTAATCCAGCGCGCGCACGTCGCCGCCTCGGATATGTCCCGCGCCTCCCTCATGACCGCCGCCCCGCTGTGCCTGTCCCTCAAGAAGGCCGCCAAGAAGATGGAGGACGCGCTGCGGGGTGAGGGCCTGTGAAGGGTGCCAAGCCGAAGCACGACGCCATCAGGCGCGGGATAACCGACGCGTACGGGCTCGCGGCGAAGACCGACGCCGCCGGAGTCCTCATGCCCGAGGACATCGCCCTCGACCCCGTCCAGAGCGAGATATGGGCGTGGCTGTGCCCGCCGGTGAACAACTTCAGCGAGCAGGACATACCGACCCTGCGCCTCCTCACCTACTGGCACGCAGTGGCCGAGCAGGCGCAGCAGGCCATCCACAGCGAGGACGGCCGCATAAACATCTTCGACAAGATCGGCGTGAAGCCGTACAAGACACCGGATGGGAGGGAGGTCCCGCTCGTGCGCAAGAACCCGGCACTGACAATCCTCAAGGAGGCGTCGAGCGAGATTCGCGCCCTGTCCGACATGCTCGGCCTGTCGCCGCTCGCGCGCTCGCGCATCGGCCTCATGGACGCCACGACCGTCAAGACCGCAGCGGACACGGCGTCCATGTTCCGTTCCATCGACGCGGCCTACGAGCTGCCAGCGGAGGCAGTCGATGTATCGGACGCCGACTAGCTACACGCGCGAGGGCCTCGTCATGGCGCGCGACTACGAGCGCTGCTTCACCTCGATGTGCCGCCACGTCGCCAACGACTCCTACTACGCGCAGCCCTTCTATCTGGAGGAGTTCCAGCGCGAGAATATCTGGAAACCGCTCTTCGCCTCTGGCAAGATGACCGCCAGGGGCTTCAAGCGCAAGTACCGCCGCGCCATCATCGGCCTGCCCTCCGGCTACGGCAAGTCCGAGACGTGCGCCGGAATCCTCCTCACCGTGGCCACGATGGAGCCGGTTCACAACGGCCAGTACGGGATGGTGGCGTCGTCGAAGGACCAGATTCGCAACGTCTACGAGAAGATCTGCACGATGATCAAGCTCAACCCGACGTGGCGCGAGCAGTGGGACATCGGGAAGAACATCATCACGCACAAGGAGACCAACGCTAAAATCATGATTCTGCCGAACACGGCGGACGCGCTTGAGTCGTGGCACTTCAACTTCCTGATATTCGACGAGCTGCACACCTACCCCGACTCAAAGGTCTGGGACGCCGGGGTCAAGGGCCAGAAGGTCCTATGGAACCCGCTCACCGTGGGAATCACCACGGCCGGGGACAAGCGCGAGGGTTTCCTCTGGGAGATGTACAGCGACAAGGCGCGCCGAGACCCCGGCATGTACCTGTACTGGCTCGGCCTCGACGATGGCGACGACATCGAGAAGCGCGCCGACTGGGAGAAGATCATGGTGGCCTCTTGGGTCACCTGGGAGAGCATCGAGGACCAGCGGGGCATGGCCGCATCCGCCCGCCAGTTCGAGCGCTACACGGCCAACCGATTCCCCAAGGACAACGACGCCTACTCGGTCTTCAAGGCCCCGCAGCTCGACCGCTGCGAGCGCGGCACCAACAGGTTCGACTTCACCAAGCCGTGGACGCTCGGCATCGACGGCGCGACGGCGGGCGACTCGTTCGCAATCGTCGCGTACCAGAAGCGCAAGACCAAGAAGGGGAAGACCGTCTGCCTCACCAAGGAGTGGGTGTTCGACACGCCGGACGAGGAGACGGGCCACTACGACTTCGAGCAGATAACCCAGCTCATCGCCGGGCTGTGCTCCGAGCACTGGCCGCAGGTCGTCGGAATCGACCCCAACCGCCTGATCGTCATGAACTCGCGCCTGCGCGATGTGTACGGGATAGAGACGGTCTCGTTCCCCCAGAACAACGCGACGATGTGCCAGGCCACGTCAATCGTCGTGAACGAGGTCAAGGCCGGGGAGCTGCGCCTGCGCGGGTGCCCCAAGCTCCGCGCGCATCTGGCCAACACCGTCGAGATGGAGCGCGAGCCGTACGGCATGCGCTTCGGCAAGGACTCCAAGAAGTCCAAAATCGACGCGGCCATCGCGCTGGCCATCGCGGCCCTCGCATACGACAAGCTGGTGAGCGGCACGGAGTCCTACGTGCCCGTCAGCTAATCTCACGCGCCCCATACGATGCCCCCGACAGAAAGGGGACGTATGGGACGTTTCTACGACATGTTCTACAAGAGGGAGCCGGTGCAGGACGTCGTGCACGTCACGCTGCCGCCGGGCTTCGCCACGCCGCACGGATACGGCGCGCTCATGTCCATCGACTTCGCCGCCTGCGAGCAGACCAAGGCGCGCAGCATGGCCAGCCTCCCGTTCTCGGTGATGCAGGCCGGGCGCGACGGCCACAAGCGGCTCGACAACCACCCGCTGGCCAAGATTCTAAACGGCATGGCCAACGAGGAGATGACCGCAGCGAAGCTCATGGACTGGACCGTGCTGCGCCGCGACACCTTCGGCAACGCCTACTGGTACGTCGAGTGGTTCAAGGGCAAGCCGGTGGCGATCTGGCCCATCACGGCCAGCGTGATGCACGACTACGACAAGTACGCGCCCAGGGGAAGGCGCACGCGCTACTACGTCTCCCCCGGCGACGACCACGTGCCCGCCGGGTGGTACTACCCCGACGAGGTCGTGAACATCTCCACGCACATGACCAAGGACGGCGTGAGGGGCATCTCCCTCGCGCGCCTCGCGGCCGAGGAGATCGGCCTGTCCATCGACCTCGAGCGCTTCTACCGCTCCATGCTCCACAACGGCAACCACCAGCTCGGCCACGTCGAGGTGCCCGAGGGCCGCATGGACGAGAAGGACCTGAAGGCCCTCCGCGCCGCCGTGGACGCCAAGAGCGGCGTTACCGAGGCGGGCCGCGCGCCCATCTTCGGCTACGGGGCCAAGTGGGTGACGGACCAGCAGACGATGAAGGACGCATCCGTTATCGAGCAGCAGAAATGGGTGCTCCATCAGGTCTGCCGCGCCTGCAACGTGCCCCCGTGGAAGGTCTACGACAGCGAGGGGGCCACGTACAACGGCGGCCAGCAGATGCGAATCGACTACGTGACCGACACCATCACGCCGGACGTGCGCGACCTCGAGATGGCGCTGCAGCCGGTCCTCGACGCCTGCTACCAGCGCAACACCAAGGCCAAGTTCAAGCTGAACGGCCTCATGCGCGGAGACGACGCGGCCCGCACGCAGTACTACCGCGAGCTCGGCTACTTCGGCGCGATCACCCGCGCGGACGTGCGCGACCTCGAGGACATGGAACCCGTCGAGGGCATCGACCAGCCGCTGTTCCCGCTCAACTACGGAACCGTCAACGACGACGGCACCGTGAACGTATTCAACGCAGACAAGCCGGGCGGCACCGCCGACGGCACGCAGGAAGGGGCAACGAATGTTCCGAATCAAGAATGAGGCCGAGAAGGCCACCGTGTACCTCTACGGCACCATCGGCAGCGACTTCTGGTCCTCCGAGGAGTCCAACACGGCCAAGAGCTTCGCCAAGGAGCTTGACGGCCTGAAGGGCAAGCCCGTCGACATCCGCATCGACTCCCTGGGCGGCGACGTCTACGAGGGCTTCGCCATCGCCTCGGCCATCCAGCGCTACAAAGGCGAGACCACGGCGCACATCGACGGCATCGCCGCCTCGGCGGCCTCCTATATCGCGATGATGGCCGACAAGGTCGTCATGAGCAGCTTCGCCCAGCTGATGATCCACGACGCATGGACCTACGCGCAGGGCAACGCGCAGGAGCTGGCCGACGTCGTCGCGCAGCTCGCCGCGCTCGACTCCACCATCGCCGGAATCATCTCCTCACGCTCCGGCATGGAGCTGGCCGACGTCAAGAAGGCCATGGACGAGGAGACGTGGTACACGGCCGACGAGGCGCTCGAACTCGGCCTCGTCGACGAGAAGGTGGCCACCGAGAAGCGCGTGGCCGACGCGCTCGACCGCACGCTCATGGGCCGCTTCAAGCACGCGCCTGCCGACGCAATCGAAAAATCTCACGCCGTGGATACAGTCGCCCGGAGCGAGGAGGGCTTCGTCCTCCTCGGCAACCACGTCTACCGTAAGGAGTAAGCATGCCGCTCAATTCCAAGCAGCTCTGGCAGGAGCGCAGCCGCCTCGCCGAGGAGCAGCACAAGGCCGCCGATTCCGGCGACCAGAACAAGGCCCTCATCATCGAGGGCCAGATTCAGCAGCTCGACCTGACCCTCGAGCACATCATCGAGGAGGAGGACGCCGCCCGCAACGCGCCCGCCCCCAAGGTCTCCACGCCCAAGGCATCCTTCGCCGAGCGCATCCTCGGACCGCGCGACGAGTTCCGAGGCCTCTACAAGGGCTTCAAGAACGAGGCCACCGTCGTCACCGTCGGCGCGCCCACCGAGATCGAGCTGACCCTCGACCCGAAGCCAGAGAGCCTGTTCGGCAGCTTCGCCGAGACGCTGCGCGAGACCCCGGCCACCGGCTCCGTCACCTACAAGCAGCGCTCCGCGCAGACGGGCATGCCCGCCACCTGGGGCGGCGTGGTCGACGGCACCTCCGCAGCAAAGGCCAAGGTCCTGTACTCCTACAAGGACGCCGTGGCAAACAAGGAGACCATCGCCGGATACGTCCCCGTCTCGGAGGACACGCTGCTCGACTACGACGAGCTTTTTAGCATCATCCAGCACGACCTCCTGCTCGACCTGAACAGCGCCACCGACGACCACATGTTCAGCGGCAACAACCCCACGGGCATCGTCGGCATCAAGAACACCACCGGCATCCTCGAGTTCGAGGAGCACGTCGGCGGCCTCTACTACGAGGCCATCCGCAAGATGCGCACCAAGGTCATGCTGACCGCCAAGCGCGTCCCGACCCACGTGCTCGTCTCCCCGACCATCAAGCAGGAGATCGACCTGTACAAGACCGAGACCGGCCTGTACCAGTCCATCACCGGCGACGTGCTCTGGGGCATGAAGGTCGTGGAAGACCCGAACTGCGACGGCCTGCTCGTGTACGACTCCTACGCAGCCGAGCGCCGCTCCATCCACGGCACCACGGTCAAGGTCGACACCATCGACGACCAGTTCATCAAGAACGAGCTGTGCGTCCGCGCCGAGCACACCAAGGCGCTGCAGGTCCGTTACCCCGACGCCTTCTGCTACGCCTCCAAGACGAACCTCGACACCGCAGCGGCGTAAGGGGGAGCCATGGAGACCTACACCTCACCCAAGCGCGTCGTGCGCGACGGCCACCTTGTCGCCTTCGAGGGCGAAGTCATGTCCACCGACGAGGCCGTGCGACGCGGCCTCGCCATCGAGGCCGTGAAGGCCCCCGAGCCGCAGGCCGAGGACCTGACCGTCAAGGAGATCAAGGCCAAGCTCGACGCCGAGGGCATCGAGTATCCCAAGGCGGCCAAGAAGGAAGAGCTTCTGGCGCTCCTCGAGGCCGACCTCTACGACGACGAGGAGGAGTAGCGGTGCTCGTCCAGCCCTACAGCACGCTGCGCGTCGCCTACACGGACGAGCTGACACTTGAGACGGAGGCCGCGCCCGACCGCGCGGCCCTCCTTTTGGGCAGCGGAACGTCACTCGAGTACAGGCTCGAGGACGGAAAGCTGAAGCTCCCGCGCATCGCGGCCCCCGATTCCGTGCGCATCAACTGGTACAGCGGGGACGACCTGCTGTTCACCACGTTCCTCGCGGTGGTCACGCGCCACTACTTCAGGCTCGAGCAGCTAAAGGGCATGGACGACACCGACGACTTCTCCGACGTGACCGAGGAGGAGTTCTGGGCCGCGCGGCAGGCGGCCACCGAGACGTTCGAGCTCAACGCGAGGCGCAGCTTCGTGCAGCAGATGGGCGTCACGGAGACCTTCGGCGGCGGCTTCGTCTGGCTCGACCACAACGACGTGGCCGAGGTCCTCACCCCCGGCTGGTCGCTCGTGAGCGACTGCCAGGCGGTCGGCCCCGAGGGCCGCGCGACCATCCGCTACCGCTACGGCCTCACCGAGGTGCCGGAGCGCGTGAGCGAGGCTGTCCTGCGGCTCGCGGCCTACTACCTGCGGCCGTCCGCCACGCCCGAGAGGGCCACGGGCGAGGCCACCGACGCCGGTTTCATCCGCTACACGCTCGCCGGGCGCGACGGCGCTACGGGCCTGCCCGAGGTCGACGCCGCCATTGAGCAGTTCGGCCGGTGCAGGGCGGTGGTCATGTGATCGCCATGCCATACGCCGAGGCCGCCACGGCCCTGTTCGAGCGCGCGTCGCTCGTGCTGTCCGAGAGCGCGCTGGCCATGTACGGCGACGGCGGCAAGGTGCCCGAGGTCCACGACCACATCCCGACGAAGCGCCCGCCGTTCCTCGCGTGGTGCGACCCGCTGGCCGACATGGACAGCACGACGGGCGGGGCCACGAGCGCCGAGTACGCCAAGCAGTTCACGCTGCACGTCTACCTGTTCGCCACGCACGCCAAGTTCGACGTCGCGCGAGAGAGCGTGCAGCGCTGGGTCAACTCGCTTTGCTACGGCATCGCCGCCGACGCGACTCTCGGCGGCGCGGTCGACTGCGCGATTCCGCGCATGAGCGACGCGGGCTACGACTCGACCCCCGACAAGAAGTACGTGGTGGCGGCGCAGGTCGATGTGACCTGCAAGGTCTTCTCGGCATGCCCCAGAGAGTTCAAGGAGCTGGTTCGCAATGCTTCGCGCGGCTAAGGGTTTCGAGGCCACCTACAACGGCCTCACGTATCGAGCGAAGAAGGGCGAGCAGGTCGAAGGCCTGCCCACGTCCCTCCTGACCATCCTGAAGCGGGACGGAATCGTGAAGGAGTCCCGCACGTCCAAGAAGGAGACGGCAGATGATTAACACATCCATCGGCCTCCTCGGCGTCGCCCGCCAGGAGTCCAAGACCAAGGCCGCGCCGACGCCGACGTTCCGACACGGCCTCACCGGCGGCGGCCTGATCAAGCCCGAGCGCACCGTCGAGCAGAAGAACGTGGCCTGCGGCCTGCGAGCCAACACCACCAACGGGGCCTACGTCTCCGAGGTCAACATGGCCGTTGACTTCGAGACGCTGGCCTACGCCGACTCGCTTGTGCTCTACATCCTCGCCGCCATGGGCAACATCGTCACCACCTCGGCCGAGAAGCCCGGCTACTACAAGCACGTGATCACCCTCGGTTCCGAGATTCCCTTCCTGACCTTCTGGGGCCAGGTGGGCAACACGTCGGCCGCAACGGTGCACAAGGCCACGGGCTGCAAGATCGACACGCTGTCGCTCTCCTTCGAGGGCAACGCGCCGCTCGACATCGGTATCACGGCCGCAGGCATCGACGCCGCCCTGTTCGGCGGCTGGTCCGGCGAGACGGAGCCATCGTGCTTCGACGGCTACTTCATCCCGACCAACGGCGTGTTCAAGTTCTCCCCCAACGACCAGACCCCCATCGAGGTGCTGGTGACCAAGGGCGAGTTCGAGCTGTCCAACAGCCTCACCTCCTACCGAGGCGCGGGCCGCGTCATCGCATCCGAGGTCGCCGAGTCCAAGCTCAAGACCACGGTGAAGCAGACCATCATCCCCGAGGACTACACCGAGATTCGCAAGGTCCTCACGGGCAGCGAGAACGGCACGACCGTGACCAACAAGGTCGTCTACGGCTCCGCCGCGTGGGAGTTCACCCACTCGCAAGACCCCAACTGCACCATGAGCGTCGTCTTCTCCAACGTCCCGTGGAACTGCGAGACGCCGGAAATCGACCCCGAGGGCAGCGCCGCCGAGGTCGAGTTCAGCGCCGACGACATCGGCGTGGCGGCCAAGGACGGCTCCCCCGTGACCATCACCATCGTCAACAAGGTTCAGACCTACGCAGCAGCCTAGGAGGCACTAAATGCTCAAGTTCCACTTCACCCTCACCGACGGCGACAACGACCCCATCGAGTTCGATGCGGGCCGCACCTCCAACTGGAAGTCCATCGACGCCATGGCATCCATTCCCGACTCCCCGCATAAGGCCGCATACAACGACTTCGTGTGGTGCGTGATCGCCGCCGAGCAGGCGGGCAAGGCCAAGGAGGTCGGCATCGAGGGCATGGAGCTGGCCGAGGCCGCCGAGTACATCGCCGACAAATACGACGCCGTCGTAATCGACGACAACACCAAGCTCCTCGCCAAGGAGAAGGACGCCCCTTTAGCATCTGCGCCCGCCAAGTAGCAAGCGCCGCGAGAATCACCGGGGCCTCCCCATACGACATGGCGCGCCTCCTGGACGAGTACCCGTTCGTCTTCGAGGAGTGGCTGGCCCTGTTCGACCGTCGCGGCGAGGGCTTCGCGGCCAAGCGCGAGAGGACGAGGGGCGAGCGCGTGCAGCGCCTGTTCGACCGCATGGGGAGGAAGAAATGAGCAGCTTGAGCATCAGGGTCGAGGGCCTCGCGGAGACGCTGAAGGGCCTCCGCGAAATCGACCGCGAGCTGCCGAAGGAAGTAAAGAGGGGGCTGCGCGAGGACGTGCGGCCCCTTTTTGCAGCCTATCAATCCTACGCGCGCGGCCTCGGCGGCTCCGGGCAGTACGCCGCCAACGCCTCGATGCGGACCATATCGGCGGGCGTGAAGATCGCCAACAGCGACCCCGGAGCAGGCCCCATCGAGTTCGCAAACCCCGGCGCGTTCTACCTGAACGGCCCCAGGGCGGGCAGGCGCATGGGCGTGCCCCATGCCGGGAAACCGCGCGCGCTCATGCGCGCCGTCGACGAATACGAGGACGAGGTGCGCGACCGCGTGGAGTCGCGCATCGAGAAAGTAATCCAGAGGTACCTAAATGGGTAAGGCATCAATCTCCATCGCCGTCACAGGCTCCTATAACGGCTCCGCGCTGGAGAAGGCGGAGAGGCGTCTCGACAGCCTGTCCAAGAAGGCCGTGGCCGCGAGCGGCAACCTAGACACCGCCGGGGGCAAGCTGGTTAGCAGCGGCTCCAAGCTCGCCAAGGCGGGCGGCGAGATATACAACACCGGTGCCAGAATCGAGGCCGCCGGGCAGAAGCTGGTCCCCGTGACAGCAGCCATCGCGGGCGTGGCCGTGGCCACGGGCGCTGCGGCCGTCAAGATCGACACGTCCCTCACTGGCGTGCGCAAGACCGTGGACGGCACCGAGGAGCAGTACCGCCAGCTCAAGGAATCGGCCATCGAGTTCTCCAAGACCAACGCGGTGAGCGCCGACCAGATTCTCGACATCCAGGCGCTGGGCGCGCAGCTCGGCTTCTCCATCGACGAGCTGGACGAGTTCTCGCGCGTGGTATCCGGTCTGGACATCGCAACCGACATGAACGCCGAGCAGGCGGCAACCGAGCTAGCGCAGTTCGCCAACATCGTGAAGATGTCGCATAGCGACGTGAGCCGCTACGGCTCTGCCATCGTCAACCTCGGCAACAACCTCGCAACAACCGAATCAAGCGTCTCGTCCATGGGGCAGCGCATCGCGGCCGCATCCAACCAGGTCGGCATGAGCACGCCGGACATCCTCGGATGGTCCGGTGCCATGTCCTCCCTCGGCATCGAGGCCGAGGCCGGTGGCACGGCGTTCTCCAACACCGTCGCATCCATCGACAAGGCCGTGGCCACGGGCGGCGACGCGCTCGACTCGTTCGCGTCCATCGCCGGAATGAGCGCCGATCAGTTCGCCCAGAGCTGGAGGACGAGCGCCACCGACACCATGCTGGCCCTCCTCAATGGCACCAACAGCGCCGAGAACATGACCGTGGCGCTGGAGTCCATGGGCGTGACCGGAATCAGGCAGACCGACGTGCTCAAGCGCCTCGCGGGCAACACGGACCTCGTGAGCCAGGCGCTTCATGTATCCAACGACGGCTGGCGCGAGAACACGGCGCTGCAGGACGAGGTCAACAACAGAAACGACTCCATGGCCGCCAAGCTGGAGATGCTGCAGAACAAGGTCACGGCGGTGGCCGAGGACATCGGCACGCCGCTGGTAAACGCCGCCACCGACGCCGTCGACGCGGCCGAGCCGCTGTTCGAGGCGGTCGAGAATGTGACGCAGGGCTTCGCCGACATGGACGAGGGCGCGCAGCGCAATATCATCGCGCTCGCCGCCGTGGCCGCAGCCGCCTCGCCGTTCCTCACCACCACGGGCCGAATCGTCAAGACCGTGGGCAACGCCGTCACGGCCGTGGGCAGGGCCAAGCAGGAGTGGGGCGTCTACGCGGACGCGCTGACCACCACCAACGCCTCGGCGCTGAAGACCTACAGCAGCAACGAGAAGTTGAGCAAGGCCCTCGAGAAGAACCCGGCGGCCAAGGCGGCTGGCGGCGTCGAGAAGTACGTCGAGGCCGTGCGCAATGCCAACAGCGACACGTCCAAGTACAACGCGGCCGTCCGCAAGCTGTCGAACGAGCAGCAGAAAGGCAGCAAGGCCAACGCCGAACTCGTCGAGAGCCTCAAGAAGGAAGTCGTCGAGAAGCGCAACGCCATGAACCAGTCGAACGGGCTGGTGAACGGATATAAGCAGGAGGCCGCAGCGGCAAAGACGACCGAGGCCGCCACCAAGGCGCAGGCCGCAGGCCTCATGACGCTATCGAAGGCGGCAGACGTGGCCAAGCTGGCCCTCGCCGCCGTCGGACCGGCGCTCGTTATCGCTGGCATCACGGCCTTCGTCCAGAGCATGGAGGACGCCAAGAAGCACGCCGACAACCTGAAGGCATCGACTACCGAGCTGGAGGCCGCCGCCGCTGGGGCCAAGAACGAGGTCAAGGAGGAGGCCGGGGCCTTCGACGTCCTCACGGGCTCCACGGGCAGCGCCAAGGCCGACGTCGACAAGATGCTCGAGAGCCAGGCGCAGCTCGCCAGCACGCTCAAGGAGACCAACACATCGGCCGCCGCGCAATCGGCGCAGCTCACGGCCGCGTACGACACCATCAGGGAGTACGCGAACAAGAGCGACCTAAGCACCGAGGCGCAGGGCCGCCTGCGCGCTGCGGTCGATACGGTCAACTCGATGTGCGGCACGCAAATAAGCGTCGTCGACCAGGCGAACGGCAAGCTCGCCGACGAGCACGGCGCAATCAGCGACGTCACCGGGGCGCTCGGCGAGTACGTCGAGAAGAAGCTCGAGCAGATCAGGATAGACGCGCAGCAGTCGAACCTGACGGCCCTCTACGAGCAGCAGGCGCAGGACATACAGACGCTCGCCGTGGCCCAGAAGGACTACAACGACGAAGTCAACCGCTGCATGAAGAACAACCCGCAGATGACGCGCGAGCAGGCCGAGCTGACCATGAGCTACTCGAAGCAGGGCAAGGCGCTTGACGAGGCCAAAGCTGCGCTCGGCGCGGTGAACAACTCCATCGACACCGTCACGGAAAGCCTCGGCGCATCCGTGGCCGTGGCAGACGGGGCCACCGCGAGCGTGAAGGACCTCGCTGCGGCGTCCCCGGCCGTCTCCTCCGCGTTCCTCGGCCTCGACAAGGACCTCGGCCAGTTCTGCGACGACCTCCAGAGCGCCGGAATCAGCGTCGAGGACTTCCAGAGCCTGAACGACGAGCAGCTGATCAAGCTGTCCGCCTCGTGGGACGGCACCACCGGGAGCATCATCAAGGCCCTCGGCGACATGGGCATCAAGTGCAAGACGCAGGGGCAGGCAGCGGTCGACAACTGGGCCAGCGGCCTAAGCGCGGGCGCGCAGAGCGCCATCGGCGCGGCCCAGCAGGTCACCGGCTCCACGCTCGAGGAGTTCAAGCGCAACTGCGACGACTACGGCATCGCCGGAGACGCGGCGGTGACGGCCTTCGCCAACGCGCTCGCCCAGGGCGACACCTACGACGTGGCGGCGGCAAAGGCCAGTGAGGCCGTGGGCGGCCTCGATGAGGCAAAGCAGGGCGGCTCCGATGCGGGAACCCTCGCCGGAGCGCTGTTCGCCAGCGGCATCACGACCGGAGGCGCACCGACCGAGGGCAACGCGGCGGCGCTGGCGGCAGCGCTGGCGAGCGGCATCTCCACCGCCACCGCCGACGCATCCGCGACGGGCAACTCCGCCGGAGCGGGCTTCGCGCAGGGCATCGCCGACAACACGCCGCAGACATCCAGCAACGCCGCAGGGCTGCGCGCGGCCCTGTCCGGCGGCATCGCCCCTGCGCCCGGCGACGCATCCAGCACTGGCACATCGGCGGGCGCGCTGTTCGCCAGCGGAATCGGCTCCGCGTCCGGCAGCGCCAACGCCAACGCGCGCTCGCTGGCCAGCAACGCCAAGTCCGGCGTCTCCTCCTCCCCCGGTGCCCTCGGCGGCACCGGTAGCTCGGCCGGTTCGAACTACGCACGCGGCGTCGGCGCGGCGGCTGGGGCATCGAGGGCGAGCGGCTCGTCACTCGCCAGCAGCGCCTCCTCCGGCGCGAGCGGGTGGAGCGCGTACACGAGCGGCTCGCACCTCGGCCAGCAGTTCGCCAGCGGCATCGGCTCGGCGTGGAACTCCGTCCGCAGCTTCGCCACGTCGCTGGTCAATGCGGCCAAGAGCGTCATGGGCTTCTCCGTTCCCGATGACGGCCCCTGGTCCGGTGCCGAGAAGGGCGGCGAGACCTCTGGACGCCACCTCGGCGAGAACTTCGCCCACGGCATGCTCGAGGCCCGCGCCGACGTGAGGGACAGCGCCAAGCGCCTCATGGCCACGGCGCAGCTCGACGGCAACGTGGCCTACACGGGCAACGGTGGCACCAAGACCACCGTGGTCAACAACTACTACTCGCTGGGCGACGTCAAGATCGACGCCTCCTCGATAAGCGAGTTCATGACACTCAACGACTTCTTCCAGACCGTCCGCAAGGCGAAGGCAGGGATGTAAATGGCATGGGGCAACGAGGTCTGGCCTACGGGCCAGACCGCCTGGAACACATATATCGAGTGGAAGATCAAGGAGTACGGCGAGAACTCCTGCTACGTGCAGGTCAAGTACAGCTCCTACGTCAAGTGCGGCGACATGCTCGGCACCATCGTCAACCGCTCGTGGGGCGGCCAGTACCGCATGTACGGCCCCGGCTGGTACGGCGATTCCGGCTGGCTCGACGTCGGCTGGGTCAACTACGGAGACCCCGTCACGCGCGAGTGCTCGGCTTGGTACACGGGCTACTCCGGAACCTTCCGCAAGTCGACGTGCGGGGACACCTTCAGGCCCTCGGCCCCGGTCTGGACTCCCCAGACGCCGAGCAACGCCAAGGCCGTGCGCAAGTCACAGACGCTCAACGTCATCACGTGGACGCGCAACACAACGGCGGCCCGACCGTATGACGGCATCTACGTCGACCGCCAGACCGACGGCGGCGAGTGGGAGAACATCGCCAAGCCGGGCGGCGACAAGACGGAGTACAGCGACGACACGGTGCGCCCGAACCACACGTACCGCTACCGAATCGGCGCATACAACACGGCCGGAAACGCCGATGGCCACTCCTATACCGAGACGCTGCGCAACCCGCCCGAGAAGCCCGCATCGCCGAGCGATGCCAAGGTCGAGCGCCTGAACGACGAGAAGAACCTCATAACGTGGGCCAACCACGCCACGGACGAGGCCCCCTACTCCGAGGTGCGCATCGAGCGCAGCACGGACGGTGGCGGCTCCGTCCAGATCGCCCACGTGAGCGGCTCGGCATCCTCCTACACAGACCCGACGTGCTCGGCCGACCACTACTACCGCTATCTGGTACGCGCGTACAACGAGAGCGGCTACTCCGAGCGCGTCATGACCGACCGCACGTTCAACACGCCGTCCGCGCCGTTCAAGCCGAGCGGCCAGCGCACGGGAGACACCTCCGTCGAGCTGACCATCCCGAACCTGTCGCGCACCGCGAGCGCCACCGAGATTCAGCGCTCGCGCGACCGCAAGGAATGGACCACCATCGCCACGGTGACCGGCAAGGCGCTGTCGTTCGGCGACAACCCCGGAGGCGGCACGTTCTACTACCGCGCGCGCAACTTGCGAGGCAGCCTCGTCTCCGCGTGGTCCGAGCCGTCCGAGGCGATCGTCACGATCTGCGCCCCGGCGGCACCGACGCTCATCACGCCGACGAGCGGCCAGGTGCTGCTCGTCTCGCAGGGAAGGGTCACGTTCACGTGGCACCACAACCCCATCGACGGCTCCGCGCAGAGCGCGGCCGAGGTCCAGTACTCCACGGACGGCACCGCATGGAAGACGGTGACGGCCGCGACCGCCCAGAGCGCGAGCGTGCCGAACTTCCCCCTCAACTCCACGGTCTACTGGCGCGTGCGCACCAAGGGCGTGCACGCCGACTTCGGACCGTGGTCCGGCAACAGCTCGTTCCATGTCAGGCAGCCCCCGCAGCTCGCCTTCGACGCACCCGGCCAGACCGTGCGCAACGTGCCGGTCGGCGTGAGCGTGCAGTACGTCGACGCATCCGGCGCGCTCGCGGCCATGGCCGTGGCCATTACCGATATGGGCGGCAACGTGCTCTACGAGGAGGCGCTCGGCACCTCCACGGCCACGAGCGTCACCAAGGACGAATGGATGCCGGGGGACGGCGGCGAGTACCGAATCGTGGCCACGGCGCGAAGCACGAGCGGCCTGCAGTCGACGGCCTCCATGCCATTCCGCGTGGAGTTCGAACTGCCGCGCCACGCCTCCCTCCGCATCGATGCCGACATCGAGCGCGGATACGCCGAGCTGCAGTGCATCGTAGACAACAACGACGAGGGGCAGGACGTCGAGAGCCTTAGCATCTGGCGCGTCACGCGCGACGGTGAGAGGCTGATCGCCTCCGACCTGTCCGACGGCTCGTCGGTGGTCGACCGCTACGCGCCGCTTAACACCGAGTACAGCTACCGCGTGGCGGCATACGCCGCCTCTGGCGCATCGAGGGCGACGGAGCACCCGGGCAGCATCAAGACGCCCTACTGCTTCGTCTACTACGGCGACGGCCTCATGGCCCGCGCGCAGTTCGACCCGACCGAGCAGCGCAACCTCGAGCGCGCCAACCGCACGCTCGTGCGCTACGTGGGCAGGTCCCACCCGGTGCTCTACGACGCGGGCGGCATCAGCGACACCCGCCCGCTGACCGCGCACGTCATTGGCGAGGAGGAGGTGCGCGCCTTCGAGGACCTCATCCTCTACCCGCGCGCCATCTTCAAGAGCGTGGCCGGTGACGTGTTCCACGTCGCCGCCGACGTGAGCGTGAACCGCGACCTGTGCATGCCGACGACGCATGCCGACATCAGCCTCTCGCTGACGAGGGTGGACGGTGAGGCCCTGTGATCTGGACAGGTTTCCGGCAGGAGTCGTACATCTACCGCCGCGTGACGTGGCCCGGCCTCGTCGAGGCCGAGGACTACGGCATGTTCACGGGCGGGCGGCTCACGCACTCCGCGTTGTCGCAGCTCCGCTCCCAGGGCACGCTCGACTTCTCCGGCAGCGCCATACCCGACGAGCACGACCTCGTGCGCGTGTACTACCAGATGGAGGACGAGCGCGGCGAGGCGGGGACATTCGCCCTCGGGACGTACTTCTGCAGCGTCGGCACGCCGAAATACAACGGGCCGCTGGTATCCGGCAGCGTCGACCTCGAATCGACGCTGCGCCTCGCGGTCAAGGGAAAGTACGGCCGCTACTACACGGTGAAGGCTGGGACCAACGCGGTCGCGCACGCCGACGGCATCTTCAAGCGCCTCGGCCTCCGGACGAACGAGCCACGCTGCGACTACGTCCTGCCGAGGGACGTGGTGTACGAGCCGGACGACAGCTGGCTGAAGATAGCCAACGACCTCCTCGCCATGGCCGGGTTCGCATCGGCCTACCCGGATGCCTACGGCGTAATCCAGATGGTCCCGTACGTCGAGCCGCAGGCGCGCAAGCCGGTGCGCACGTTCAACGACGGCGAAGACTCCATCATGCTCCCCGAGGTATCCAGATCCGACAACGCGGACGACATCCCCAACGCCGTGTACCTGACCTACGAGACGGAGGAGGAGAGCCTCTGGGCAGTGTGCCGGAACACCGACCCCAACTCCCGCGCGTCAATCCCGTACAGGGGCTACGAGGTCCCGCTCGTCGACCAGGTGACGGAGCTCACGGGTGCCACCAAGGACGAGCGCCTAAAGGCCCTCAAGGCCAAGGCCAAGACGAAGCTCGTGGACAACTCCTCGTCCATCGAGTACGTCGAGTGGGGCCACCCGTGGGTGCCGCTGCTGCCCAACGACGCGGTGGGCATCGACTATCTCACCGCCGGGCTAAATTGGCGCGGTGCGATAACGGAGCAGGAGATAGAGGTCGGAGGCCACTGCGCGGTGACGGGCAAGGCCCGCCGCTTCATCCGCTCCGGCTTCGTCACCGAGACGGAGGGAGGGTCATGGTAAGCGGCCACGAGCTGTACGAGCTGCTGTTCGGCGGGACGGGCGCAAAGGAGTCCCACACGTGGGGCACCGTCGCCACAGTCAACCAAGACGGGACCGCCGACGTGCGGCTCAACCCATCCATATCGACCACCTGCACGTGCCTGGCCGAGGTGAAGGCCGGGGACCGCGTGCTGGTGCTCGTGTTCAAGCAAGGAGCAGTAGTGCTCGGGAAGGCGGTCTAGATGCTCATAGACCTCACGCTCGACATCGAGAAGGGCACCAACCGCTTCTCGACGCTCGACAACCCCATCACGCTTCGGCAGCAGGACGCCGAGGCGTACGTGTTCAACGTCAACCTGCGGCAGGGAGGCGCGGTGCTCGACCTCACGGGCATGACCGTGCGCTTCTACGCGCTGCGGCCGGACGGCGGGAAGGTCATCGACGGCGAGAACGTCGCGGTGCTCTCCGCGCCCGACGGAATCGTGCAGTACACCGTCCCCGCCAAGCTCACGCAGGCGGCAGGCGACATCCCGACCTCGTACATCCGCATCAGCTCGGGCGACTGGTCGGCATCCACGGGCAACATCGCCATCAGGGTCGTGCCCTCGGTTGCCATCGAGGCCACGGGCGGCGACTACATCCCCGAGATCGACCACCTCATCAACGCGCTCGAGGCGCAGCGCGTCACCTACGGCAACGCCGAGGATGTGCGCGCGTCCGAGTGGCAGGCGATCATGGACGAAGTCGCCAACGCGCGCGGCCGGGCGAACAGCGCGGCAGACCGCTGCGAGGCCGCGCTCGCGTCGCTCAAGGTCGACTACGACGACCTGACGGACGACGCGAAGGAGAAGATCGCCGCCATGGCGAGCGCCGGAGTGGTCTTCGCCACGCACGCGGAAATCGACGAGGCGTTCGAGTCCATCATCGCCCCGGCAATCGGCACCGACACGGTCCTCGAAGGCCTCACCCAGGAGGACTACGACTACGCCTTCGGTAAGGTATTCGGCCAGTAAAGGAGAAATAATGGCAGTACAGGTAAACAAGGTCATGACGTTCGGCGACACCGTCGACCTCATCACCAAGGTGCACAAGGCCTCGGCGAACCCCGTGGCCGTCGCGCCGCACTACGACGGCACCAAGGGCGAGTACGACAACCTCGGCGAGTGGTTCAGCCTGCGCCGTGACGGCAAGGTGTACGGCGTCGACATCCCCGAGTACACCTACTCGAACGACCCCAAGGGCATCAAGACGCGCGACAACGTCGGCCTCGTGTGCCAGCCCGCCACCAACACCACGGCGGGCCGCGACGACTACTCCAAGCTCAACGCCTTCGAGTACTTCACGGTGAACGGAACGGTCGACGACAGCGGCAAGTTCCACTGCACGGCGATGAAGGGCGACGGCCGCTTCAGGGCCGACGGCTCCAACGGCGACGTCTGGGTCATGGCCTGCCCCGGCTACTACAGCATCACCCGCAGCAACGGATACAAGCGCCTGCTCTATTCCGACACCAAGTATGAGGGCATGAGGCCGCTGCCGGGCCAGAAGTACGCCGACGGCACCGAGCGACCGCTCCTCGTCTTCTCGCCCTACCTCGCGTGGTGCGATTCCAACAACGTCCCCCACAGCTACTCCGGCAAGGTCCACACGTTCCAGTTCGGCTCGCACGACACCGGCATCAGCTACAGCAAGAAGAAGGGCGCGGGCTACACGGGCCGCACGGTCGCCGACAACTTCTATATCCAGCTCATGCTCATGCTCAAGTACGCCACGCAGGACCTGCAGAGCCTCGGCGGCTGCACCGACTACGCGAACCAGTACAAGGTCCTCGAGGCCGAGACGGGTGTGAACCGCGTGCTGCTGCCGAAGGCGGCGGCCGACTACTTCCTCGTCGGCTCCACGCTGAACTGCGGCCCGAACAGCGACCGAGGAGCGACCGCAGGCCAGTCCACGTTCGCATACCGCACCGTCACCAAGATCGAGACGATGAGCGACCGATGCGCGGTCTATGTCGACGGCGCACCGTTCACCACAGCCGTCGACGATTACGTATCCGCGATGCCGTGGAAGACGGGCACGTGCGACAACCTGCTCGGCACTGACGGCTACCCCATCGCGGGCAAGCCCAAGCAACGCCAGCCGTACCGCATCCAGGGCATCGAGGTGCTCTGCGGAGCGTACGAGCCGCTGTGCGACGTGATCGTTAATCAGGTCAAGACGTCGGCCGACGAGGGCCATTGCGAGCTGTACAAGTGCTTCGATTCGCGCAAGTGCTCCTCGGCCCTCGACGCCAACCACGTCAAGCTCGACCTCGAGCTGCCCGCGCTCGACAGCAAGACCAACGGCCAGTGGATGTACAACGAGGACTGGCAGGAGTCCGCGAAGTGCCCCGGCCTCCTCGTGCCTACCGGTTCCAAGGGAACCTCCACGACGGGCACCTGCGACGCGATATATTCCGACCCGATCTCATCCCCCGGCCTGCGAGAGCTGCTGTGCTTCGGCTATCTCGGGACTGGGTCTATGTGCGGTGCCTTCTGCGGCACTTCGGACAACGGGCTCGGCGGCTTCGGGTGGGCCTCTGGCGGTAGGCTATCTGGCCTGGGGGTCACCATGGCCTAGCCATGGTGCGGGGGTG
>OLRV01000682.1_pt1 | contig 32767 bp, 30 predicted proteins | sample 1672421 | NCBI WGS metagenome assembly OLRV01 (sample SAMEA3136684, study PRJEB25190) | human gut metagenome | biome: human gut; feature: human-associated habitat; material: faeces | place: Austria | collected 2013
TGATTAAGGAGGGAAGTAACGTGCCACGTAAAGGACATACTCAGAAAAGAGACGTTCTGGCAGATCCAATGTACAACAATAAAGTGGTTACCAAACTTATCAATAACATCATGTTAGACGGTAAGAAAGGTGTAGCACAGAAAATTGTTTACGGTGCATTCGCCAGAATCGAAGAAAAAGCTGGTAAACCAGCACTTGAAGTTTTCGAAGAGGCTATGAACAACATCATGCCACTTCTTGAAGTAAAAGCTAGACGTATCGGTGGTGCTACTTATCAGGTTCCGATCGAGGTAAGAGCAGACAGACGTCAGGCACTGGCTCTTCGCTGGTTAACAATGTTCTCTCGTAAAAGAGGCGAGAAAACAATGGAAGAAAGACTTGCAAATGAGCTTTTAGATGCAATGAACAACACAGGTGCATCCGTTAAGAGAAAAGAAGACATGCACAAGATGGCTGAGGCAAATAAAGCATTTGCTCACTATCGCTTCTAATTCGAGGAGGAAAATTCATTGGCTGGAAAAGAAGGAAGAGAATATCCATTAGAGAGAACCAGAAATATCGGTATCATGGCGCATATCGATGCTGGTAAAACAACTCTTACAGAGCGTATTCTTTATTATACAGGTGTTAACTACAAGATCGGTGATACTCATGAAGGTACAGCGACAATGGACTGGATGGAGCAGGAGCAGGAGCGTGGTATCACAATCACATCCGCTGCAACAACATGTCACTGGACACTGGAAGAGAACTGCAAACCGAAGCCAGGCGCTTTGGAGCATCGTATCAACATCATTGATACCCCAGGCCACGTAGACTTTACTGTTGAGGTTGAGCGTTCCCTTCGTGTACTGGATGGCGCTGTCGGCGTATTCTGTGCAAAGGGTGGTGTTGAGCCACAGTCTGAGAACGTATGGCGTCAGGCTGATACCTACAATGTACCTCGTATGGCATTCATCAACAAGATGGATAAAATGGGTGCAGACTTTTTCTACTCAGTTCAGACAATCATTGATCGTCTGGGCAAGAATGCAATTCCAGTACAGATCCCTATCGGAAAAGAGTCAGACTTCATCGGTCTGATCGATCTGTTCGAGATGGAAGCATACTACTACAAAGATGATAAGGGCGAGGACATCGAGATCACAACTATCCCTGATGACCTTAAGGAGCTTGCAGACAAGTGGCATGAGAACCTTGTCGAGAAGATCTGCGAGTTAGATGACGACTTAATGATGATGTACCTTGAGGGCGAGGAGCCATCAATCGATGAGATGAAGAAGGTTCTTCGTAGAGCAACTATCGCATGTGAGGCAGTTCCTGTATTCCTTGGTTCAGCTTACAAGAACAAGGGTGTTCAGAAGATGCTTGACGGTGTTATCGAGTACATGCCAGCACCAACAGATATCCCTGATATCACAGGTGTTGATCCAGACGGTAACGAGGTTGTTCGTCATTCATCAGATGATGAGCCATTCTCAGCTCTTGCATTCAAGATCATGACAGATCCATTCGTTGGAAAGCTTGCATTCTTCAGAGTTTACTCAGGTACACTGAACTCAGGTTCATATGTACTGAATGCAACAAAGGATAAGAAGGAGCGTGTAGGACGTATCGTACAGATGCATGCCAACGCTCGTAAAGAGATTGATAAGGTTTACTCAGGAGATATCGCAGCTGCTGTAGGTTTCAAGCTTACAACTACAGGTGACACAATCTGTGATGAGCAGCATCCAGTTATCCTTGAGTCAATGGAATTCCCAGAGCCAGTTATTGAGCTTGCTATCGAGCCTAAGACCAAGAATGATCAGGGTAAGATGGGTGAGGCACTCGCAAAGCTTGCTGAGGAGGATCCTACATTCAAGGCTCATACAGACAAAGAGACAGGACAGACAATCATTGCCGGAATGGGTGAGCTTCACCTTGAGGTTATCGTTGATCGTCTTCTCCGTGAGTTCAAGGTTGAGGCAAACGTTGGTGCACCTCAGGTTGCTTACAAGGAGACATTCACAAAGCCAGTTGATATCGACAGCAAGTATGCTAAGCAGTCAGGTGGTCGTGGACAGTACGGTCATTGTAAGGTTAAGTTCGAGCCTATGGATCCTAACGGTGAGGAGACATTCAAGTTCGAGTCAACAGTTGTCGGTGGTGCTATTCCTAAGGAGTACATCCCAGCAGTTGGAGAGGGTATCGAAGAGGCAGCTAAGGCTGGTATCCTTGGCGGCTACCCAGTACTTGGTGTTTATGCTAACGTATACGATGGATCATACCATGAGGTCGATTCATCAGAGATGGCATTCCACATCGCTGGTTCTATGGCATTCAAGGAGGCTATGGCTAAGGCTGACCCAGTTCTTCTTGAGCCTATCATGAAGGTTGAGGTTACAATGCCTGAGGAGTACCTCGGTGATGTAATCGGTAGCTTGAATGCAAAGCGTGGACAGATCCAGAGTATGGACGATATCGGTGGTGGAAAGATTGTTAAGGCATTGGTTCCACTTGCTGAGATGTTCGGTTACTCTACAGAGCTTCGTTCTTCTACACAGGGTCGTGGTAACTACTCTATGTTCTTCGAGAAGTATGAGCAGTGTCCAAAGAACATTCAGGAGAAGGTTCTTGCAAACAAGAACTCTTAATTCTGCAAAGTATATATTTGTAGGACAATTTTAAAAAATTGCTTGAAAATATCGCTATATTTTAATATAATGATTTTTAGCCGAGTAAACGCCCGGAAAGGGCAAATAAATTGCCCGGAGGGGCTATATTAAGGAGGAAATTATAATGGCAAAGGAAAAGTTTAACAGATCAAAGCCACATTGTAACATTGGTACAATCGGACACGTTGACCACGGTAAAACTACTTTAACAGCTGCAATTACAAAGGTATTGGCTGCTAGAGTTGCTGGTAACACAGCTACAGATTTCGAGAACATCGATAAGGCTCCAGAAGAGAGAGAAAGAGGTATCACTATCTCTACAGCTCACGTTGAGTACGAGACAGAGAAGAGACATTACGCACACGTTGACTGTCCGGGTCATGCTGACTATGTAAAGAACATGATCACTGGTGCTGCACAGATGGATGGTGCTATCCTCGTTGTTGCTGCAACTGATGGTGTTATGGCTCAGACAAAGGAGCACATCCTTCTTTCTCGTCAGGTAGGTGTACCTTACATCGTAGTATTCCTGAACAAGTGTGATATGGTTGACGATGAGGAACTTCTTGAGCTCGTAGAGATGGAAGTTACAGAGCAGCTTGAAGAGTATGGTTTCAATGACTGCCCAATCATCAAGGGTTCTGCTCTTAAGGCTCTTGAAGATCCAATGGGTCCTTGGGGCGACAAGATCATGGAGCTTATGGATACAATTGATTCATACATTCCAGATCCACAGAGAGCTACAGATAAGGACTTCATCATGCCTGTAGAGGACGTATTCACAATCACAGGTCGTGGTACTGTTGCAACTGGTAGAGTTGAGGCTGGTGTTATTCATCTTAACGACGAAGTTGAAATCGTTGGTATCAAGCCAGAGAAGCAGAAGACAACTGTAACAGGTATCGAGATGTTCCGTAAGCTCCTTGACGAAGGTCAGGCTGGTGATAACATCGGTGCTCTTCTTCGTGGTATCAAGAGAGAGGATATCGTACGTGGACAGGTTCTTTGTAAGCCAGGTTCAATCACATGTCATACAAAGTTCACAGCTCAGGTTTACGTTCTTACTAAGGACGAGGGTGGTCGTCATACACCATTCTTCAACAACTACCGTCCACAGTTCTACTTCAGAACAACTGACGTAACAGGTGTTTGTAACCTTCCAGCAGGTACAGAGATGTGCATGCCTGGTGATAACGTAGAAATGACAATCGAACTGATTCACCCAATCGCTATGAGCCAGGGTCTTACTTTCGCTATTCGTGAAGGTGGACGTACTGTAGGATCAGGACGTGTTGCTACAATCATCGAGTAATCTACGCGTAAGTAACGAGAAGATTAGATAAATAAAAAATATCCGGAGAGTGTTTACACTCTTCCGGGTATTTTTTTGTTTATTGATTGGCAGCAATATTGACAATGAAATTACCGGTATGTTATTTTGTAGATGCAAACAATTGGGTGGGCTTATAAGCAAGCCCTGTGCAGCAGAAAAGGAGATATCAATGAAGAAAATCTTGATTACCGGTGGAACCACATTTGTCAGTAAGTATGCAGCAAAGTATTTTGTAGAGCATGGATATGAGGTCTATGTAGTGAACCGTAATTCAAAACCGCAGGTTAAGGGCGTGACGCTGATTGAAAGCGACAGGCATAATTTAGGGGATAAGCTGAAGAATCTGCATTTTGATGTTGTTGCCGACATAACCGCTTATGATGCACAAGACATAATTGATTTACATAATTCGCTGGACTCTTTTGATCAATATATAATGATTAGTTCCAGTGCGGTATATCCGGAGTATGGTGTACAGCCATTTCCTGAGGATTCTGAAAGAGCAGTAAATAAATTCTGGGGAAAATATGGAACAGATAAGATCGAAGCAGAAAATGCACTGTTGGAGAGAGTCCCGGATGCTTATATTTTAAGACCGCCATATTTATATGGTTCTATGGACAACGTCTATCGGGAGGCGTTTGTATTTGACTGTGCAATGGCAGACAGAAAATTTTATTTGCCGGAAGCCGGTGAGATGAAATTACAGTTTTTCCATGTGGAAGATTTGTGTAGGCTGATGGAAGTAATAATTACAAAGTGCCCAACGGATCATATTTTGAATGTCGGAAATGAAAAGTTAATATCGATAAGAGACTGGGTTATCAAATGTTATGCCTGCTTTGATAAAGTGCCGGAATTCGTATCTGTACCGGAAACAGTAGAGCAGAGAAATTATTTCAGCTTTTATAATTATGAATACTGTCTTGATGTGACCCGGCAGAAGAAGATATATCCGGAGACGATGTCAATGGATGCCGGGTTACAGGAGGCTGCAAATTGGTATATAGAGCATGAAGGTGAGGTAAACAAGAAGCCATATTGGGAGTATATTGATACCAATTTGGTATAAAGGTAATTGACATAAAAAGGTGACAAGCGTGTGTATCAGGAAGGGAATTACGATGGAGATAATAGAAGTAACGGATCTGAATCGACCGGAACTGACGGTTTATGCGGAGCTTTCGGAACGGCAGCTTGCAACAATTTATGAACCGGAGGAAGGATTGTTTATTACCGAGAGTCCGAAGGTGATCGAGCGGGCATTAGATGGTGGATATGAACCGGTGTCTTTTCTGGCAGAAAAGGGACAGCTTGCAGAGGCCGAGGAGATTCTGGATCGGATGGAGGATGTTCCAATCTATGTTGCACCGGATGAGATATTGACGAAGCTTACCGGTTATCATCTGACAAGAGGACTCTGGTGTGCGATGCGCCGCAGGACATTGCCAACGATAGAGGAGGTATGTCAGGGAGCGAAGCGGATCGCTATTTTGGAAGAAGTGGTCAATCCGACAAATGTGGGAGCATTGTTCCGCTGTGCCGCAGCACTTGGTATGGATGCAGTGATATTGACCGGTGGCTGCAGTGATCCTCTTTACAGACGTGCAAGTCGTGTGAGTATGGGAACAGTATTCCAGATTCCGTGGACAATGTTGTCAAAGAAGGATGGTGTCTGGCCGGAGCAGGCAATGAATACATTGAAAGAAATGGGCTTTAAGACGGCGGCAATGGCACTCCGAGAAGATAGTGTAGGAATTGATGATCCGCAGTTAAATAGTGAGGAAAAGCTTGCAATTGTGCTCGGTACAGAGGGCGATGGGCTGGCCGGAGATACGATAGCTGACTGCGATTATATGGTTATGATTCCGATGGCACATGGCGTAGATTCACTTAACGTAGCGGCGGCAGGAGCGGTAGCTTTCTGGCAGCTGGGACATCAGCGGCAGGAGTAGTATCCGTTTGTAAAGATTGTGCGTCGACGGCAGGAAAGGGTGGTCTTCTGGCAGTTGAGATACCGCTGACAGGAATAAATAGTATTCATCTGGAAAGTTATAGCATCAGTCGCAGAAAGGAGCAGCCCGCAAGAAAACATGCTGGGAATATATTGATGCCGATTTGGTAAAATAATAAATTGACAAATAATAAGATGGCAGTATAATGATTGGTAGCACTGAATTGGTGCTACCAATTTCTTTTATATGAAAAAGTATAGTTCAAACGAAAAAGGATAAAAAATGTAGAGAGGATATTTGAATGAAGTATATTAGACAGTTTTTAATCATTCTTGCAATTTCATTTATCGGGGAACTGCTCAAATATGTATTACCTTTGCCGATTCCTGCCAGTATTTATGGAATGGCGATTTTATTTGTATGCCTGATGACTGGATGGATCAAGTTAGAAGCAGTGAAGGAGACAGGCAAATTTTTAATTGAGATCATGCCATTGATGTTCATTCCTGCCGGTGTTGGTCTGTTGGTTAGCTGGGGAACGCTGAAGCCGGTGCTGATTCCGGTATGTGTGATCACGGTCGTTACAATCATTACGGTTATGGCGATGACAGGCAGACTGTCACAGTGGATCATCAGAAAGGATAGGAAGAAAGAGGAACAAGAGGATGCATGATTTTTTTGAAGACTCCCTGTTTGCGGGAGTTACACTTAGCCTGATCTCATATTTGATCGGGTCAATATTAAAGAAAAAATTCAAACTGGGAATATTTAATCCGTTGCTGATCTCGATTGTAGTTACCATCCTGGTACTGGTTGTGAGCAGGGTGGATTATGATACTTATAATGAGGGCGCCCAATATTTAAGCTGGCTGTTGACCCCTGCAACTGTATGCCTGGCGATCCCACTCTATGAACAGTGGGAACTGCTGAAGCATAACTGTAAGGCGGTTATGGCAGGTCTTGTTGCCGGTGTGGTGACAAGTCTTTGTACGGTGTTTGTATTGTCAAAGATCATGGGACTTACACATGAGGAGTATGTAACGATGCTTCCGAAGTCTATTACGACTGCGATCGGTATGGGTGTTTCAGAAGAACTGGGTGGATATGTAACGATTACGGTTGCGGTTATTATCGTAACGGGTGTTCTTGGAAATATATTTGGTGAATTAGTGTGCAAGATTTTTCGAATCACCGAACCGATATCAAAGGGCCTGGCATTTGGATCTGCATCTCATGCGATCGGAACGGCAAAGGCGATCGAGATCGGTGAAGTGGAAGGTGCAATGAGCAGTCTGGCGATTGCGGTTTCCGGTATTCTTACGGTTGTGCTTTCGTCGTTATTTGCGCATTTTATGTAAATATATATGCTGCTTATAAAATGCAAGGATTTATTTCGAATTTACAGATCGGATATAGAAATAATGAAGTTAGTTGATAATCTCATAGGCGGGTATCCGCTAGTAGCGGATATCAAAATATAGAAATAACGAAATTTATTGATAGTCAGGGAGACGAGTATGGAAAAACAACATGTTACATCAGAATATGAAAAAGCAATTCAATATATTTACAGCCTGATGCAGGACGGAACCTTGCAGAACGGAAGCAAGCTTCCAACCGAACGTACGATAGCGGAGACGTTAGGAATCGGAAGAAATTCGACTAGGGAGGCACTCAGTATCCTGCATGGCATGGGAATGATCGAACGCGTACAGGGATCGGGAAATTATATATCAAAAAATGCCGGAGAGTCGATCCGTCAGATGCTTATGATGATGCTGGCACTTGGCAGTATCACGAAATCCGAGGTCTGTGAGTTCCGTTGTACAATGGAAAAGTCTGTATGCAGTATGCTGATCGAGAAAGGAATACCATTTGAGTGTCAGGTGCTTCTGGAGGATAATCTGGCAAGGATGGAGCAGGCGGATGGTTCCGAACTGGTTAGCGTGGATAAGGAATTTCATGAATTGCTGATCCGGGCAACAGAGAATGAACTATTTTCGATGATCATGGAGGCGGTTATGATCGTTTATCGGGAATGGATCGATCTGGTGCTGCGCCGTGTGAATACAAAAGAAAAGGCAAACTTGCTTAATTATCACAAGCAGATCTATAATAGTGTATTAGAACGTGATGAAGCAGCCATGAAAGCGGCGGTAGATGGGCATTATCATCTGATCAGCCAGATGCTTGCATTGTAGGTGAGTAGAGGTAATATATAAGAAGGAGGTAAGAGAGTATGATCGTAACACTTGGAAGACAATGTGGATGTGCCGGAGATGAAGTTGGGAAAAAATTATCGGAGTTGTTAGGGATTCCCTTTTATACGAAGCCAGAGCTGATCGCGCTTGCAAAAGAAAAGAAAATTTATGAAAAGTATCCAATGTATTTTGGTGAGCAGCCGGTAAATGCGATGATCAGTTCGGTTGCGGATGATTTCTGTCCGAAGAATCAGTATGATACACCGAAACGGGCATTGTCAGCAATGTTTGGAGGACAGAGTTTTATCATTATAGGACGTGCTTCGAATTATGCCTACCGGGATGATAAGGATGCTGTCCGGGTGTTTCTGTGCGGAGATAAGAAGCAGCGGGCGTATCATATCGCGGGAAAGCATAAGATCTCGGAGCGAAAGGCTATAGCGCTTGTTGAAAAGACAGATGAGAAACGGCGTGGTTATCACAGATATTATACCGGAGAAGAATGGGGCTATGCAGAGAATTATGATCTGTGTATAGACGCGGTACGACTGGGTGTTGATAAGACGGCGGAATTGATCGCAGACTATGTAAAGCATGTCGGAGGAAGATAAATGACAACGAGAGAAGAAGCGCTGGCATATGGACTGTCTTTTCCTGATACATATCAGCAGGCGCCATTTCATGATCCGAACTGGCAACTGGTGCGTGTGAAAGGAAGCAAGAAGGTATTCCTGTGGACATATGAGAGAGACGGATATATTAATCTGAATGTAAAGGTCGATCCGGAATGGCGGGATTTCTGGCGGAGCGCATTTGACGCGGTGAAAAAGATTCCTGCCGGAAAGGTTGCAACCTATGGTCAGATCGCGGAGCTTGCCGGGGATAAGAAGATGGCGCGTGCAGTGGGAAACGCGCTTCATAAGAATCCGGATCCGGAGCACATTCCCTGCTTTCGTGTGGTAAATGCAAAGGGTGAATTATCCGGAGCATTTGCATTCGGCGGAAAGAATGTACAGGCAGATCGATTGACGGCAGATGGAGTTACAGTTGTCGATGGACGGGTGGATATGGAGAGATTTGGAATAAAGATCTTAGATGGAGAAATCATATAAAAATATAAAGTGAAAAATGATTTATATGCAGGAAATGATCGTTCAAATACAAAGGTTATTTGAAACAGAAAACAAGTCATTTTTGCAAGACTACTGTACAGGCAAGGGGGAGGCAGTATATAATATATCCGTAATTCCAACATGGGGATTTAAATGAGGTTTGGGATACATATATAACCAGAGACTTGTCGGGGGCGATAGTCTCTGGTTTTTTTGTTTGGGATGCATATTTTACGGAGTGGAAGTTAATTATTTTGTAATTCCGTTTGAATGTATAAGATTTGTAGGCAATTCTTTATTTGAAAGGAAATAAAAATGTCAGAATATCAGTATGTAGAGCATGAATTTGCTCCGGTATATAATGAAGAATCACAGGTGCTGGTTCTTGGCAGTCTGCCATCGGTGAAATCCAGAGAGCAGGGCTTTTACTACGGACATCCGAGAAACCGTTTTTGGAAGGTTGTGGCAGCTGTACTTGGTGTACCGGAACCCTTGACGATAGAAGAGAAAAAACGGATGCTGCTTGCCGGTCATGTGGCGGTCTATGATGTGATCCGGGCTTGTGAGATCATCGGTTCCAGTGACAGCAGTATTCGAAATGTGATTCCTGCAGATATTGAAAGCATTGTAACACATACCCCGATCCGGGCAGTTTTTACAAATGGTAAGACTGCCGGCAGATTATACAAAAAATATCAGGCAGAACATATTGCTCTTCCGATGATCGAGCTGCCTTCGACAAGTCCGGCAAATGCAGCGTTCTCGTTGGAACAACTGGAAGAAATATGGAAATCGGAGATTGGTAAATATTTGTAAAAGTATTTTACAATAGTGACGCTGACATATAAAAAGAACAGTATTTTACATTAATTATACACAACTTTACAGATTCATCAGATGATTTTACCTGCGTATGATAGCGGGCGTTTTTTCTAATTGATAAACTTATATCATAAAAAGTAATGATGAATGAAAGAGAGAAAGAAAATGAATGAAAATGTGATCGAACAGCCGGTTGCAGCTATATATATGGTATCCAAAGAATTGAATCGTCTGGCAGGTTTTACGACAGAAATGTTGTTTAGTCTTAAATCAACAATTATGAGTAATCGATCCGAAGAAAGTCAACAGAAGTTTACAGAGAAGCTTCAATATGAAACAGTTCCTTCTGCAGGGCTTTTCTCACATCCTGAATTATATAGATTGCTTTTTCGCTTGACCGGTCTCTGTATGTTACAGTTGGCCGGCCGTTTTTTTTATTACTGCATCCAGATCAGAATTTTGCGTGTAAAATATAAGATGATGGCATGAGAAATGTTCTATACTTTATGAAGCAAGCCTGCCCACTCTGTGTAACTTCGAACTAACCTCGGGCAAGCCTCGCTAAGGTCTCAGTTACTCATGTCGGTACTTAGTGAACTGCTGAAAGCAGTGAGCTTAGAACCGCTACATGAGGGTAGAGTGAGAACGTCTTGCGTAATAAAGGTATAGAATTTTCTCATGCCATTAGTTTATTTTTCTCATGCCATTAGTTTATTTTTAATTTTACAAAATTCTGGTGGGTGTGGTATAGTAAGGATAACTTTTTTTCTGATGAACAATAGACGTGGAGGTTACAAGGAAATGTCTCAGATAACGAAACGTGCGTTGGAAGCATCACTGAAGAAGCTTCTTACAAAGAAACCGCTTGATAAGATAACGATAACGGATATCACGGAAGACTGCGGCATCAACCGAATGACATTTTACTATCATTTTAAAGATATCTATGATCTGGTAGAGTGGGTGTGTGTGGAGGATGCAACGAGGATACTGGGTGAGAATAAAACCTATGATACCTGGCAGGAAGGCTTCCTTCGTATCTTTGAAGCGGTGAGCGAGAATAAGACATTTATGATGAATGCATATCATTCAATCAGCAGAGATCAGGTAGAAAAATATCTGTACAGTCTGACGTACGATCTGATGATCAAGGTTATTGATGATAAGGCAAAGGACATGCAGGTTCGTGAAGAAGATAAGAAGTTCATTGCAGATTTTTATAAATGCTCCTTTGTCGGCGTATTGCTTGAATGGATTGAGAATGGCATGAAGAAGGATCCGCAAGTGATCGTGGATAAGATGGGACTGGTGATGCATGATAATATTACCAGAGCACTGGAAGCATTTCGGACGGATGCCTTTCACAAAAAAACAGAGAGCTGACAGATACATTGAAAAAACAATGTGTCTTATTTTTCAGACCGGTTATCCCATCAAAACAGGGGAAATGATAAAATTTTAGACAGAACAAGTACCGTGAATATATTTTTATCATGGTACTTTTTTTGTTTATTGAGGGCAAAAACGGGGAATCCTATAATAAAGACAGTTTTTGAGATAACCGGTCTGTTTGCGGGCAGGCTGTATAGATTGGAGGTAATTCGTATGTATTACGCAAGTGGAAATTATGAAGCATTTGCCAGACCAAAGAAGCCGGCGGGTGTGGATCAGAAATCGGCATATATTATAGGTTCGGGACTTGGTGCATTGGCGGCAGCCTGTTTTCTGGTAAGAGATGGACAGATGAAAGGCTCACATGTACACATTCTGGAGAAAGACCCGATTCCGGGCGGTGCATGTGATGGTTATCAGTACAGCGATATCGGCTATGTTATGCGTGGCGGACGTGAGATGGATAACCATTTTGAGTGTATGTGGGATCTGTTCCGTTCGATTCCGTCCATCGAGACAGAGGGCATCAGTGTACTGGATGAGTATTACTGGCTGAATAAGGCAGATCCAAACTATTCTTTGTGTCGGGCAACTGAGAATCGGGGGCAGGATGCACATACCGATAAGAAGTTCGGATTGTCCGATAAGGGTGCAATGGAGATCATGAAGCTGTTCTTTACCCCGGATGAAGAATTATATAATAAACGGATCGATGAGTATTTTGATGAAGAAGTGCTTAATTCTAATTTCTGGATGTACTGGCGGACGATGTTTGCATTTGAGAACTGGCATTCTGCACTTGAGATGAAGCTCTATATTAAGCGTTTTATCCATCATGTCGGAGGACTGCCGGATTTCACGGCACTTCGTTTTACCAAATATAACCAGTATGAGTCCATGATTCTTCCGATGGTAAAATATCTGGAATCATTCGGTGTGGTGTTCCATTATAATACCAAGGTTATAAATGTGGAATTCGAGATCGAAGCAGGAAGAAAGCTGGCAAATAAGATTGATATTATCCGTGACGGTGAAGCAGATGCGATCGATCTGACCGAGAATGATCTGGTATTTATCACAAATGGCGGCTGCGTGGAGAATTCTTCATACGGAAGTCAGAACAAACCGGCTGAATTCAAGACCGAGATCCGTGAGGGTGGCGGATGGGATATGTGGAGGAAGATCGCTGCACAGGATCCATCCTTCGGACATCCGGACAAATTCTGCTATGATCCGGAACAGTCGAACTGGATGAGTGCAACGGTAACGACACTAGATGAAAAGATCCTTCCATATATTAAGAAAATCTGCAAGAGAGATCCACTCTCCGGCAAGGTAGTTACAGGTGGTATCGTGACTGCAAGAGATTCCGAATGGCTGCTCTCCTGGACGATCAACCGTCAGCCGCAGTTCCGTAACCAGCCAAAGGGACAGGTGCTTGTATGGGTATATGGATTGTTCTCAAATAAACCGGGTGATTATGTAAAGAAGACGATGCGGGAATGTACCGGTAAGGAGATCTGCGAGGAATGGCTCTATCATATCGGTGTACCGGAGGAGGAGATTCCGGAGCTTGCCGAGCACAGCGCAAATACAGTGCCGGTTATGATGCCGTATATTACAGCATTTTTCATGCCGCGTGAGAAGGGCGACCGTCCAGATGTTGTACCGGAGGGAGCGGTCAATTTTGCATTCCTTGGACAGTTTGCCGAGACAGCAAGAGATACGATATTTACAACCGAGTATTCGATCCGTACCGGTATGGAAGCAGTATATACCCTGTTGAATATCGACCGTGGTGTGCCGGAGGTCTGGGGCAGTGTCTATGATGTACGGGATCTGTTAAATGCGACCGTTGCCATCCGGGATGGAAGAAAGATTACAGATATGAAGCTTGGACTGAAAGAGAAGATCGCAATGAAGGAGCTTTTAAAGGCGGTAGAAGGAACAGATGTCGAGAAGCTGCTGCGGGAGCATGGAGCGATATAGATATAAGATTTTTCAGAGAAGAAAAGCATAAAATAATAAAATGCTCTGGCAGAGGTGTGGTTTGCCAGAGCATTTTTTGGATTGTACGATAATGTACAAGCGGAAGGACTGCCACATGGCAGATTCCTGTGTTTTGGTTGCGTTTAGAGATGTGTATTATTTATTAAACAAGTGCTTCGCCAAGTGCGGTACAATCAGCAAGACCTGCTTCATCCGGTGTTTCATGACAGATCAGTGGAGCTGCTGCAAATACAGCACCGTCAGCCTGACACTGAGCTTCCCATGTATCCATCCATTCGCCGCTTCCCCAGCCATATGAACCGAAGATGGCGATCTTCTTACCGTTTAATGCCGGTTCACATTCAGCGAACATTGGCTCAAACTCGCTTTCTTCTAAGACTTCGGCACCCATAGCAGGGCATCCGAATGCAATCGCATCGTAGTTATCTACCATATCTACAGTGAATTCTGCGGATGTTAAAAGATCACATTCTGCTCCTTTTGCTTTTGCACCTTCTGCAACAGCCTGTGCCATTAATGCTGTGTTACCTGTGCCACTCCAATATACAACTGCAACCTTACTCATAGTAGGTTCCTCCTTATAATTCATGTATTTTATATTTAGAGATCTCCGCATGGAAATGCCTGCGGGAATCTCCTATATTCATTTTTGTTATGTGAACGTCGTTTGCATAAATACTTATTTTGTTATGCGGATGCAATTTTCTAAATACTTATGCGGCAACCGTCAACTGCCAGATCGTTCGCCCCTGATGCCAGAGATTTGCATAGATCTCACGGCATTTTTTAAATTTGGCAAATGTTTTCTGGGCCTCACCCAGATCTCCGTATACCTTCCAGTCGCCCATGCCTTTGCAGTTACTTCCGTGGTTTTTGATAAATCCGAGAACATCATTTAACGGATAACCAAGGAAGACACCGATCTCATGCGGAAATTCTTCCGAACCATGAAGACGACTACGAAGCTGTTCAAGCATTTGATCGATCGTTCCTGCCTGATATCCTGTGCTTACAAGAAAAGAGATGATCTCCGGTCTTGATAATTCACGAACCATAGCATCCGGTCTGTAGACATAGATCAAAGCAGTTTCGGTATCTTCTCGCAGGATCGTGATCCGGATCCCTTTTTTCTGAAATTGTGCATCCCAGACAGCCACACTTTCGTATAATTCTTCTCCGGAAGAAAAACGATAAAGAAACAGGCTGGCAGGTTTTAAGGACGCCAATGTAGGCGAACAATGTGTGATCAAATATTCTTCAAACATAATCACAAACTCCTTTTTGCATCGATTCCGACAAATATTCTGCAATATTCAAAAATCCTAAAGCTATATGCAGTGCTGGTACGCTCGCGTCAAAGCAGCGTTGCATATCAAATTTTAGTATGCACCGTAACTCTGTAAATCATTCAATCTACAGGTTAGGCACATCTAACTCATGGGTGCATTATACGGTCTGGTTCTGTAAAAATCAAGCAAAAAATGTGATAGAAATTCTCAATAAATTCGACCATTTTTTGTTGACGGAAAAGGCTTCTGCATGGTATTTTTATAAATAGTTAGTAGGAACTAACTAAAAATCTTGTGAATAAATCGTGTGGCTCCATTCTGTATGCATCCCTGACTGCTGAAAACAGGGTATGCACCCGGATGCAATGACGGATTCGGGACAGAAGCTGTCACCAGAAAGAAGGATCATAGCATGATGAATTATTTAGAAATCGAAAAAGTAATTGGACGAGAGATTATTGACTCAAGAGGAAATCCTACAGTAGAAGCAGAAGTTATTCTTGCAGATGGTACTGTTGGACGCGGAGCAGCGCCAAGTGGTGCATCAACAGGTGAGTTTGAAGCATTAGAGCTTCGTGATGGCGATAAGGATCGTTTTGGCGGTAAGGGCGTTCAGAAAGCTGTTGAAAATATCAATACAACAATTAATGACGTATTAGTTGGTATGGACGCATCTGATACATATGCTGTAGATCAGGCAATGATCAAGGCAGACGGAACAAAGGACAAGTCAAATCTGGGTGCAAATGCAATCCTTGCCGTATCAATCGCAGCAGCAAGAGCAGCAGCTATTTCACTGGATATACCTTTATATCGTTTCTTAGGCGGTGTAAGCGGAAACAGACTTCCGGTTCCTATGATGAACATTATCAATGGCGGATGTCATGCATTATCATCCGGTCTGGATGTTCAGGAGTTCATGATCATGCCGGTTGGTGCTCCTTCATTCAAAGAGTGTCTCAGATGGTGTGCAGAGGTATTCCATGCACTTCAGGCTATCTTAAAGGAAAGAGGACTTGCTACATCAGTTGGTGATGAAGGTGGATTTGCACCTGCACTTGCATCTGATGAAGAAGCAATCGAGACAATTCTCGAGGCAGTAAAGAAAGCCGGATATGAACCGGGTAAGGACTTCAAGATTGCTATGGATGCAGCTTCATCCGAGTGGAAGACAGGCAAGGTTGGCGAGTACAAGCTGCCAAAGGCCGGTACAGTATATACATCAGAAGAGCTGATCGCTCACTGGAAGAGACTGGTTGAGAAGTACCCGATCATCTCCATCGAAGATGGTCTGGATGAAGAAGACTGGGAAGGCTGGAAGAAGCTTACAGCAGAACTTGGCGACAAAGTACAGTTAGTTGGTGACGACCTTTTCGTTACAAATACAGAGAGACTTGCAAAGGGTATCGAGCTTGGCTGTGGTAACAGTATCCTGATCAAATTAAACCAGATCGGTTCTGTATCAGAGACATTGGAAGCGATCAAGATGGCTCACAAGGCCGGATACACAGCTATCTCATCTCACAGATCAGGTGAGACAGCAGATACAACGATCGCAGATCTTGCAGTTGCTTTAAATACCTGCCAGATCAAGACCGGTGCACCATCCAGATCTGAGCGTGTAGCTAAGTACAACCAGCTCTTAAGAATCGAAGAAGAGCTTGGTGCTTCAGCCGTATATCCGGGTATGAAAGCCTTCAATGTAAAATAATTATTGTCATATATTTTCCTCAAAAAAAATATGAATAAATGGTATGGGAGACGTAAGTTTTGCGTCTCCTATATTTTTTATCGCACTTTGCGGAGAAGTAGTTAATTGCTTCGCAATTCCGCGCAGGTACGAAAGAGTCACTTGTGACTCTTTATTAGGCGAAATGATGAAAATAGCAGATAAATTCTGGTAAAAAATAAAACCCGATTTAGAAGAAAAAAGAAATTAGCGTATAGCGTGTTTGCTGTTTGAATGGTATAATTTTTATCAGTGTAAAACATATATTACCGAGAATTTACAGACTGGAATAGTGGAAGAAAACTGCCGGTTGGAAAGGCTGTATTATAGATGAAAAAAATTGAATTTTTACTGTTCTTCGGGGCACTTTTTGGTACATTGCTTACCGGCTGCTCATCTGAGAAGGAGTCAGCAGGAGCTATGAACAATGGAACGACAGAAGCGGCGCATGTCACGGAAGATGTGACCACAGAAGAACAGGAAGTAACGACAGAGAAGACGGAATTTGGAAAACAGAGATTAGAAGCAGTACCGGACAGACCTGCTTCCGATAAAACACAGACCGAGACTGTATCTGAAGAAGAATCAGATGAAGCAGAGCTGGATGGAGAAGGTGAAACTTCGGTATCAAAGAAAAGTGATGACTGGAAGACTGCATATGTTGATTATCTGGAACATGTGTCAGATACAGAGGGACAGCAGGGGTATACGCTGATTTACCTGGACAATGATGATATACCGGAGCTGGTAGAAGTAGGAAAGTCGGAGGCATCCGGTGTCCGTATTGTAAACTATTCAAATGGCTCCGTTCATGTAAACGGATTGAACCGTTTGTACTTTACTTACATAGAAGGAAAGAATCTCCTTTGTAATTCGGATGGGCTGATGGATTCCTATTATGACTATATTTACAGTATTGTTGATGGAGAGTTGACCTTGGTTGCACAGGGGCATTATGGAGCGAAGGATGGAACCGGGCTGAGATTTGATAAGAATGGGATGCCGATTTACACATATGACTGGAACGGAGAAGATGTCAGCGAAGATGAGTATAATGCTGACTTTGCACAAGTCTATGACAGTTCGGCAGCAACAGAAGGCTATGATACGGATAAGCTGGAGTCAATCAAAGAGGTTATAGATGATATAGAGACAAAGTAAGATAAATGGGGAGAATAAGATGAATAATATACGAGTGCTTTTTATCGTAGCGGCACTTCCGGCATTATTGTTGCTTGGATTTATATATTACAGGGATCGCAAAGAGAAACCGCCGGTTAAGTTGATGATTTTACTTTTGGCGACCGGTGCAGCAACTACTGTTCCGGCAGCTATCGTAGAGTTTATAGGTCAGGCATTTGTCATGGGTGATTCAGATGATTTGGGACTTCGCCTGCTTATCTTCTGTTTCTTTGTTATAGCTGTAGCCGAGGAATTAGGTAAATATCTGGTTACGATATGTATCACATGGAAAAGTAAGGAGATGCAGCATAGCTATGATGGCGTGATTTATGCCGTATGCTCTTCGTTGGGATTTGCAATTCTGGAAAATGTGTTATATGTGTATCAGGGTGGACTACTGACCGGAATTATGAGGGCGTTTACAGCGATTCCTCTTCATTGTACGGTCGGTGTCGTGATGGGAGCGTTATATGCAAAGGCGAGAGAAGAAGCATATGCCGGTGACAGAGGCGGAATGATCGGTTACATGGCATGGGCGTATTTTGTGCCGGTATGTATTCATGGGGCATATGATTACGCGATCATGGCGGCTTCTTATGGTTTGATTGCAGAAGGATGGATTTATGTCATTCTAATAGGGGCATATATTATATCTGTTGTGTTGATTCTGGTATGTTCCCATCATGATCACAGAATTGACGGTAGACCTGAGACAGCTGATTATGGATTCTATCGAACCGAATACCGCAGACCGGGCAGAAGCTATTATTATCAGACTCAGCAGGCAAATCCGATGGGCTATCCGCAGAATCAGGGTTATCCGGGAAATACCGCATACCCGCAGAATCAGGGTTATACCGGAAATAATGCATATGTGTCGAATCAGTATTATACGGGTAATACAGTGAATCCACAGAATAACGGATATGCAGGAAATACCTCATATCCACAAAACCAGAGTTATATGGGTAATGCGATGAATCCACAGAATCAGGGTTATACCGGAAATAATGCATATGTGTCGAGTCAGTATTATACGGGTAATACAGTGAACCCAAAGAATACCGGATATACCGGAAACACATCATATCCGCAAAATGCCGGTGTGAATCCATATCGAAGATCGGACGCGGTGGCAGATCAAACATCGAATCCGACAACCCCATATAGCATGAATTCGTATGCCGGACAGATGTATTCCCCATATAATGAACAGGAAGATAACTATAATATGAGATAGACCGAATATGCCGAACGTTTTAACGGAAATCGCATAAGCTATAATGAGCACAAAATTATTTGCTCGTAAGAAATTAAATCGCTTGCTTATCAGGGGGTGAAAGCATGAGATTTCACAATATACCCGTTCGCGATATCATGCAGGAGGCAGTTCGTTATGGCGGGGTGATCGTGGATGTTCGTACCGAAGAAGAATTCCTGAGAGGGCATATACCGATGGCTGTTAATGTGCCATTATCCGAGATTCAGTGTGGCAATTATAATCTCCCAAAACATAAAGTATTACTCACATATTGTCAGTACGGAGGCAGCAGCGCATTGGCGGCAAGAATACTGACACAGGCAGGTTACAGAGTGATCAATACAGTTGGTGGAATTGTACAGTATAAGGGTGCATTGACCAAAAACCGCTGACAGAGGTGAGGCAAACCATTATGGCAAACAGGAAAACGTGGTTTGAATATGAGAATAACAGAATAAATAGATCCCGGGCGTGAGGAAACAGTTAAGAAATTATGCCCGGGCTTTTTTGTGGGTAAGTATTTAATGGATATATAGAAAAAAACACCATGCTTAAGATAAATATACTTGTGATGCATGGGGGAAGTATGTATAATATGGACAGGGAATTTGGAGGGTATCATCAGATACCCAAGGTTACATAATTAGAAAAGAAAGGATATAGGGTAAATGAGAAAAAAATTTTTAGCAACAATCATTGCGGCAGGGCTTGTCGCAGTAGCAGCATTTGCAGGGGCAAATGGGCTGACAGAGACACAGGCGGCATGTGAACATTCACAGGTGAAGGATGGAGCCTGTGTGGATTGTAATGATCCGGTAGAATGCATTGAGGTAGAGGATGCAAGCGGAACAGCAAAGGGAACCTATTCTAAACTGGAAGATGCAGCGGCGGCTGCCGGAAACGGTGATATACTGAAGCTTCTATATAATTGTGAGAGTACATCAGCATATATTGATGCGGGAAATAAGAATCTTACAATTGATCTGAATAAAAAGAAATTAAAGGCTGTTCATTTCGAGATTATGGGTTCTCTTGTGATAGAAAATGGAGAATATAGTGGCTATATCAGGAATGCAGCGACAGGGAATGAACATACATTAACATTTGAAAATGTGAGAGCAGATCTTACGCAGCTTGGATGGTATGCAAAGGGTGGCCTTAAACTGGTAAACAGTAATATAGAACAGCAACATGATGATGCAACATTTACAGAATGGTGGCTTGAAAAGCTGCAGATGGATCAGACATCTGTTTATAAGATTACAAATTCGCCAAGCGGACTAAGCAATTATGGGTTGATTTCATTAGATGAAGCTGTGGGCGGTATTGAGGAATTTCTTCCGGCCGGATACACATTGGATGGACAGCCGAATTCCTATAATACGATATTAGATGAAACAGGCACAAAGGCAAGAAGTGTAGAGCTTCGTTACCGAAGACTGACGGATTCGGTGGTTACGGTATCCATTGACCCAACCGCCTATGTGTATGATGGAACAGCAAAGGAACCAACAGTGACTGTGACATATGACGGCAAGAAGCTGATAGCAGGAACGGATTATACCTGTATATTTTCAGATAATATCAATGTCGGAACAGCAAGTGTTAAGATAACAGCAAAGAGCAAGACCTATCACGGAGAGATCGTAAAGAATTATACGATCGAGAAAGCACCACAGGCAGCACCGACAGGGCTGACAGCAGTTAATGAAAGTGCAACAGGAAAGAAAGACGGATCTGTTACGAATGCCGCAGCGACAATGGAATATTCTACAGACCAGACTACATGGACGGCTGTAACAGGAACAGTTGTAAATGGTCTTGCAGCAGGCGATTATTTTGTAAGATATAAAGAGTCTGCAAACTATTATGCATCACCGTCCGCAAAGGTAACAGTCGGTCTGGCAGCTTCTAATACAACAGAAGCATCTACAACAGAGAGTGCTACTACAGAAAGTGTTACAACGGAGAATACTACAACAGAAACAGCTTCCAGTGAAGATACCACGACAGAAGATTCGACGGATGAGGAAGAAACGGAAGATGTGGATACCGAGGATGAGACAACAGAGGTTCTTCAGGAGGATGAGACAGAAGCAACCGGTGATAAAGGCAAAAATGATCAGAAGAAAACAGGTGTAAAAACCGGTGATGCATTTGCCATGAAGGCGGCAGTTGCGGGTATGCTCATTTCACTTGGAATGGCATGCGTGGTTATTATAAGAAAGCGCAGGAAATAAGAAAGAAAATTAACAGACAGAAAATAATAGTGCTGGATTTGGACAGAAATGTCTGAATCTGGCACTTGTGATTGAAAGGAAGCATATGAGCAGAATCGAATTGATCGCTCCATGTCATTTTGGATTGGAGTCAGTATTGAAAAAAGAAATCCTGGATCTTGGATATGAGATCGTTCAGGTAGAAGACGGAAGAATTACATTTGCAGGAGAAGAAGATGCGGTTGCAAGAGCAAATATGTTTATTCGTACAGCTGAACGTATCATGATCAAGTGCGGAAGCTTTAAGGCTGTAACATTTGATGAATTATTTGAAGGAACCAAGAGTATTCCATGGGAGCGGTATCTGACCCGTGATGCAAAATTCTGGGTATCCAAGGCTACGTCAAATAAGAGCGCACTGTTCAGCCCATCTGATATCCAGTCTATCGTGAAGAAAGCTATGGTAGAACGTTTGAAACAGACCTACCATGTATCATGGTTCACGGAAGATGGAGCAGAATATCCGGTTCGTGTATTTATATTTAAGGATATTGTTACGATAGGACTTGATACATCAGGAATATCCCTTCATAAGCGTGGCTATAGGAAACTGGTTGGCAAAGCACCGATATCGGAAACTCTGGCGTCGGCACTGATCATGCTTACACCATGGAATAAGGATCGTGTACTGGTTGACCCATTCTGTGGAAGCGGAACATTTCCGATCGAGGCAGCTATGATCGGAGCAAGGATTGCACCGGGAATTGACAGAGACTTTCTGGCTTCTGAGTGGGCGAAGGTCGGCGACAAGAAGATGTGGTACAATGCGATCGATGAAGCAAATGATATGATTGACCATGATGTGAAGATGAATATTCAGGGATATGATCTGGATAATGAAATGGTAAAGTGTGCGATGGAGAATGCGAGGGCAGCGGGAGTGGATGAACATATCCATTTCCAACAGAGAGATGTAAAGGATCTCAGGCATCCGAAAAAATATGGCTTTATCATCACGAATCCGCCATATGGTGAACGTCTCGAGGATCGGGAGGATCTTCCTGAATTATATAAGACGATTGGGGAAAGCTTCAGACGACTGGACGACTGGTCGATGTTCCTGATCACGTCATACAGTGAGGCGGAGAAATATATAGGAAGAAAGGCGGATAAGAATCGTAAGATCTACAATGGTATGATCAAATCATATTTCTATCAGTTCATGGGACCGAAGCCGCCAAAGAGAAAGTGAGACAGAGTTGAAAAAGTATTTGATCGTGGCAGCGGTTGTTATTCTGGGGGTATTTCTGTATCTGGGTTTTCTGAGACATCCGGATGTAAGCATTGAGAAGACGGAAGAAGCGGGTGCTGCCGCAGAAACTATGTTGAAAGAGATTGTAACGAATGCAAATGGAAAGGGCATTATATTATATATAAATGACAGCAGGATCACAGAAGCAGAGTATCAGCCGTATTTCAGTGACCATTTGCAGCTGATGCTCCCTATCGCGACATTTACCGATAAACTGGATTGCCTTGTGAATGCATATGAAAATGGGACGATCACATTTTCCAAGGAAGACAGTCTGGTAAAGGTCTATGGTGATTCGGATGTGGTAAATATCAATGGAAATGCAATACAGGCAATCGACAAGCCAGAGAAAAAGGATGATATCATCTATGTGCCGGTGAATGAGATCTGCGAGGCATTAAACTACAGTTGTAATATCAATCTGGAGACAAATGCCGTGGTGTTAAAAAAGATTGCCGAGGAAGAAAAGCTTCCGGCTGCATATGACATGAGAGAGCATGATCGTGTATCTCCTGTAAGAGATCAGGGTATCTATGGAACCTGCTGGGCATTTGCATCACTTGCGGCACTGGAAAGTACGATCCGTCCGGCGGAAAATCCGGTATTTTCTGTTGACCATATGGCACTGAATAACAGCTTTAATGTCAGCCCGTTTGACGGTGGTGAATATTATATGAGTATAGCCTATCTTGCGGCATGGCAGGGACCGGTACTTGAGGAGGATGATCCGTACGGAGATAACCAGACGGTAAATGGGCTGTCAGCGGTAAAGCATCTGGAAGAAGCCATTATCCTGAAGGACAAGAATTACGAGGCGATCAAATCATCCGTATACAAATATGGTGGCGTGGAAACGGTTATTTACTGTGATATGAAGAATGCGACGAGTAGTTCTTATTATTATAACAGAAACCGCAGTTCCTATTATTATAATGGAGATCAGACACCGAATCATGACGTGGTGATCGTTGGCTGGGATGACAACTATCCGAAGGAATATTTTAATACAGAACCGGCGGGAGACGGCGCATTTATCTGCAAGAATAGCTGGGGGCAGGATTTTGGTGACGAGGGATTCTTTTATATCTCTTATTATGATACCAATATCGGTATGAACAGCGTAGTATATACGAAGCTTGGAAATAGTGACAATTACGACAAGATCTATCAGTCAGATCTGATGGGCGAGGTCGGCACGATGGGATTTGACGACAGGCCGGAGGCCTATTTTGCAAATGTCTATACGGCTGGAAAGAACGAGACATTGAAGGCGGTTTCTTTCTATGCGACAGGTCCGAAAACGACATATGATGTGTATGTAGTGACAGATTTTACCGATGTGTCTGATCTGAAGCAGCGGACGAAGGTGGCATCCGGTGAAATGCAGTACGAGGGTTATTATACGATCAATCTAAATGAGGCAGTACCGCTTCCGGATGACCGGAAATTTGCGGTAGTTGTGCATGTGAACACACAGGATTCAACGATGCCGATCGCGATCGAATATAATAATGATGAGAAAACGGCGAACTTCGATATCACGGATGGCGAGGGCTATATCAGCTTGTATGGCACGAAGTGGTCGAGTGCAGAGCAGGAGAATGATTGTAATGTCTGTTTGAAAGCCTTCACGGATGTGGGGGATTAAGGAAGTGCTGCTATATCGGGCGTGGCATGGCAGATGATACTGTTATGTAGCAAGCCTGTCCACGCTGTGTAACTTCGAACTAACCTCGGTCAAACCTCGCTAAGGTCTCAGTTACTCATGTCGGTCCTTAGTGAGCGGCTATATGCAGCGAACTTAGTACCGCTACATGAGGATAGAGCGAAAGCGTCTTGCGGAATAATATGTATCTTTGCCATGCCACACTCGATATGGCAGGTGGAGTACAGAAAGAAAAGGAGAAGACAAGATGAAGAAATTGATTTTTGCTACGGGTAATGAGAATAAGATGAAAGAGATCCGCATGATCCTTGCGGATTGTGGATATGAGATCCTGTCGATGAAGGAAGCCGGGATTCAGGCTGACATCGTAGAAGATGGAAAAACATTTGAAGAAAATGCCATCATCAAGGCAGAGGCGATCCGTAAGATGACAAATTGTCTGGTGCTTGCGGACGATTCCGGTCTGGAGGTAGACTATCTCGATAAAGCACCTGGAATCTACTCTGCAAGATTTATGGGGGAAGACACCTCATACCGGATCAAGAATAAAGCGATCATTGACAAGCTTGCCGGTGTTCCGGATGAGAAGCGTACTGCAAGATTCGTATGTGCGATCGCGGCTGCATTCCCGGATGGAAAGACCATTACCAGACGTGGCACGATTGAAGGAATCATTGGATATGAAGAACGCGGCGAGAATGGATTTGGATATGATCCTATTTTCTTCCTGCCGGAGTATGGCAAGTCCACAGCAGAACTGTCACCGGAAGAAAAGAATACGATCAGCCATAGAGGAAACGCACTTCGTTTGATAAAGGAAGTTATAAATGAGAATACTGATAATTAGTGATACACATGGAAGAACCAATACGATCCGGGATGTCTTAGATACGGTGGGTGACATCGATATGTTTATCCATTTGGGAGATGTCTGCGGAGATGAAGAATATATTTATGACAACGTAACCTGCCCGATTCACATGGTTGCCGGGAATAACGACTGGACTTCTGATCTTCCGATGCAAGAAGAATTCATGATCGGCCGGTATAAGGTATTTATCACGCACGGACACCGGTACAGCGTCCATTATGGAACGGACCGCTTACAGGAGTTGATCAAATATGATGGTTACGATATTGTGATGTATGGACACACGCATGTCCAGAATCTGGAACGATATGGCGGTGCTTATATCGTAAATCCGGGCAGTCTGGCATATCCGCGTGATGGCATGAATGGCAAATACATGCTGTTGGAATTTGACCAGCATGGAACACCATTTTTTGCGGAAAATGAACTGAAACCGAAACGCCGGATGCGCAGCATATTTGAAGATATGTGGGGCGACCGGGAGGAGTAGAGATTATTAGAGACAAGAAAGAGGTCGGCTGTGAAGAAACGAGAGATTATAGAAGGTGTTATAAAAGACTATGATTTCCCCAATAAGGGAAGCTTTGAACTGGATGGCAAAAAGGTGATCGTGAAGGGAGCACTGCCCGGACAAAAGGTGTCCTGTATGGTATCCAAGGTACGGAAGGATAAGGCAGAGGCACGTCTGTTAGATGTGCTGGAACGCTCTGAGATCGAAGATGCAGTACCACCATGTCCACAGTTTGGTATTTGCGGCGGCTGTGCATACCAGACCATGAGCTATGAGCATCAGTTGAAATTAAAGGCAGGACAGGTGAAGAAGCTGTTAGACGGCGTGATCGATTCGGAGGCACATCCATATGAATGGGAGGGCATCATCGGCTCGCCAGTTACAACTGCATACCGGAATAAGATGGAGTATTCATTTGGCGACGAATATAAGGATGGTCCGCTGGTACTAGGACTTCATAAGAAGAACAGCATGTATGATATCGTTCCTGTCTGCAACTGCGTGATCGTAAGCGAAGATTATAACAGGATTGTTTCCTATACGATGGAATTTGCAAGGGAGCATGGACTGTCCTACCATAAGAAAATGCAGCATGTAGGACTGCTTCGTCATCTGGTGCTTCGCCAGTCCAAGACAAATGGCGGACTTCTGGTAAATCTTGTAACCAGCACGGACGGATTAGAGACTCTGGATCTGAATGCATATGTAGAAGGGCTTCTGGCACTTCCGCTTGACGGAACGATCATTGGTATTCTCCATACGGCAAATGATTCTCTGGCGGATGCTGTTGTGCCGGAGAAGGTAACGCTGTTATACGGAAGAGATTATATCGAGGAAGAGGTGCTGGGACTGCATTTCCAGATCTCGCCGTTCTCATTTTTCCAGACAAATACAAAGAGTGCGGAACGACTGTACAGCAAAGCCCGTGAATATGCCGGAGATACCAAGGACAAGCTGATCTTCGACTTATACAGCGGAACCGGAACGATCGCCCAGATGTTATCACCGGTTGCCTCCAAGGTTATCGGCGTAGAGATCGTAGAAGAAGCAGTCGAAGCTGCAAGAGAAAATGCAAAGAGCAACGGACTTGATAACTGCGAATTCATCGCAGGCGATGTCTTAAAGGTCATCGACTCCATCGAGGAAAAACCGGATCTCATCATCCTCGATCCACCGAGAGATGGCATCAATCCAAAGGCGCTCCTTAAGATCATCAACTACGGTGTAGATGAGATCGTCTATATCAGCTGCAAGCCAACCTCTCTCGCAAGAGATCTTGTGACTTTGCAGGAGCATGGATATTATGTGAAAAAGGCATGTGCAGTGGATCAGTTTGTGAATACCGGGCATGTGGAGACGGTTGTTCTTTTGTCCCAACAAAAGGCTGATGATTACATTGAAGTGGAATTAGAGTTGGATGAGCTGGATTTGACTTCAGCAGAGAGTAAGGCAACTTATAAGGAAATTCAGGAATATGTGCTGAAGGAGCATGGGTTGAAGGTTTCTAACCTATATATTTCACAGGTAAAAAGAAAGTGTGGAATAGAAGTTGGGGAGAATTATAATCTTCCGAAATCAGAGGATAGCAGACAACCTCAGTGTCCGGAGGAGAAGGAAAAAGCGATAAAGGATGCGCTGGAGCATTTTGGGATGGTTTAGATATTAAGAAATTATGTTGCAAAAATTGGTCATGCAAAGGAGGAAATATCATGCTTGCTTTTAATGAAAATGGTAAATTGACAGAGTATGAAGAAACAAATTTTTTAAAAGTATGTGATTCATGTCACCATATTTACAAGCAAAGGGTTGAACAACAACTAGAAGGAATGCGTGAAAGAGAATATGATATTTGTCCTTTGTGTGGTGAAGAAAATGATAGTAGTATGCAAGTTGATTTCTATAATTCTCGATTAACGGAAGTAGAATTATCAAAGTTAAGAAAAAAAGCATTGATAAAAACTATAATAGGATACTGCGACAAGCAATACAAACAAACAGATTGTTTTGTTTGTGATCATCAAAATGGTTGTCCAGGAGAATGCGAAGGTAACTGCAAAAATTGTTTGGAGGAGGTACATTACCCAGGGAGATATCCAAATGGAAAGAAAGATTACGACTGTAGTAGAATGCTTAATTTTTACGTGTGTGATTACTCGGCCAAATATGCTTCTGAACTTTTGTATCTGATGAGAAAGAGCCAAGCACTTGAAGAAATTAATGATTACCATGTTTTGTCTATTGGTTGCGGTGGTTGTCCAGATTTAATGGCATTTGAACGATATTGCCATGAAAAATCATATGATAAATCTGTAAGTTATATCGGTATAGATGTTAATGAAAAATGGAAACCAATACATGAGCAAATTAAATCATATAAAACAAAAACTTTAAGAAGAACTCAATTTAAATATATGGATGCCGTAACGGAAGAATATAATATTTCAAATGCAAACGTTATTGTATTGCAATATGTTATATCACATTTCTATAATTCAGGGCAAATAGGTGAGATAGAGATTTTTTTTGAAAAATTGGTTCAGAATATTATTTTACATAAGGAACAAGGAAAGCCATTAGTGGTTCTCATTAATGATGTAAATAGCAATAATAGAGGTCGCGATTATTTTGAGAAATTGGTTGAAAAGTTAGATGGTGAGGGTCTGATAGAAAATAGTCAAGGATATTATTTTGATTACAATATAAGGAACGAATTTCAGAGGTATGGTATAAAACACGAATCAAATCGTATTGTATATAATATTCCTGATAGACTTTCTACATATCAGCCATGGGAAGTGTGTTCAAGTGCGCAGCTTTTGATTGAAGTATTATAGCAGGAGATGATAGAAATGATTATTAGTGCAAGTAGACGTACAGATATACCGTCTTACTATTCGGAATGGTTGGTTAATAGATTAAAAGAGAAATATGTATTGGTTAGAAATCCGATGAATATACATCAGGTAAGTAAGATAGATTTATCTCCAGATGTTGTTGATGCAATCGTATTTTGGACAAAAAATCCAACTCCAATGTTGTCATACTTGGATCAAATTAATGATTATACATATTATTTTCAATTTACATTAAGTGCGTATGGTCCTGATGTAGAAAGGAATTTACCATCAAAAAATAAAATTATTATTCCGACATTTCAACAGTTATCCAAAGAAATTGGAAAAGAAAAGGTTATATGGAGATATGATCCGATATTCTTTAATGAGCAGTACTCAATAGAGTATCATTGTAAGTATTTTGAAGTATTAGCTTCAAAATTGGGTGATTATACGGAGAAGTGTACTGTGAGCTTTATGGATATGTATAGAAATACAGAGCGAAATGTAAAGCCCTTAAGTATTGTCAAAGATACATATGAAATGCAGGTAGAATTATTGCAAAGATTTGTAGAAATAGCAAAGGAGTATGGTTTGTATATTGATACCTGTGCTGAAATTGGAGATTTTCATAATATAGGAGTTGAGCATGCTCATTGTATTGATAGGGAACGAATAGAGAGAATTGGCGGATTTAAACTTAATGTTGATAAAGACACAAATCAAAGAGCAGAATGTGGATGTGTGGCAAGTATTGATATAGGAGCCTATAATACATGCAAAAATGGATGTTTGTATTGTTATGCAAATTATAGTTCAAATACTGTAGAAAAGAATTTTGGTATGCACAATCCCAAATCACCTTTGTTGTTTGGTGAAATAGATAGCACAGATGTAATCAAGGAAAGAAAGGTAAAGTCACTTATTAATAATCAGATGAATTTGTTTGATCTTTAGGGAAAAAGAGGGATTATATGAAATATAATTTGTACTTTTATGATGATACCAGAAATGCAGTGATTATGACAGATATGGATGGCAAGCAACTTGTGATTGACTGTGATAAAGTAGAGGAGCAGGTCGTATTTGATGAGCCGGCGGATGCGGGGATTCTTGCCAGACTTGCAAGGAAAGAACCGGCAAATTATGTGAGTATTACAATGCGTCCGGGCGGATTGCAGGATTATGTGGATGTGTGGAATGAGTTGAATTAGTATATTCCTTTGTTGACAAAGGAAAGTCGGAGTGTTAGAATGGCTTTATCTTAAGGAGAGAGGTGAAAAGATGAGAAGATAATTTACTTTTGATTACATGAATGTTTATGCAGTATGAGCGATATCGCCCATACTACTTGTCATGTTGCCAAAAGTGGATTATGTTCTCATAACCTCTCTTTTTGTGTGCATAAAAATGATTACAATGTTGGGTGTATTTCCTTCTTTTGATGAACCATATGAGGTTATAGTATGTAATGGAACTGTTTGGCAACGAATGGTTCTTTTTTTATTGTAACCATGAGAGGAGGAATGTATATGGCACAAATTAGTATAAATAATCTCACCTTTGGATATGAAGGGAGTTTTGATTATGTTTTTGAGAATGTTTCATTTTCGATTGATACAAATTGGAAACTAGGTTTTATTGGTAGAAATGGAAAAGGGAAGACAACTTTTTTAAATTTATTACTTGGAAAATATCAGTTTACAGGTTCCATAAGTGCATCAACGAAGTTTGATTATTTTCCTTATGAAATTGCAGAATACCAAAAGCAAATGCCTGTGGCAGAATTTATGGAAGATTTGAAGCCGGGGTGTGAAATATGGAGAGTAATTTGTGAGTTGGAAGAGCTATCGGAAAGTTCAGAGATTTTGTATAGACCTTATTGTACCTTAAGTCCCGGAGAGTGTACAAAGATATTACTTGCAGTTTTGTTTTCACAGGAAAATGAGTTTTTATTAATTGATGAACCGACGAATCATCTTGACCAAAATGCAAGGGAGTGTGTGAAGGTGTATTTAGCTTCTAAAAAGGGTTTTATACTGGTTTCTCATGACAGAGATTTGTTGGATGCATGCACAGATCATTGTCTGGTATTGAATCGTTGCAGTATCGAAGTACAAAATGGTAATTTTTCGGTCTGGTGGGAGAATAAGCAACGTAAAGATAAATTTGCGATAGCACAAAATGAGAAACACCGAAAGGAGATTCAAAAGTTGAACCATGCGGCAGAACAGGTTGCTAAGTGGGCAGATAAAAATGAACGCACCAAAATAGGATTTGATCCGATAAAAGAACATGACAGATGCTTAAGCACAAGAAGTTTTATAGGAGCCAAAACAAAAAAGATGCAGAGGCGTGTAAAGCAGATGGAAAAACGAATTGAAAGAGAGATTGAGGAAAAGGAGGGTCTTTTAGAAGATATAGAATATCTTAAAGATTTAAAGTTGTTTCAGCTTGTTCATTACAAAAATAGTCTTGTTAATGTAAAAGAGTATAGTTTGCAATATAAAGACTCAGATAAACCAGTGTTTCAAGGGCTGTCTTTTGACATTAAAAAGGGTGATCGTGTTGTATTATCCGGAAAAAATGGAAGTGGAAAGACAACAATTATTAGAAAAATCCTAGAAAAATGTAATTCCAATATAGGTGTTTGTATAATTGAAGAAGGACTATGTGAGGTGGCAAGTGGTCTTGTTATTTCATATGTTGGTCAGGAGACAATTGGAATTAAAGGTAATGTTACAAATTATTGTAAAACGCATGATTTGGATAGGAGTTTATTTTGTGCCATACTTCGGCAGCTTGATTTTGGACGAGAGCAGTTTACTAAAAATATGGAAACTTACTCGGAAGGCCAGAAAAAGAAAGTTTTGTTGGCGACTAGTTTACTTACACCGGCACACCTTTATATTTGGGATGAACCATTAAATTACATTGATATTTTTTCGCGGATGCAGTTAGAAAGATTAATTTTAAAGTATGAGCCAACCATGCTATTTGTTGAACATGACAGGAAATTTTGCGAAAAAATAGCAACTAAGGTAATTGAATTATAATTTGAAAGGAGATTTGCTTTATGAAAAATATATTTGTAGAAGGTATTCAAGGATCAGGAAAAAGCACGCTGATAAATAATATTGTGAAGTTTAATCCTGAGTTACATGTATGTAGGGAAGGAGATTATTCTCCGATAGAATTGGCTTGGTGTGCTTTAATGTCGAAGAAGGAATATGAGGCTGTTTTGCAAAAATACAATTCGATAAGGGATGAAATTATAAAAAATACAGTTAGGGAACAAGAGAATTATATCATTACTTACACTAAGATAATTACGGATATTCCGGGATTTTATAAAGATTTGGAGAATTATGAAGTCTATAATGGGCGAAAAACTTTGGCGGAGCTAAAGGAAATTATAGTAACAAGGTTTAAAAATTTTACAGATACAGGATATTTATTTGAATGTTCTTTCTTTCAAAATGTAATAGAGGATTTAATTTTGTTTCATATGCTTAGTGATGAAGAAATTATAGAGTTCTATCGCAATTTGTTTAGGTGCATTGATGCAAAGAAGTTTATATTATTTTATCTCTATAGTGATAAGTTGGAAGAGAATATTAAAATAATTCAAAAAGAACGCTGTGATGAGAATGGAAATGAGTTATGGTATCAGATGATGTTAGAATATTTGGTGAACTCTCCTTATGGGAGGAAACATGAATGTAGTGCTTTTGAGGATATGATCAGTCATTTTAAACACAGGCAAGAGTTAGAATTACGTATAGTAAAAGAAATAATAGGTAAAAATGCAGTTATTCTTCCAGCTAAAGAATATGATGTAAATCAAATTAGAACTTTGATTGGTTTTCATAATAAAATCAGTTATAATATAAGGCATATGAATAACAAGGAAATAGCATTGCTGGATGATTTCCTGTATGAAGCAATTTTCATTCCAGAAGGTGTAGATGCACCGCCAAAAGAGATTATAAATGCACCAGAATTACAGATTTATGTGCAGGATTTTGGCAAGCAGGAAGGAGATATTTGTTTTGTTGCTGAAGTTGACAAAAAGATAGTCGGCGCTGTCTGGGTTCGTAATATGGATGATTATGGACATGTAGAAGATGGTGTTCCGTCTTTTGCCATATCGTTATATAAAGAGTATCGAGGTCTTGGGATTGGAACTATGCTGATGAAACGGATGTTGGAAGAGTTAAAAGAAAGAGGGTATCAGAAAACTTCCTTGGCAGTACAGAAAGCAAACTATGCAGTGAAGATGTACAAAAATGTTGGCTTCGAGATTATTGATGAAAACGAAGAAGAATATATTATGATGTACGTGTTTCGGTAATACATACAGTAGAAATATTTTCAAAATGTGGAAAAGAAAATTGTTTCGGAAGAACGA